>Ga0233439_10000311_pt1 | contig 75887 bp, 58 predicted proteins | sample SI_123_September_6_FD_182713 | JGI IMG/M metagenome (GOLD analysis project Ga0233439, IMG submission 182713) | Seawater microbial communities from Saanich Inlet, British Columbia, Canada - SI_123_September2016_100_MG | ecosystem: Environmental > Aquatic > Marine > Inlet | place: Canada: British... | reverse complement strand
GGCATGGGGCCCGCCGAGGCCGTCATAGCCCCGCGCTTCGCCACCCAGCATCACCAGGACTCCTTCGACCCCAATCCCGACCGCGACCAGACCTTCGCAGCAGTCGGCTCCCTGACCATCAGCGAAACCGTCGAACAAAACGTCCGTGAGCAACTCGCGCAACGCGGCCACGCGGTCGAAGCCAAGAGCGGCCCCATCGGTACGCCCGTCATGCTGCTCGCCGACCAGGGCACCTATTACGCCGCCGGTGACCCGGCCGCTGGTCGCCACGCCGCCGGACTTGCAGACTAAATTAGAGGGGTATGCCGGAGATCCGCCGTTCGAATACCAACTAAACGCTCCTTGTCGACGAGTTAGGCGTGGACCTAGCCCGCACCAACCACAAATACCGGCTCGATTTCGCGCATCGCGATATAGCAGTTGATGGAGATTCCCTTCAAGCCCTTCAGTATACTCGACACCTACTGCAATACTGGATTTCCGGACCAAATCGACCTCATCGAGTCGATCGGTATCGAAGGCCATCTGGCCGGGGCTTTTTTCCTCGATGACGCGCGACTGCTGGCCGATACCCCGCAGATAACCACGATTGAAGTCCATTCTTCGGGGCAGATTAAAACGGGTTTAAGCGAGTAGACTTGCTACTGAGTTAGCAGGGCGGATTTCACTTCTACCGTCGTTTTCTCTCGACCTTCACAACATCATCTCGTACAATTGCCCCAACACTGCCCATGCCCTGCCCACATATATTGCCGCCGCCTGCCCCCGATACGACAATACCCGCGCCCAATTTTCACTAGCAATAGCCTTTTACCAACAAAAGAAAAACCGCAAAAAAATCTAAGCGTAGGTGTAATAAATCACCGCTTGCTGCCACTAACCAAGAAAAAACAACGGGAAACGAAACATTGTGAGCAGTGATTTTTATCTAGCCTCTATCTTGCCCTACGCCGCGATCATCATCAAGATCTGCAGGGTATACCAATACACAAGAGGACTTCGAAGACTATTACCAGGAAGTGTGCCTGCAGATTTGGCGCAGCAGCGATAATTTTCGCGAGCAATCCGAATGGTCGACCTGGATCTATAAATTGTCCTTGAACGTATGCCTGACCTTGATGAAGAAGAAAAAGAACGCCCACCAACGTTTCGCCTCGGATTACCTACCGGCCGAAGCTAGCGAAGACAGTCGCGCATTCGCCGACGCGCCAATCAACAAGCTCTACGACGCCATCCGGCAGCTATCCGAAGTTGACAGGGGCGTGATCCTACTCTATTTGGAAGAAAAGTCATACCAGGAGATCGCCGAAATCACCGGAACTAACGCCAACAATATCGGTGTGCGCATCACACGCATTAAAGACCGCTTGAGGAAACTGTATTAAAATGGAAAAGGCCATTGAAGCGATTTGGCAAGAGGGCTTTCTAGACGACAAGGCGCCAATAGCTCCCAAGCTCAACGACCTCTACAATCAAAAATCGAGCAATATCGTCGACAAGATGACCCACATGTTCAAAATAAACCTGCGGGCTCTCGCGGCCTTCGCAATCGTGGCGCTCATCACCTGCGTCGCGGTCGGGCTGCCCTATGTCGGCGCGACCTTGTTCACGCTATTCGCCCTGCTAGTCGTGGTCGGCAAGCGGGATTTGCGTAGCCTGGAAGCCATCGATAAGGGCGTCAATAGTTACGAATATATCAAGGCGTTCAACAACTGGCTGAAAGGCAATATCGCCCGCTTTTCGATGATATACCGCTTTTTCTATCCCGTGCTTTTTGTCGGCATCGTATTGGGACTATGGTTTTCGCACCACGGCGAAAAGATGCTGAAGAAGGTGATCGAAATCCGCCCCGAGATCTATCTAGTAGACGGCGTGCCCGTCTACTGGGCATTAGCAGCCGTCGCCTGCACGGGGATTATAGCCCTCACCGCGCCAGCGCTCTACCGCTTCGATATGAAGCTGGTCTACGGCAATATAATGAAAAAACTCGATGAAATACTGGCCGACATGGAAGAGCTGAGAAACTAGGGGCTATCGCAAAATGTCGCCGAGCGAATTTGCCGCCGGCCCGCCATATCCTTAACCTTTCCCCATCCATAAACACCCAAGGGAGGCTATGCATGCAGTATGGCAGTGGCTCATCTATCTTGCGCGTCTGTTCCCCGTGAATATCCTCTTCATTCTCAGCGATCAGTTTCGCCACGATTGCCTAGGCACCCTAGGGCATCCCGTGGTGCAGACACCGCACTTGGATGCGCTTGCCGCACAGGGCACGCTCTTTTCCCGCACCTATTGCCCTACGATGGCCTGCGGCCCAGCACGCGCATCGCTTTTTACCGGTTATTACGCCGATACGCACGGCATGCAGGGCAACCAAACCACCCTGATGCCGCCCGACCTGCCGGTGCTGCCCGAATACCTGGCGCAAAACAACTATGACACCGCCCTAGTCGGCAAACTCCACCTCAAACCCATGCACCGCGATTTCGGTTTCCGCTATATGCGTCGGCACGACGCGCCCTATACCAATTATTCGTCGGAGGAGGCCGAGGACTCGGCCTATCTGCGCTATTTGCGGGAAACCGCCTACGCCGAGAAACCCTCAGAAGCCGTGCGCCTCTTCACCGAAGACGAGGCCTGCCAGCACACCGACGAGTTGCGCTTTATGCTGGGCAGCAACTTTGTCGACGAAGAGCACCACGAGGCCTCTTGGGCGGTGCGCGAATCGATCCATTACCTGCGCCATGAACGCCAAAAAGACCGGCCCTTCTTCCTCAATTGCTCTTTCTTCGGCCCCCACCAACCCTTCTTGTGCCCGGAGCCCTGGGACCAACTCTACCCACCCGACGAGATCCCGCTGCCACCGGACTTCTACCACGGAGTGGAGGACAAACCGATCTTTCGCAACTCGGCGCATATGGCCTGGCGCCAGCGCCGCGATGAATCGGGTTGGGACGAGACCACCTATCGCAAGATCCTCTCGGCCTACTACGGCTACGTGGCAATGATCGACCACGGCGTCGGCCAGTTATTGCAGACATTGCAAGAAGAAGGCCTGGCCGACGACACGCTGGTCATTTTTTCGGCCGACCACGGCGAATTCGGTGGCCAATACCGCTCGTTTTACAAGGGCCTGCCCTACGAAGGCCCGACGCACGTGCCCTTAATCGTGCGCGACCCGCGAGTAGCACAACAACCCAAAACCTGCGCCCTCAACGTCAGTAATATTGACCTCTTTGCCACCTGCTTAACGGCAGCCGGCGCGACCGTACCGGCAGATGCCGAGTCGCGCGACTTGACCCCCTTATGGTCGGGCCAGACCGAAATGTGGGACAATCGCACTTTGTGGAAGAAGGGCAAGCAGTCCTTTGTCGTGCGCGACGACGGCAAGCTAATGCGCGAAGGCAGCGGCGCCGAAGCCGTATACGAGTTTTACGATCTGCAGAACGATCCCTGGGAAGAAAAAAATCAGCTCGACCAGCCGCGTTTTGCACCGAATATCGCCACGCTAAAACAGGAACTCGATACCTGGCACGCAGATCAGGATGACAAAGCCGGGCGGCATTAGCATGGACTGGATAGAACTATTCGCCGATTGCCCCGATCTGCACGGCTGTATAACCACTGTATTGCAAGGAGGCATGGGGGCTGTCTTTGTCGATAGCCAGACGATCCCCCAATAGCTTATATGCAAGCTGGAGCCGTGGAAAAACAGCGGCATTGAAAGGGCTGTCTTTCGCCAGGGTCGTATTGGGTGGTGTCTTCGTGTGCAGACGTAAGGAGCAGCGCGATCTCGGTGATCGCTGGACCATATCGAACAGCATCACCCAGTGACGGTGACCGTCAACCAGAGTAAACACTTTTATTTTTAAATTTGCCAGCGCGTCGTCATCAGACAGGGCTTTTCTTCGGGCGCTTGCCGTTGATAATACGCACTCAGCAGAGTGCCATCGGCGCACTCCACCGTCGCCGGATAGCCCAGATCGTTATTGGGTCCATCGGCGCGTAGCACAACTTCGTTTTTGTAGTCCCACGTATTACCGCCATCTTCGGAGATACAGGCGCGCTGCCCGTAGGGCGCATGTCTATACCCATACGTTACAACGATACGGCCATCTTTTAACCTCAGAAGATGCGGCGGTTTCCCGAGTATCTCCGTCTCGCGCGGCTCGCTCCAGCTATGCCCCCCGTCCAGCGACTCAAACTGCCATAGCCGCCCCGTCTCACGCCCTTCCACATAGGGCTGCTCCTCGTGGCGAGCCATACCGAGCAGGTGCCCGTCGGCCACCTCTACCACATGGGGTTCGCCCAAATAGCGCATGCCCTGCGGATCACTCGGCGCAGCATCTGGAAACATGGAGATCTCCGCGATAGTATGCCAGGTCAATCCATTGTCGCGCGATTCGACGCAGGCTATGGCACTGGAGCGGTCGCTGCGCCTATAGCTATTGTTACCGACAAAAATGAGGCGGCCATCCGCCGTGGTATTCGGTCCATTGGGCGCCGTCACCGGCACGGCAATGGGCTCTTCCCAGGTGTGTCCATTGTCGGTCGAGCGGCGAATCCAGTGTCCGCGCCGCACCAGTTCCGAGTCCATTAAATCGCCGCGCGTCCACTGCTCAATGTGCTCTGCGCTGATGTTTTGCAGATGCGCACACCACGCCGGCGTCAGCGTGTCGTCTGCCGGGTTGCGCCAGGTGGTAAACCAGCTGACAATCAGCGTGCCGTCGGGACAGACACACAGCCCGGCGTCGCGGTCGTCCATCGGCGAGTCGTTAATCAGCTCGGGCTGGCTCCAGCTAACACCATCGTCGGCGGAGCGCATCGAGAACGTCTTGCCAAAAGGGCACACATGCCCTTCCCGATCTCCGGAAAAAACGACCAGTAGCTCACCGTTGGCCGCACGCGCAATCATCGGCCAGGCCACGTAACGCCCCGAATGTTTGTGAATGATCTGCGATTGCAGTATTTGTGACGGCATATGTTAGCGATCCCCCAGCGCCGGATCGAATTACCGCCAGCGCAAAATCGATGTATGGGAATAACAAAGGGCCTTGGGGGAGATCGGGTCAAGTGGCCTGGGGTCTTATCGCCCTAAACCTCCGCGTCCATCATATCCGTCACCACGTGGTAACGCGGATCGTCGATCGAAGTCTCGATAATCGCGTCTAAACTCGGATTCGCCCTCAACAACAGCGTCTTGCACTCCGGGCTCAGGTGCTTCAGCGTAACCAACTTGCCAGCGTCGGCATATTTGTCAACCAAGTTCGTCAACGCTTCAATACCCGAGTGATCACTGACCTTCGACTCGACAAAGTCGATCTCGATCTTATCCGGATCGTTCTTCACGTCAAACTTCGAATTGAAGGTGTGCACCGCCCCGAAAAACAGCGGCCCCCAAATCTCGTAGACCTTGGTGCCGTCGTCTTTGATGCGTTTGCGGGCGCGAATCATCGTCGCGTTTTTCCAGGCGAAAACCAACGCCGAGATAATCACCCCGGTAATCACCGCTATCGCCAAGTCCTGCCAAACGGTAACCGCCGACACCACGAACAATACGAAATAATCGGTGCGCGGCACTTTGTTGATTATGTGAAAGCTACTCCAGGCGAATGTGCCTACCACCACCATAAACATCACCCCGACCAGCGAGGCCAGCGGGATCTGCTCGATCAAAGGCGCGCCGAATAATACCGAAGCCAGCAAACCCATCGCCGCGACGATGCCCGACAGACGCCCGCGCCCGCCGGATTTCACGTTAATAATCGATTGCCCAATCATCGCGCAGCCGCCCATACCGCCGAACAAGCCATTGGTAAAATTCGCGACCCCCTGCGCAACGCTCTCCTTGTTGCCGCTGCCGCGCGTATCGGTCAAGTCGTCGACCAGGTTCAAGGTCATCAGCGATTCGATCAGGCCGATCGCCGCTAACAGGAAAGCGGTCGAAATAATCAGCCCCCAGTGGCCCGTCACCGTATCCAGCAAACCGAAGATCTGTATCTGAAACACCGGCAGCGAACCCTTTAGCCCCTCACCGCCGCCGTCGCGTATAAAAGACCCTACCGTATTGACGTCCATCCCGCCGAATATCGTGATACTGGCGACGATGATAATGGCCACCAGCGCGGCCGGAATTTTTTCGGTCACCTTGGGCAACCCGTACATAATGCCCATCGTCAAAGCAACAAGGCCGAGCATCAGCGCCATATCACCGCCGGGCAACCATTGCATTTGGCCATTGACCTGTTCTTTGAAAAGTTCGAGCTGCGACAGGAAGATCACGATGGCCAGACCATTCACGAAGCCCATCATCACCGGATAGGGAATCAAGCGGACGAATTTACCCAGCCGCAAAAAACCCGCGGCGATTTGAATTGTGCCGACAAAAAGCAGCGTGATAAATAGCCATTGCAAACCGAGGTTTTCAATCGGCATCGGCAACGCCAAACCCACCTCATTACCCTGCTGGATCATGTGTACCATAACCACGGCCATCGCGCCGGTGGCCCCGGAGATCATACCGGGACGGCCGCCGATCAGCGCAGTGATCAACCCCATCATAAAGGCGCCGTACAAACCGACGAGCGGATCGATGCCCGCCACGAAGGAGAAAGCGACCGCCTCCGGTATCAGCGCTAGGGCGACGGTCAAACCCGACAGGATATCGTTTTTAGGATTGAGCGTGAAATTGTTGATGATCTTCTTCATGTAAAAAGGGCCTCAAGAACTTGATAAGGTGAATCGATAGAAATTCACGCGATAACACATGCGCTCAGAACAGAGAGCACGGTAGCAACCGCGCAGACGATATCGCGTCGTTATTGAATTCGGGTACTGCTGTGGCACAGATGGGAAATTCGCTGAACGACCGCGTAACAATCGGCGGTTGGGCGGGGAATCACAGGCAGTGCAAACTATATATTCGACCCTTGGCCGATATATGCGGCGCTGCCTGGATCAAGTGCACTACGGGAAATAATACACCAAATAAACCAGTCGCTGATAGTACTTCTTAGGCAAAAACTACGTCGTCGAATAACAATTTAGCGATACAAAACCCAAAGAAGTCAAGATAGACCTTAATTGATAATATGCAAGGATTTGAGAACCTAATACATTAGCAAAAAATGGAGATGTCAATTTTGTTAACAAGCTTCTGCGCGCTTAAGTCGAGCACCTGTTTAATTTTTAGCTAAAAACCGTAATTCCTGCCTTATTGTATTTTTGGAACAGCCATGCGCAGGCCAGAGGCCATCGCCCGTATAACCAGCTATTTGCCATCCAACGATCCGAGCTTGACCACCCATTCACCGCGAGGTATCTTCTCCATTTCCAACTACTAAGGTACATTCGTGGAAGCCAAACCCAACGCGCAAACCGACACCGCCAGCGGCCTCACCCTCCGCTCCCTGAGCCTAGGCCTAATCCAGGTCCTGGTAGTCTGCCTAGGTGCCCCCTATGCCATCTGGGTCTTAGGCTCCTCGGAGATCACCTGGTCCTTCTTCCCGATCGCCGTCGGCTTCTCCTTCTGCTGTCTGATCCTGCTCAATATCCTACTCAAAACTATCAATCCCGGTTGGGCCATTCGCCCCGCCGAGATGATCACCGTCGTCGTCATGGGCCTGGTCACCACCGGCATTCCCATTTTCATGATGGGTTTCGTGATGTCGATCCCGACCACCCCCTACTACGTCGCCTCCGCCGAAAATCAGTGGGGCACTTATGTGCTGCCGCACTTGCCCGCCTGGCTATTGCCCTCCAACGACGGCCTGGCCATGACCTGGTTTTTCGAAGGACTACCGATCGGCGAACCGACGCCCTGGATCACGCTACTCGACGCTTGGACCATGCCGATGTTCTGGTGGCTGAGTTTTATCTGGACCCTCTACTTCGTTTGTTTTTGCATGGTCGTGATCCTGCGCAAACAGTGGGTCGAGCGCGAGCGACTAGCCTATCCGCTAATGGAAATACCGCTGGCTCTCGTCACCGATTCCGACGACCCTTCCTCGCGCGTGCCCGCCATTTTGCGCAACAAGGTCTTCTGGATCGGCGCAGCGATCCCGCTCTTTATCGTATTCTGGAATATCATCGGGTTTTTCTTCCATTTCTTCCCCAAGATCGAGTGGGCCCACCCCATCCAGATCGCGCACGGCTTTCCGACAATCAATATCCGCTTTTATTTTCCCGTCGTCGGCTTTATGTACTTCGCCAACCTCAATGTCACCTTCAGCATCTGGCTGTTCTATCTGTTGTTGCTATTAGAGGAGGGCCTCTTCAACCGCTTCGGCGTTGGCGTTACCGAAGCCGACAACTTCGTCTGGGGTTTACCATCGACTTCCTGGCAGTGTTGGGGCGCCTTCGTGGTGCTGGTGCTGTGGGGCCTGTGGATGGCCCGCGACCACATAAAGGACGTATTCCGCAAGGCATGGGACCCGAACTTGCCCATCGACGACAGCCGCGAGCTGATGTCCTACCGCGCCGCCGTCGTCGGCCTGGTTGTCGGCATCGCCTATATGCTCACTTGGCTCAACAAAGCGGGCATGGAGCCTTCCGTGGCGATCTTCTTTTTGGGCGGCGTGCTGATCGCCTATTTGGGTATTACTCGCCTGGTGGTGCAAGCCGGCGTGTTCTACCTGACCACGCCCATCGTCAGCCAGGCGATGACCATGATGACCTTCGGCACCAGTTCCATATCTTCCTCTGGTCTGGCCGCCCTAGGGCTGTGTTATTCATTCTTCGGCGACGTGCAGTCGATCTTCATGCCCGCCGCCGCCCATGCCGCCCGCCTGCACGATACGATGCGCATGAGCCGCCGCGGCCTGTGTATGGCCATCGTCCTCGCCCTGCTCGTGGGTTTCGCCGTGACCATTATCTACGTCATCTCCATGGCCTACGAGCAAGGCGCCTCCAATTTCAACTCCTGGTTTTTCCGCGTCTCCTCCGGTGCCGGTGTGCGCTCCTTCGACGACGTGATGGCCAAGATTAAAACGCCCGCTGATTTCCACGCACAAAAGCTCGGTTTCTTCAGCATCGGTGCGGTGGCGATGGCCTTGTTAACCTTTATGCAATACCGCTTCCCCTGGTGGCCGATACACCCGGTGGGCCTGGCCATCTCCGCCATCTGGATGGTCCGCAACCAGGCCCCGGCGATCTTCGTCGCCTGGGCTGCCAAAAGCCTGATCATGCGCTTCGGCGGCATCGAGCTCTACCGCAAGGCCTCGCCCTTCTTTATCGGCTTGATCCTCGGACACTTCTTTGGGATCGGTATATCCTTTATCGTCGATATGATCTTCTTTCCCGGCAATGGACACCCCGTTCTGCACGGCTAGCCGTACCGGGGCAGAAACCTATTGAGACTGAATCATCCCAGGTTTGCCGAAGCCTCCTTTTCTTGAGCGATTTGGATTCCTGGCCTATCTTTGAGATAGTATTCTCTCGAGATTCGCGAGCGAACCATGCGGGTGGTCTTTGATCACGAAAACGAATAGACCTCCCAGTGAGAAGTGATTCGCTCGATCCCAGCCAATATCAGCTGTACCGACGAGACTTTTGCACACGTGGGTACGCAAAAGTGAAATAGATACGGGCCGTCGAGCTAGTATGATCAACGATGAGCAAGCACGACTCAAGGAATTCAGGCCAGCGTAGTTTCCCCAAGAGGATTTGTCAAGCAATCGCATAGCGGGCGCAGCAACAGCCCGTCCCACAATTCGTGCCATTCAGGTCGCGTTTGACACGACTCGCCCACTCAACCGAACTTCCTATATTCATGGCCGCAGACTCCACAACACCAGAGGTCACAGGGCTCACCTTGCGCTCCCTGTTGACGGGTTGCGCGCTGGTCGTTTTGATCAGCCTCGGCGCGCCGCATTCAATCTGGACCTTTGGCTCGACCGAGATCACCTGGTCGTTCTTCCCCGCCGGGGTGGGTTTCCTCTTTCTCTGTCTGGTCCTGGTCAACACCCTGCTCAAACAACATAGACCCGCCTGGGCGCTAAACTCCGCCGAACTGATGACCGTGCTCGCCATGAGCCTGGTTATCATTGGTATCCCCGTTTTTCTTACCGGTTATTTTCTCGCCATCCCTACCACGCCCTACTATTTCGCCTCCGCCGAAAACCAGTGGGGCGAATTCGTTATCCCGCACCTGCCCGCCTGGCTGCTGCCCTCCAACGAGGGGCTGGCCATGACCTGGTTTTTCGAGGGGCTGCCGCCGGGCGAGCCGACCCCCTGGGCCACCCTTTTCGACGCCTGGGCGATGCCATTGTTCTGGTGGCTGAGTTTTATTTTTACTCTGTTCTTCGTCTGCTTCTGCATCGTCGTGATCCTGCGCAAACAGTGGGTCGAACGCGAACGGCTGGCCTACCCCCTAATGGAAGTGCCGCAAACGCTCGTCACCGACGCGACAGAGGGCTTGCCGCCCATTCTGCGCAACAAGGTCTTCTGGATCGGCGCGGCGATCCCGCTCTTTATCGTGTTCTGGAATATCATCGGCTACTTCTTCCACTTCTTCCCCACGATCGAGTGGAACTATCCGATCCAGACCCTGCGCGGCTTCCCGCCGATCAATATCCGCCTTTATTTTCCCGTCATCGGCTTTATGTATTTCGCCAATCTCAACGTCAGTTTCAGCATCTGGTTCTTCTTTCTGCTGACCCTAATCGAAGAGGGCTTGTTCAACCGCTTCGGCCTCGGCGTCACCGACGCCGACAAATTCGTCTGGGGCCTGCCCTCGACTTCCTGGCAATGCTGGGGCGCTTTCGTAACCTTAGTACTGTGGGGACTGTGGGTAGCCCGCGACCATATCAAAGATGTCTTCCGCAAAGCCTGGAATACCGACCTACCGATCGACGACAGCCGCGAGATGATGTCCTACCGCGCCTCCGTCGTCGGCTTAGTCATTGGCACGGTCTATATGCTCGTCTGGCTCAACAAGGCCGGGATGGAATGGTGGGTCGCTTCGTCTTTTCTCGCCTTCGTGCTGATCGCCTATCTGGGCATCACCCGCTTGGTCATACAAACCGGCATCTACTACCTGACCACCCCGGTCGTCAGCCAGGCGATGACGATGATGAGCTTCGGCACTAGCGCGATATCGGCGCCAGGTCTGGCCGCCTTGGGCCTGTGTTACTCTTTCTTTGGCGACGTGCAGTCGATCTTTATGACCTCCGCCGCGCACGCCGCCAAATTGCAGTCCAGCCTGCGCATCGCCCGCCGCGGTTTCGCCCTGGCCATCGGCCTGGCCGTTGTGCTCTCCTTCGCCGTCTCGCTGACGAATTTAATCTCGATGGCCTACGAGCAGGGCGCCTCCAATTTCAACTCCTGGATCTTCCGCGTCTCCTCCGGCGCCGGCGTGATGGCCTTCGGTGATGTGATGGCCAAAATAAAAACCCCGGCCGATTTCCACGCGCAAAAACTCGGCTTCTTCGGCATCGGCGCGGCGGCGATGTCGGTATTGACCTTTATGCAATATCGCTTCCCTTGGTGGCCGCTACACCCGGTCGGCCTCGCCGTGTCCGCCATCTGGATGATCCGCAACCAGGCCGTCGCGATCTTTATCTCCTGGGCCGCCAAGAGCCTGATTATGCGTTTCGGCGGCATCGAGCTCTACCGCAAGGCCGCGCCCTTCTTTATCGGCCTGATCGTCGGCTATTTCTTAGGCGTTGGTATATCCTTTATCGTCGACGTGGTATTTTTTCCCGGCAACGGGCATGCCATTATGCACGGCTGAGCCGCGAACACCCGCTCACTATTGCAATATCTCGCTTGTAGTCCGCTCTTATAAAAGGAAAACCATGCCTGTGCCCGTCTGGCGTATCCCGGAATATCGGCGAGTACTGCTCGGGACCTTCGTTATGTCGCTGGCCGTACAAGCCGAACGCCTGGCCGTAAGCTGGTTCGTATTATTACAAACCGATTCGGTTTTTCTGACCGCCGTATCCTTCGCGATACGCAAAGTCCCCGGCAGCCTGATGGCCCCTTTGGCCGGCGACCTGAGCGACCGCTGGCCGCGCAGTCGACTGCTCTCCGCGACAGCCCTATATAATTCGGCTATCGCATTAACCTTTGCCTGGCTAAGCCTGTACGACTTTGAGCAACTCTGGGCGGTGTTCGCCCTAGCTGCATTGAGCGGTATCGGCCGATCCTTCGAAGTCCCCGCAACACAAGGCTTGATCACCGATATCGTCCCGCGCGAGATGACACTGCAGGCCATAGCCTTGCACGGCACGGCGATGCGGACCATGACGGCGGTCGGCGGCCTGGTGGGCGGCTTTGCGATCCATACCGCCGGCGCCCCGGCGGTGCTCTTTGCCGGTGCCGGCGCGCTAGCGACTGGCGCGGCGATTATCCGCACCCTACCGACGACCCGATCGCGCCAGCCCCGGGGAAAACCGACCGGCCTGGCGATGCTACCGGAGGCGCTACGGGGACTAAGATGGCTTATCAGCCGCCCTGTCGTCGGCGGCCTGCTGTGGGCCGCCTTCGTCGTCGAGATGTTCGGCTTCACCTTTAACGCGCTGATGCCCTCCTTCGCGCGCAATGTGCTAGACCTCGGCGCCGACGGCTTGGGCCAACTCACCTTTGCCGCCGGTCTGGGTTCGGTATTGGGCGTGGCCACCCTGGCCGCCGCCAGCGGATTCCCCCGCAAAGGCTTGCTCTTTATCGGCATCACCATCGCCTATGGTGTTTTCCTGGTCGCCTTCGCTTCGTCAGATTTCTTTTTGCTATCTTTGACCTTGCTCATCGGCGTTGGTGCCGCGGCCGGCATGTTCGACACAATCCAGATGACGCTCTTGCAACAGCACGTGCCCGACGACGCGCGCGGCCGGGCGATCGGCGGCTGGGTCTTCGCCATCAACTTCGCCTGGATCGGCCAGATGACGCTGGGCTATATCGCGGAATCCGTCGGTGTCGAATTCGCGCTGGCCGGCGCGGGCGGGCTGGTGGTCGTTACAGGATTGGCGATATTTTTTCTTTCGCCTAGGCTGCGTCAGGTCTGAGGTGAAAAAAATATGCGGAGAAAGACATTCGCTTCATCTACTACAAGACCCATATGAACGAAGAGCGCTTAGAAGAGAAGATGAGAATGTGACGACATACCCCTTTTAGGTAGCCGAAGTAATCTTGGCGCAGGCGTTGTTGATAAGCGGAGTAAATCCACAGGTCGCGCGGGTAGGCCTGAGGTGCAATAAGCACTTGTGAGGGGATTTTTACTATAACGCCATTATAGATGGCGATATAGCAAAAACATCAGAGCAAAAGTAAGTATTAAAAAAAAGGCATCACCATGCGGTACGATATGTCGTTCGATCCAATCATGAATCAAACGCGGAAATAGGGTCTCCAATAAACTAGCTGATTTTGTAACGACTAGTCTCAGCGCCAGTAGCATTAGGCCGGCTAGTACCGGCATCCACCAACTGAATTCGCTAACCACAGGTATAACTGCTGGAATCTCTTTGCATGGGGGCACCCCTTGAGGAAATCGTATTACAGATATTCGATCTGATCGAAAAACACCACCCGGATATCGACGTGACTTCGGCGCGAACCGGATTTACGACGGACACGGACATAGAGAAGCTATACCCGTTTCAATTTTCCGACACCGAACGGGCGAGATCCTCTCGCCACGAAGGTCTTTAAACTCGCAAAACACTAGCCCCAAACGTTTTGCATCATCTCTATTATCTCTTCGATAGGCCTCTTTTCGGGTATGCGCGCGTAATGCGTAAATAGCGGACGGATCGCATCAACGCTTGACCGCCAACGCCCGCGCTTCGTCGGCCTGGTCGAGAATATTCCATAACGGTCCCTCGCGGCCTGACCACTTACCACATCTGCGGTTACGGCCGCACGATACTGCCGTCGGCCCGCCGGTCTTCCGCCGCGAAATACGCCTGTAGCGGCTCCGACTTGAGCAGCTTCGCCGCCTTCTCCTCGTCGATATCGATTCCCAAACCCGGCTGGTTGTTGCTGTACATATAACCACCGTCCATCATCGCATGCCCCGGAAAGGCCTCCAGTTCCTCGTCGCTGAAGTGGTTCTCCTCCTGGATGCCAAAACTATAACTCGACATATCCAAATGCATCGCCGCCACCTGGTTGACCGGGTCGTTGTCGCCGCCCTCCTGCCACGCGGTGTTGATCCCGTAAAACTCACACAGTGTCGCGATCTTGCGACAGGGCGTAATGCCGCCGCCCTTGGACACACGCACCCGCACGAAGTCAATCAAGCGCTCGGAGATCAGCGGCAGATACTCGTGCACATTAACGAAGAGCTCGCCCATCGCCTGCGGTGTGGTGCACTGCTGGCGCATCAGGCGAAACCAGTCAATCTGCTCGGGCGCCAGCACGTCCTCCAAAAAATACAGCCGATAGTCTTCCAACCTTTTCGCCAGCGCCACCGCCACCTGCGGCCTGAGATGCTCGTGCACATCATGCGTCAGCTTCGGTCCGAAACCCAGCCGCTTGCGCAAAAAGTCAAACATTGCCGGAATGGCTTCGAGATAGGCCTCGTCGTCAAAGGCCGCCGCATCCGACCAGGCATTTTTCGGTTTGATCGCGTCGTCCAAAAAACCGCCACCGCCATACCCGCCCAACTGGCAGCGGATCACCGGCCAGCCCTCATCGATATAGCGCTGGATATCGTCGACCAATGCCTCGTGATCCTGACCGCCGGCATGCGCATAACAAGGGACCGCCGCACGACTAGCACCGCCCAATAAATCATAGACCGGCATGCCGGCCTCCTTGCCCTTGATATCCCACAGCGCCATATCGATACCGCCCAAGGCCGCGTTGAGGATGGACCCTGCGCGCCAATAACCGCTGGTAAAAAGTGACTGCCAAATATCTTCGATGCGGCTAACCTCGCGGCCGATCAGCATCGGCCCTAAACTCTCTTCGATCGCGGTGACCACCGTCGCGGCGTGGTAGTGTTCGCTGGCCGAGCCGATACCGTAGAGCCCGGGCTGGTCGGTGATAATCTTGACGATTACCCAGGTGCCGTTTGTACGGGTGCGAATACAGCGGACTTACTTTATCTTGGCCATTTGTGCGCTCCTTTAGTAAATTTGAATTGAGCCTGCTTAATGTTGTTTACTCCCACAGGGATCTTCCATGACCGCCTTCCAGCCCTACGTCTCCCTCGAAAATTACATCGGCCGCCGTCTGCTGGCGCTATTGGCCGCGCTGGCAATCGCCGATATCGTGATCCTCTTCAGCATCTCGATGAGCATCCTTCTCTCGGGCATGGGCGGCGGTACGCAAGAGATCGTGCGCACCCGCGCCATCGAGGTCATCAACGCCCAGGGCCAACCCGTTTTGGTCGCCACCACCGACGCACACCAAAACGGCGTATTGTGGGTCGGCGCCCAAAACGGCCAGGGCGGTGTCAGCCTCAACGCCGACGCGTCCGGCAATGGCTTTCTCGTCGTCAATACCGCCTCCGGCATCCCCCAGGTTTCCGCCGTCGCCAGCGACTTGGAAGGCGGCGGCCTGCAGATCTACAACGCCGACGGCCAGCAACTCGGTTTTATGGGCGCCAGTGAAGGCGGCAGCGGCCATCTGACCCTGCACGGCACAAAAGGCGACCTTTTAGTCCTCGCCGGCGAGGACCAAAACAGCGGCCTGCTGATGGTCAATAACGACCTGGGCACCAATATCTTCTTAGCCGGCGCCGACTCGGCGCAAAACGGCGGCATCCTGATCAACGGCCGCCGGGGACACAATCTGATTTACGCCGGCGCCGGGGCCGGCGGCAATGGCGGTGTGCATGTCAACGCCGCCAATGCCGCCAATCTCATCTTCATCGGCTCCGACGAGCAGACCAACGGCACCGTCGGCATCTGGGACCGCAATGGCCAGGGCAGCGTGATAAGGAAGTAACCCCGACAGACTGCTGTACGCATCACCGTACTACCCCCCCCTCCCGATCCACTGGGAAAGAGCGAAATCCCGCTCGCCGCGTCAATCTCTTTGCCGTAAATGGTGACTAACTCACAGAAATTAGCGGAGTGTTGCGGCAACTTATGTTTGGCGCTGGGCTAGTTTTGACGGCTGTTGCTGCGAGGCAGATGCTCTGGTTAGAGGGACACACCATAACTCATTCTCGCCGAACATCCCTGGTCGGCTCCGAGGGTGTACGCCCCCAACCAGACCTCAATCGCTTTAGCCAGAAATGTGACAGGGCGCGAAAAAATAAAGGCGCGCCATGCACCACCGATCGCGAAGGGTATGAGCCCCGCGCCCGTCCCAATTTGCCCCCTTTGTCCTATTATATCCTCTTGTAATCACTATTGTCCACATTAAAACGCGGTAGTGTAGGCTGGGCTGGGAAAGGCGGTGTGATAGAATTTGAGCCGTCTTTCGAGGTCGGTTGCACCGGATGAATGACTGGGTGCGGCGGAGTCGTGACCGATGAAGTCTGCGGTATAACATTCGTCCAGGGTGTCCCCTATCGGGCTTTTCGAATTCTATCGTCCGATAGGTTCTATAACTCGTTGAAGACGTTGAAGACGCTGAAGATGCGGCGGATGGTTGCTTTGTTTTTTTCTACTTGGCGGGTCATGGCGCGGCGGCTTCTGCGGCTATTTCTTAGTTATAGCTTTCTTTTAAAAAATAGTTATTGCGGGGAATAATCAATTTCTACTGGCACCGTCGAAGGTGGTGCGGGGGGGGATGCAGGCGGGCCGGTTTTGCGGTGCGGCTCCGGGTGTTTTTAGTCCCCCGGGCGGCCACCCTTCAGGTCGTCGTCACGACCACTCCGCAACTACAATATCTCTCTCCAACTACACTCCAACCTCCACCTCTTCCACCTCCCCCGCCGCCAACCGCTCTCCCGCCAGCAAATACTCCGCCCGCACCTCCGCCGGAATCGTCCGCCAAACCAAAAATCGCTTGCGCAACACCCCAAGAAAGCTCGTATTCAACCGCTTCCAACTCGCCACATCTCCGCTGACCCGCTGCAACTGCATCTCGATGCGGTAAATACCCGGGATATCCTCCGTCGGCAACGTGCGCAACACCACCCGCTGGCTCACACCCAAATCGTAAGGCGCCAACCACACCATTAGATCCAGCGAATACACCGGGGCCTCGCCCCCCTTCTCCAAATGAAAATCAACGCCCTCGGTCATAAAATCACCGACCGAACCCTCGCCGTAGGAGGCGAACACGCGGTGCAAATAAGCGCAGGAGCCCAACGCGTCGCCCTTCGCCAAAGTAAAGGGAAAGTCAAAATGCCAATCGTCGCCGTCCGGCTCGGGAAACTTCCAGCGCCGGGTCACATCTGGCACCGACATCGAAGCCGCCTTGCGCGCCGGGTAGATCGTCGAGACGACTACCGTCGCCATAACGACTAAGGTCGAGAAGATCGCCGACAGGGAAGAGTAGTTGAGGAACATGCCACCCAATAAGTCGTAGCGCGTCAACAGCAAGGTCGTCGTCTGCCCGACCAGATAACCAAGCACCGCGCCGACGATCGCGAAGACCATCGCCTCGGCGATAAAGAGCGAGGCGATGTGGCTCGGCGCCAACCCGACGGCAGAATAGACGCCAATCTCGCCCGAGCGCTCGTAGACCGCACCCATCATCGTATTGAGCACGATTAGCGAGGCGATTAAAAGCGGGATAAACAGATTGCCCATGCCCGACAGCGAAGCCGAGCCCATCGAAGTGTAGACGCGGACCACATCGCCCTCGCCGACAAACAAAGGCACCGCCACCCGCGAAACAAATTCCTCGACTTGCTCTAACAAGGTTGCGCGATCGCTGAAACCCGTAATCGCGATTGAACGCAGCGTGCCCCCCAAATCAATCACCTGCTGATAGGGTAAAAATGCGACATTATTAGCCAATAAATGCGTAAAGGTCTCGATCGCGGCGGTGTCCATCAGCCGCGGATCCAGCCCCGCCATCTCCTCCATCTTCTTGGCCTCGGCCACGGTATCAACAGGAATTGGGCTCTCGTTGTCCAAATCGCGCAACGCGTCGATCGCGTCGCCGTCGATCAAGCCAATTACCCGATACGATCGGCCCATCATCCAGATACTCGCTGTGCCGACCTGCTCCGGGCCGATGCCGACAATCGCGCCCATCGCCTTGGGCAAAATACACACATCGCGCTCGTCCTCTGCAAACCAGCGACTCTTGTCGCCGATCAGCAAATCCTCTATACCCATGACCTGGCGCTCGTCCGACGTCAGCCCCAGGATCGCCCCGGCAAAACTCTTTTTCTGCGCTTCTTTGTTGTCGATGTCAATGTAGGCGCGCTCACCGATGATCTTCGAGGTCAACCACGAACGCGGCACCACATGCGCCGCATTGCCGAAAGCACTCTGCGCGTAGTCGAGCACCGATAGCTGCATGCCCTTCCAACCGCGGTCCCGCAACAGCGCGCCTTCGTAACTCGGCACATTCGGGCGCGGAATCTGATAGAATTTGAGATAGCTCTGCACCGAAGTGAAGGCCTGCGCGGTAAAGGTCAACAGCGTGATCGTGGTGACGGTGAGCACCGTGCGCAACTTGCGTTTGCGCAAATTCGAGATGCCCAACGATACCGCCGCCGCCGTCGCGCTCAACCGGCCAATATCCGCCTCGTGCACGCCGGAGGCTGCGCGTTTGCGCAGGGCCACCGCGCGGGTAAAACGGCCTAGGATCATGCCCAATGCCGTCGCGCCAATCGCGAAGATCACAAAGGACAAGAAGATAATGTAGGGCGAGGTGCTCAACTTGAAGGCCGGGTGGATAAAACGCATCACCATGAAAATGGCCAGAAAGAAGAAGGCCGCGCCGCCGACCTGACGCCGAATATCGGCAAAGCCGAAGAACAGCCGTTCGCAGCAAAACGAGAAGGGCAGCAACAACGCAAAATAGAAGATCACCCCGTAGACCGTATCATCGGCCGTCGACTTGATATCGGGATAACCGCGTCCTTCAAGACCCCAAGCTTTGCGCGTGGCCTGCTTGTACTGGCTGTAGCGGCGCGCCTGCAAGTGCTCTTCCGCCGCGATCAGCTCCTCGCGCGCGTCCTCGTGTAACCGCATGAACTTGTCGTTGCGCACCCCGTAACGGGCCAATTGTTTGATACGCACATCGTCTAAAACCCACATGTCCCGGGCCGCCGCATAACCGGGCCGCAATACTACACCTTGATCGATCGGGTACCCCTTACCCAAGGCCCGCTTCAGCACCTGCTCGTCGACCTCTTCCGGGCTAACCGGGTCGGCGACCCATTCGGCCGGCGCGCCGCTGAGCAAATAGCGCACACCAAAAAGACTAGTGCTCATCAGCGCTTTTATATTGGTACCCGGCTGTGCATAAACCACCGATGCCAGCGTGACCTTGCCCTCCTCGTTACCCTGGTCCTCGACAAAATCCGCGCCCCACGACTGCGGCACCCCGTCGCGCTCGTCTAGCACCGTCATGTGGTCCAACACGGACAAGTAGCGCGAATCCACCGTCTCAAAAAGACTCAACGCCCGGCACTCGAACAGCACCTGCAACATCTCGTTTTCCCACCAGCCCCACGCGTGCAGCATCGGATAGGTCTCGTTGCCCTCCTGGCCCATATCGGGTGCCGAAGTAATTTCACCCCATTCGTCGAGCTGATAGGCCTTGATCGTATTGTCGAGCTTGTTGCGCATGATGTCGAAACGGAATTTGCCCTCGTCGTCGGCCGCCTGCGCGATCAAGGTGCGGACCCCGCCGACGGAGTTCGGCCCCAACTGCTGATAGGTCACCAACGCCTGCGGCACCGGTTTTTTCGGCACCGCGAAATTGATATCGCGGTCGAACCAATAGATCGCTCCGCCCAAGCTATGGCCGTAGTCCTCCAGCTCCAGCTTGCTCGGCTTGAGAAACTCGGCGTCGCGGGCCGACCAGGCCAGCATCGCCGCGAGCGTCTCGATCTGCCGGGTGAGGTTGGCCATGTTCATCGACTCGGGTAAATCAAGCGGCGTGTCGATGCGTTCACGCGCGTCGTTGGCCGTCGCTAACGCCAAGGCCTTTTGTCCGACAAAGGCGGCGGCCTCGCTGGCAAAAGCCAGCGGGATCGGCATGTAGTTTTTCCAGGTGCGCTTCGGCGGAGTGATCGCCTCGTAGTGGCGCGTGCTATCGGCGAAGATCTCCTCGGCGGCCAAGCTCAGCCGCTTGGAATAGGGCGCCAACATGTATTTGACGTAATTGTCGGTCTTCCATTTATGGTTGTAGAAGGTGCCCATGCCGAAACTGGCGGTGCGGTCGGCGTGGCTCGACAGATCCAATGACAGCATCAGATCGAAATCGATGCGCTGATCTTCTGCCATGCGCTCGCGAAAATAATCGCTGCGGCGGCTGTGGCGGTAGAGAAAATCGTTGATGCCTGACAGGCCCTCGAAATGCCCAGAGGTCGCCAAGAAAAGGATCGAATAATGCGGGCGATGCGCTTTAAGGGTCTCGATCAATTGCAACATCGCGACAATGCCCGCCGCATTTTCCGCGCCAGGGGCCAATGCCGGCACCACTGAGATCGCGTCGTAATAGGCCTGGATCACGATGACCTGGTCCTTCCACGCCTGCGGATTCTCGCGGCTTTTTTCTGGCAGCATCTCCGCTGAACCCGGCAGCCAACCGTAGAGGTTGCGCGCCTCGACGCCTTGCCAATCCATGCGCGCGTTCAAGTGCACGTCAACCGGCCCCGCCTCAACTTCGGCGATCAGGGCCAAGGCATCCTCTCGCTCAATCCAGAATCGCGGAATATCGACCGACACCTTGAGAAACTTGTCCGCCGCCTGCTCGCGGTTGACGCCGCCATTGTCATAAAAGACAACGGCCTTGGCGCCCAGTGAAGCGGGGTTGAGATAGTTTTGCCCGCCGGAAAAATCGAGCAATACCACACCGCCCTCCACCACTTGCCCATCCAACTCCTTCAACTCGCCCTTGCCGCCGTAAATAAGCGGGCCGTCGACCCCCCCCTCCGGTAACGACGAAGTCCGCACCCCATTCGGCCACAAACTGTAGAGCTGTTTGCGCCCACCCCCCTCAATCAGCAACTCGGCGCCGCGATCCATCGGCACCGCCACCTCAAAGGCCTCGCTCTCAATATCCTCCAACCCCAATTCCTCAAAGCGCTGACGCACGTATTCGTAGGCCTGCCGCTCGCCGGGATACCCCGGCACCCGCGAACCAAACGCGGCAAAGCGCTCGATCTCAGCGGTGACACCCTGTTCGTTGATCCGCGAGACCAACGCGCGCAGTTCGGCCGCTTCTTGCTCGTTGACCAACCGGCCGTCGAGTGGTTTGTTGGGCTTCCAGCCGAAGAAATCGTTCACTGCCTGGCTGATCTTGCCCGGGTCGCCGATGCCGACGGCAGCGATCATTAGTGCGGCGAAGGCTAAAAAAAGGATATTCAGAAGTTTGGACATGTTTTTCGCTCTGTTTTTTCCAATTTATCTTGCTTGATGGTATCTTGTATCTTCTGGTAACCGCTGGGGATGGACGGTCCGGTCTCGGGGTCCGTCTCCGGGTGTTTTTAGTCTGCCGGGCCGTCGCCCCTCGGGTCACCGTCGCGACCACTCCCCACACCCACCTCGGAAAACACCCTGCGTCGCACCCCATGACCGGCCCTCGGAGACTTAGGTGGTTTCCGCTTCCAGTCCCCACGGCCAAAGCCTTGCCTTACGAGACACAACGTCATCCTCTACAATCACGGACAAACCTCGGCGTAGCCTCCTCCCCCCAAAATACTGAAGTTGCGGAGGGTTGGTCGAGGGCATTCTCGCCGCGGATTTTTTTCGATTTTGCAGGACAGCAAAATCGGGGAAACCCCCTCGGAGTGGCCCAGGGATGGCCCACGAGAATGAGCGAGAGAAACCCTTCGAACCACCTCGTCTCCCACGCGGCCCAATATACACCATCACCCACCGTGCTACAAACAAGATTCACCCGTGAAAATAAGGATGCCCCTCACCCATAAACCAAAAAACATCCACCAAATACGACACGCCCACCCCAAGAAAATACCCCGCAATCAACCCCATAAAAAAAGGCCGCGCGTCGCGATAAGCCGAAATGCCGCCGTAGCGCATGATCGAGCTCTTGCAAAGCCAGGCCAAAAAGATCGAAAAGACGATCAACCGCGTCATCCACAACGGCGCCAAGGTGATGCCTATCGGATGTAAGGGCCACCAATGGAAACGATACTGCAGCACGGCCAATACCGCGTACGAAACGATCCCGATGCCAAAATAAGACAGCTTATTCCAATCGGTCGGCCACGGCTCGTTAAAATGGCGAATGACCCCGTCGTAGGCCATGCCGCCGGCGCCGCCGCCGGCGACAAAATACCAGGAGCCAAAATTGCCGGCGCCATACTGATAACACAGTGATAAGACGAAATAGAGACAGGTGATAAAACCGACCACCGCCGCCAGACCCAACGCCCAGGCCATCGAGCGACGAATCCGGTAAATCTCGGCAAGCCGCGCGCCGTGCGCCGCCGCCGGCATAAAGAGCGACTGCACGTCGCCGAACCAGGCGTAGGTAATTCCCAGCGCGACCAGGTTGCGGCCGCCGATGCTGGTGCCCGTGATCGCGAGCGTGAAGGCCTGCGCCCCTACTGGCGGCCCGAGGAAATAGACCCCTGCCTGCACCACCAGTCGCGTGACGCCATAATAGGCCACTAAGACCCCAAAAATAAAGAGCACGGCGATGTGCAAATCCATACCCGATTTCCACAACCAGCCGAGAATGTAGACCAGCCCGATAAGAAAACCGTAGACCGCCGTGCGATACGAAACCATTTCCTCGCTGTCGTCGATGGTCTGTTGTCCCCTAAAGACCTGTCGCATGACCTCGCCCAAGTGTCGCCGCCCCATCCACAAGCTCACCACCACCATCGCCACGAAGCCGCCCCAGGCCTGCCAGGACAGCGACTGCATGCCCCAGACGAAGGCATCGGGCCGCGTCACATCGTAGCCGATGCGGTTGGTGACGCCCTCTTGCACTACCGCGAGCAGATAGAAGAACACGATGCTGAACGACACACTGGTGCTGACCAAATACATAAAGCCGATCACCGGGAAGTAGAGCATCAGACTGATGGCGGGGAAATCTCGGCTGAATTGCAAGGTGACGGCCTGGGTGAACTCGAGCTTAGGAAAGCCGATGTAGAAGGACCCGATCAAATTAAAAAGAATCATGCCCAACGGGATCGCGACCCCTAACCAAAAACCCTTAGAGCGCACAATCGGCCGCCCGCCGTCGTCGATCAACAAGCGCGGCATCTCCATTAGCGGAAACACTAGCCGTTCGTGCACCGCCCACTGCCGGCGAAAGACCACCACCATGCAGAAGCAGACAAAATAGACCGTTAGGATCAAGCTCAGCATCCAAAACAGCGGTCCGATCCATACGTCGAAGGGAATGGTCTGGCCCTTCGGCAAGCCCTCGTAAAACCAGCGCATCGCGTCGCCGCTATTGTCGTGCGGGAAAATCCACTCGGGCAAATAGGGGTGGATATTGCCGGCCCAATCGTTTTCCGGCGTAGCCCCATAATAGGGCGACGAGATAATCGCCAACAAGGTCCCAACGATAAAGGTCGGGATCCCCGTCGCCGCCAAACCCATAATCACGATCGTCGCCAATTCCCCCGGCTGCAACATCCACCGCTCGCGCCAACGCCGCACCAGCGCATTGGCCAAAAAAATCACTACAAAGCAAAAACCCGCGCTGGTCGGGAAATACGACCAGGTGATCTCCGAGGACCGCACCATCCATATCGAAAAGGGCGCACCGGTCACCACGGCCATCACTACTATTATTCCTAATATCGCCGAACGGAGGGTCATACTATTCCGTCCCGGCGGCAGAAGCCCTTATATTTGATCATTAACCATCCACATCTTTATGCTTTTTTGCCTTTATTATTTATTATTTAGTTAGAGGTTTTAACATCAACCGTAGATGCTGCGGGGTGGACAGTCGGCACCATGGAGGCCTCAGCTACTTTAGAAACTCTTATAGGTCTAAAACCAACAGCTATAAGATAGCCTGCCACTTTTATTAGGATCTACAGTCCACAGAAATAGGATAGCCTGTCACCTTTGTCAGGATCTAAAACCAACAACAACGAGAAGACCTACCCTATTTATCAAGATAGAAATCAACAACAATAAGATAACCAACAATTTTTATCAGGGCCAAAACCAACAACCATAAGATTATCTATTTTTTCAGGATCAAAATAGACCAACAACAATTAAGATAACCTATAGGTCGGTCAGAGGATATTCCCGCAACGGTTTGCATGGCGTATTTTGCAGGACAGCAAAATACCTTGTCCACCCTCGGAAGATCACAGGATGTGATCTGAGTTCCCGAAGGGCGCGTAGCGCGTAGCGATGCATGCATGAGTGAAGGGGGTAGCCTATGCTCGATCGTCACTAGCAGAACAGCCAAATGCCCTTATTGATACTAGCCCTGCTGCTCTCGGCCTGCTCCAGCAGCACCGGCCCCGACAACACCACGCAAAAGTCTCTCTGCTCCGACACGCCGGGCACCATCTGCACCTGGGCCGGCACCGGCGACGCCGGTTTCAACGGCGACGGCCACACCCTACTCGCCTCCACTCTCTATTGGCCCGTCGACCTCGCCTTCACCGATTCAAACACGCCCTACATCCTCGACTGGAACAACCACCGCGTCCGCCGCGTCACCGCCGACAACACCCTAACCACCGCCATCGGCACCGACTTCATCGGCGACGGCCCGTACGATGAGTCGGACCAAAGCTTGCCCGGCGCACCCGGCGGCGAAGTCCACCTCAACCACCCAACGCATATCTTGCCGCTAAACGACGGCACACTGCTATTAACTTCCTGGCACAACCACAAATTGCGGATCTACGACCCGCACACCGACCGCGTGCACATCATCGCCGGCTCCGGTCCGGGTTTCGCCGGCGACGGCGGCCCGGCCCGCGACGCGCTGTTGAGCCAACCGCCGCAAACGGCCATAGCCCCCGACGGCAGCCTCTATGTGCTCGACCAACGCAACCAGCGCGTGCGCAAAATAGACGCGAATGGCGTTATCACCACCGTCGTCGGCACGGGCGAACCCGGTTTTTCCGGCGACGGCGGCCCCCCGAAGCAAGCGCAACTGCAACTGCCGGCCGGCGCCAATCCGCTACCCGCCGGCAGCCTGGCCTTTGACGTACAAGGCCGACTCTACATCTCCGATGCACTCAATAATCGCATCCGCCGTGTTGACTTCGAAAACGATCTTATCGAAACAGTCGCCGGCAATGGCACCGCCGGTTTTGCCGGCGACGACGGCCCGGCGACAAGCGCCGCGCTCAACAACCCACGCGACCTCACCTTCGGCCCCGACGGCCAGCTCTATATCGCCGACGAACTCAACCACCGCATTCGGGCCCTTGATCTAACGACCGGAACAATCACCACCATCGCCGGCAACGGCAATGAAGATTTCTCCGGCGACGGCGGCACAGCATCCGATGCCGCGCTCAACCGACCCGCCGGTCTCGACTTCGATATGCAAGGCCAACTCTATATCGCCGACACCTACAACCACCGCATCCGCCGGGTCACGCTACCATGATCTATCTACTGCTCCTACTCGCCGCCCTGTCCTTCAGCTCCTGCAGCTCTTCGCCCACTGGCAGCGACAGCGGTCCTTACGGCCGCATCGAAACCTATGCCGGGACCGGCGAAGCAGGCAAAGGCCCCGATCCTGCTGCGCTGCGCAAAGCGAAGTTCTATTTGCCGCTCGACCTGACCTTCGGCCCCGACGAGCGCCCCTATATCCTCGATTGGAACAACCACCGCATCCGCGTCGTTACCCAGGGCCGTGTCAGTACCTTGATCGGCAACGGCGAACTCGGCGACGCGCCCGCCGGCCCCGCGCGCGAGATTGGCCTCAACCACCCGACGCATATTTCGTTTGACCCCCAAGGCCGACTGCTGCTCTCTGCCTGGCATAATTCAATGATTTTGCGCTACGACTTCGCCAGCGACTATATCCAACCGGTCTGCGGCACCGGCGAACGCGCCTACGGCGGCGACGACGGCCCCGCCGAACTGGCGCTGGTCAACTTGCCCAGCTCGACCGCCTTCGATCCGGTCGGCCGCATGTATATCTCCGACCAGGAAAACCAACGCATCCGCCGCGTCGGCCTCGACGGCACCATAACCACCGTCGTCGGCAATGGCACGCCCGGTTTTTCCGGCGACGGCGGCCAGGCCACCCACGCGCAGATCTACGCGCCCGTGGGCCAGGCGGCTCCGCCGACCAGCCGCATCGCCATCGACGAGTACGGCACGCTCTACATCGCCGACACCTTCAACAACCGCATCCGCAAAGTCGACGCGCATACCGGTATAATCACCACCATCGCTGGCAGCGGCACCTTTCCGCCGATGCCGCGCGGAGCAGCCGACGAGGGCGCCAATGCGCTCGACGTCTCGCTCTACTGGCCCTGCGACATCGCCATCGACTCAGAAGGCCGGGTATTCTTCGCCGACACCTTCAACCACTGCGTGCGCAAAATAGATCTCGACGGCACGCTAACTACCGTCGCCGGCCAATGTGGCAAATCCGGCGACGAAGGCGACCGCGGCCATCCACAATCCGCGTTGCTCAGCCGCCCCTACGGCATCGCGCTCAATGCCAACGACGACCTCTACATCGCCGATACTCGTAACCACCGCATCCGCCGGGTCCGCAAATGAAATATTGCCTCGGCCTGTTGCTCTTTATCTTGTGCACCTGCAGCTCGCCCACCGAGCACGACGGCGAACCGCTGCTCTTCCCTGCGAATTTCGCTACAACGTACCAAACCGTGCGCGACTGCCGCCTGAGCAACGCGCACGATATGCATTTTATCTCCGTCGCCGCCAATGCCAAAGCGGCCAACGCCTATCGCGATGACCGCTATCCCTTGCCCGTAGGTTCGATCCTGGTCAAAACCTTGCACGACGACCCCACCTGCACCACGCCCGTAGGTTATGTCGCAATGCGCAAGGACGGCGACTGGGTCTGGCAGAAAACAGCCGCCAACTTCGAAGTCCGCGACACCGGCGCGCTGCAATCCTGCATCGCCTGCCACAGCGCTTGCGGCGATCGCGACCTCACCTGCACCGACCCTTGATATATCTCGGTTAATCCGCCAGATTGCCCTCGACGACCACCGCCCCTGAAAAACCATCCGCCACCATCCGCTCGACAAACATCTCCACCGCACTATCCGGCAAGAGCGCGTTATTGCTGACGATCACATCCGCACCGACATAGGCAACGCTGCGCAGCCCGTCGAGACTGGCCAACAAGCCATTGCCGCTGACCTCCAAAAAATCCCGTACCGACACCAAATTTTGCAGACCCGCCAGACTTGCCAACGCGCCATTAAACCAGATATCTAAACTGCCGTCGATGCGCTGCAACCGTTCTAAAGCCGCCAGCGAGCCCAGCGAATGATTATTGACGATCGACAGCCCCCCGCCGACAAACGCCAGGTTTTGCAAACCCGCCAGCGAACGCAGCGTCCTATTTTCAAAAATCAAAAAACCTTCGACCACATGCGCCGTCTTACCCGCCGAACTCGCAGACGACAAAATGCCCGCAGGCCCCAACCCCGCCCCGACGCTTTCCAAGCCTTCTAAACCCGCCAAGCTTTGCATCTCGTCGTTAAACCATATCTCAACACTCCCCTCCACCCGCCGCAACCCTTCCAAGCCCGCTAACGTGGCCAAGTCGCTGCCGACGATCTGCAAATCGCCATTAATGACATACGCACTGCCCCCCCGCATTGCCAACGCCGCAATATCCGCCCGTGACTCGATGACGAATCCCCGCTCGAACACTACCGGTGACGAATCATTACCGCACCCCAGCAAAGCTACGAGCAAAAACAGCATCCTCAACATGGCATTGCCTTGCAGCCCAAACCTACTTAACATCCCGCGCACAGCGAAACCCGATATCGATATCCGTCAATGCCGGATGATACGCTACCCGATGCGCCGCCGGCAACGCCCCCGCCTCAAACCACCAGGACCCACCACGCAACACCCCGAACTCACCAAACTCCGGCCCCCGCGGCCGCTTGCGTGGACTGCGCACGTAATAGTCTTCGGCATACCAGTCCTCTACCCACTCCCAGACATTGCCCGCCATATCGTGCGCCCCAGAAAAAGATATGCCATTCGGGTGATTGCCCACCGGCTCCGTCGCCGTGCCCAAACCAATGCGAAAATTCGCCTCGTCGCCCAGCAACTCATCGCCCCAAGGATAAATCCGCCGATCATCCCCGCGTGCCGCCTTCTCCCATTCTGCCTCCGTCGGCAGACGCAAACCGGCCCAAGCGCAATAATCCCGCGCATTTTGCCGGTTCACACAGTTTATGGGATGTGTATTGTCGGCGAAGCCGTCCCAGTTGCAGGCTGGGGCGTAAATCGGATCTTCGCAGCCACCGGCTTCCACACAGGACCGGTACTGCTGCACCATCACTTCGAACTGGTCGATATAAAAGGCGTCGAGAAAAACAGCGTGCGGCGGTTGTTCGTCGCTCTTCCCCGCATCCCACCCCATGATGAAGGTTCCTTCGGCGACAAGAACCATCGCGCGCTCAGCGGCTGGGGCTGTGTGCGCTGCTTCTTCCGCCGGAGCGGCAGCTACTTCGACCGGTTCAGCAGCGCTTCCATCCCCGCCGGGCTCTCCTTCGGACAACACCGGGGCCTGCCCGCCGCACCCCAACGCCAAAAACGTCAAGCACGACAAGAGCGTGCACCGAACCCGCCGAACCCCGTTCACGCTTGCGGCCACCTCAGAACATAACCTGTGACACCGCTTTGGAGATCAACGCGATGGCGATTGAGGTCATTCCGATTAACCCCACCCCACACGAATAGCCCGCCAATACAATCGGCGCATAGGCATACCAGCGCTCGACACCGAAGCGCTTTTCTAAATAGAAGCGCCCGAGCATCGCGCCGACAAAGTTCAAAATCGCGAAATGCGGCCAGCCGCCAAGCCCCGCGACAAAACCGTAGAAAATCCCCAGTGGTGCACTCAGCGCGATCAGCACGGCGTAGAGCGCACCGCTAAAGGCCAGCCCGATGCCGATATAATCCCAACGGATAATCTGCGTCACCAGGCTCGAACCGGCGCCCGGCAGCGTGGACTTCGCCCAGAAGGCCTGCATCGTCGCGTGAAAGGGCCACATCTTTTGCACGAAGGGATAAGCCGAAGAGGGGATCGGCCCCAGCTTCCAGATTAGCGACCAGAACAAGAAACTGCAGACGAACATCACCACCAAGGTCAACGCCGTCATCTTGACGATGCTGCCAAAACTCGTGCGGGTAAGTTCAAGTTGTTTGAAGATCTGCGCCTCGTAACCCCACTGGAAGATCGGCACGGGCGCAAACCAGATCGCGGCGCCCTGATAGCCGGAAAGAAAGAAGCTCGCCTCGCGCAGATAGGGAAAGGTCACACCCTGCGGCGAACCGGTCAGACCGATCATCCGCGTGCCGATATAGGAATAGATCGGCGTCCACAGAAAGCCGAAAATCGCGGTGATCCACCAAGGAAAGTCGGGTACCAGATAATAGACCATCAACACAAAACCCAAAGTGCTAGCCGCCCAGATGCCCAAGGCCGACACGATGCGAATATCGCCGCGAGCGCGGCTGGGCCCGGGTGCATCTTCATCCTTGGGCCGGTGATCTTTAGCAACAGCGATCAGAATCTTGCCCGCCGTCCAAAACCCCATCACCGCGACAACTATCGCCCCACCCAGCGAAAAACTAAGCCAAAAGTCAAAGGTATTCGCGATCTGGGTCGGAATCGCCGACATGCCGGGTTCCCAGGTGTGCAAGATACCATAGGCATAGAGCACCGGGTTGGCCACCAGGTTGACCAGCATCGACGAAGCGAACACCCCCACCACCACCCAGAAAGGCAATACCAAACCAAACAGCACGTGGATCAGATCCGTCGCCACCCCCACCACCGCCGCAGGCAATACCGCCTTCATCGGCACCGTGAAATCTATAAAGGGAATCGGCAGGATCGATACGGTCTCAGTAAGAAAAACCGATGACAGCGTCGGTACTACCACGTAGAACAAGCCCCATACCGCACCGATAAAGACCCCGGTACTGAACACATGCCAGCGCCACCCCTCCTTCTTGGACGAGGTCTCGGCCAAAGCTGTCGCTCCACCGGCCTGCACATAGGCCATCGGAAAGGGCAGACGTTCGATATCGTGAGTGATGCGGAAGAGCACATAGCCCAAAGACAAGGCGTTGACGCGTTGCAGGGCCACGGCGACGAGCAGGATGATGATCGGTTTGATCCAGGCGTCGTGCAGGAAGCTGCGTTCGAGCAAGGCTTCCGAACCGCGCGGCGGCACGACCCAAGACGGGATATGTTCGGCCAAACCCGCGGCTTGTGGCGATTGGATCAAATACTGGTCCCAGATCAGCACGCCAAAAGGTCCGCCGAAGAGGTCGGCGCCAGTGCCGAGTTTACCCCCCATCAACACCAGACCGCCGGCCACCCAATAAAGGATGATGATCTCCTGGGTCCGCAGATGCACGAAGGTACGTTTGGCGATTTCGATAAAGAGGATCAGCGTCACCCACTCGGCGCCGCCGGCCATGCTCATGCCCGTAACCAGCCCAAGATAGATCGCCCCGGGCAGCATAACAAAACCGACAAAAAGCGCCGCCCACAGAGTCTTCATATTGAAGCCCGGTTCGAAGGGAGCGTCGGCGGGCATAATATCGAAGCGCTCTTCGACGGAGTCCTGTCTTGTGACCTCTGACAAAGCTAGTCCCTTTGACTATTTAGCCCTGCAGCATCAACGCGGCGGCGATACCTCTGCAGGTAGTGCTGGTATAAGCTCAGCCAGGACGTCACCGGTCTACCAGACCGGCTAATCGATCTTCGTAGATTACAAGTCGGCCATCTAGGCTTTGGCGCTCTCGCAAATCCGCAACAAAAGCATTGAACACCCGGCGCTGCTTCAGGTTTCGCATATCGCGAGTCACCGCTGTGCGCACTCTAGATTCCTCAAGCGTATAATACGAATCGGCATAGCGCTCCACGACCTGAACCAAAGAGTAGCCGCCTTCCGCACCAACCGGACCATGAATCTCGCCTACCGGAATGTTCATAACGTAATTCATCCAAGCAGTACCATACCTCTTTGCCTGTAGAGCAAAGACCCTAAAAACATCCTGATGGGCCTCTTTGCGAAGACTATTGCCACGTATCATCTCAACAAAATCTGCCCCGGCATCCAGATCCAGTTTGAGTGCTTCCGCTTTTGTTTCTGTCGCAACTAACAGGTCTCTCACCTTAGCATAACCGAGTATTCGAAAGCGTTTTTTTGTGCGCTTGTAGTGATCGAGGATTTCTTGCTCATTAACCGATACAGTATCAACGATTTCTTTGCGCAACAGGCTGAGCAGCAAATCGTCACGGCGAGCGTTATACCACTCAAGAAAGTGTTGCTTTTTTTCTACCCCAGTGCGGCGGGCATCCTCTGCCATCAACAAATTCGGTAGATGCTTATTTTTCAACTCAGCTACAATCTCAGTAGGAGTCACCGCCTCCCAACGTCTTGCCGCCCCCTTGAGTATCTGGGCGACTTCTCCAACCCTACGTTCATCACCCTTAAACGAATAAACAACTAGCGTAGTATCAACCGACTCTTCATTCCAACCAGCAGCTCTATCAGCACTCAAAACTTCAACGACTGCGGCCAAGCCGACGTCAGAAAAATCGAGCTGCAGTGTTTTGTTTAGGTGATTCAGGTAGGCACCACGGAGGATTTCGCGCTTCTTCTTACGTAAGTGACGTTTAATCTTAGAATTGACCCCATCGCGTTCGATCTTCCGATACTCCGCGACATAAGATAGAACGTAGCCTTTCAAGAACGGGATTGGACTCGATATATTTCCTACTGGGATCTGAAAGACTCGCTCGACAATTTCCTTTGGGCCATCATGGCGAGAGTACATGAATTGCTGGGCACCACCCATGGGAAGATGCATCAACCGATCGAGCGAATAAAGTTTGCCGGCCTCGTATATATCAAGACCGTCTATTATCTCTTGCCGTACTCGCAACGCGGTTGGCTGATCTGACAGAAATAACTCAACGCTAACTACTTGCTCATTCCAATGTCCACTGGCATACGCCTCATTAATCTCTGCCGGCGTAGGATTTGCGCGTTCCGCTACCTCTTGCTCAAACATCAGTTCGGCTAGTTTTTTATTCGCGTCACGCGTGAGTGCCTGAACGATCTCTGTATCTTGTTCCAGTCTTCGGGCACGCGCTTCAGCTATCAGCAAATATCGATCTATTAAAGTCGTAAGATGCCCGCGGTGGTCTGCAATAGAAAGCGTATCGCCGGGCGCGACTTGCTGCTCGAACGACAACAAGTCTCCGACATCTATCCGCGTATCGCCAATCTCGGCCAATGGGCCATTGGAATCGGTAGAATTAGTACTGGAGCACGCAGACATGAAAAGTCCAGCAAACCAAACAGCACAAACGCTCTTAATAAAACGACCAGCAAACGCTACACTACGGCGTTTCCTGGCCAAGACTAACCGTTGCTGATTTTTTTTGTAGATGTTCAGACCCTTCTTATCCTGTTTCTTAGTATTTCAATCGCGATTACTAGTCGACCGGTTCGACGCCACTAGCTACAACTCCTTGTGCTACGCTAAACTCGAACTGAAAGTCGATAACTTGTTCGGGGTTACCACTAGCATCAAAAGCCAATGCAAAGTCAGACACTACTAGCAATACCGAGGTCGCATCATTGGGCAAACTAGCAAAGGAGAGTGTGCCGGAACGCTCGTCACCGCGAAAAACCGGTCTAAAGCGATGAAAAGCCGTCTTATATATCAGCCCCATACGTTCAAGATTCGTATCCTTATCCAATCCCGACCGACCGCGTTCCGTTTGATAATACGCGCTGAAGCGATTACCACCACCCGTTTCGACTCCTTCACCTGCACGTCCGGGATCAAAATAGCGCAACTCTCGCCCTGTATTGGTTGTAAGCATAGTATTGGCGGGATTAAATTCTATCTTAGCATATGTATCGTTGACGACTTCTACTTTAAAGACAGTGAAGACGGGTGGAACATAGCCCAAATCAGTGTCTAGTTCATTCGTCGTGTATGGATTGACATGGCGACCATCAGTAAGTGGCGGATATAACTCGTTCAACTCATCATCAGTATAAGGTCTGACTGCCACTCGCATTCCTTCGTGGCTAAAGATGACCCGTTTCGGGTCATCCGCATCCACCTGGTATTCACCTTTTCCTTCGGGTAGCAAGGGATTCATCGCGATACCGTAATACATATCTTTCGGTATAAGTCCGGCACAGCCAAGCCATAGACTCACGAAACAAACAATATGTGCCGTGACGATCTTGTTGGTTTTCATAAAAAAATACCTTCCTATTGCGACTCGCGCCCCGAATCGGCACCTTCCCGTGAATCTTCTCCTGTTTCCAAATCGATTTTGCCAATACCTGCCTGTACAGCAACTTCCATCGCATCAAGGACGAAACCGTGCGGTGTCTGAGCGTCGGCAGTGACAATAAGCGTTCCCGATCCGGAGCGTAGACGCTCATTCTCGAGCACACCGGACAATTGCCCCAAACTCACCAGTTGGCCATTGAACTCGAGTTTGCCTTCGGCCGACACCAACAAATTGAGTTTTTTCTCTTGGTCGATCTGGTCATAGTTCTCAGCGACAGGTAATTCAATTTTCAGTTGAGTTGCTTTTACAAAGACCGACGTAACCATAAAGAACACGAGCAACAAAAATACCGCATCTATCAATGGCGTCAGGTTGAGATCATTATTTTTTGCGTCGTTCCCTTGCATTTTGCTCGCCATTCTTGCTATCCCTCCGCCGACTTGGCGAACGCCACTGCCTCAATGCCTTCGCCACGAGCAATATCAACTACCCGTATCACACGTTGATGGCGAACCGTTCGATGGGCCTCTATAATCACATTTTTTATATTATCAGTTTTAACGATCTGACCGATCCGGCTTGCCAGTTCCTGCATATTCGCGGGTTTGCCATTGACTTGGACACCACCGCCTTTCTCGATCACGATATTAATATCCTTGCTCGCTCGAGACGAACTCTCACCCTGCCCGCTAGGCAAATCAACGCTGAGTCCCTTGGTATTAACGAAGGTAGTCGCTACCATGAAAAAGACTAATAACAAGAAAATACAGTTGATAAGCGGCGTCATATCGGGATCCATGCTGGTTGCGAAACGATTTTTCTTGCCCGTCTTACTGCGGATTCGTTTCGCCAGCGCCGGCCTTTTTGGCATTTTAGCCCCCTACTCTCCCCGCTTTGCCTGGAACCGAACCAAGAGCGTATTAGCGAAGGCATGACAGTACAGTTCAATTTGCTTGAACGCCTTATCTGCCCGCGCCGATAGGTAGCGATGGAATACGATAGTTGGGATCGCTACGATAAGACCCGAAGCGGTTGTGACTAGCGCCTGCGAGATACCACTCGCAACAGCAGCAGGATCACCCGCCCCGGCTTGAGCGATAGCATCAAACGCCTGTATCATGCCTAGAATCGTTCCAAGCAGACCCATTAGCGGTGCCAATACACCAATCGTGCCAAGAGCATTTAACAGGCGACCGAGATACTCTACACCAGATTCTTCGGTCACCGTGATGAGTTCTTGGCGCATATCCTCAATGTCGGTGCGATTTTCCAGAGCTAAAGAATCAAAGCGCTTCAGTAATGCTGCGAACACATAATTGAGCACGCCGCTGTTCGCCTTAAAATACTCGACAGCGCCAGAATCTCCCTGCTTTTCAAGTATAGATTCAATCTCGTTTAGTTGAGTCTCTGCATCGGATTCCGACGGAAGCCGCATATAGTTGAGCAGGCGATCAATAATAACGACCAAAGCGATAAGCGAGCACAACAACAGCGGCCACATCATAGGTCCGCCCACGAGGAACTGGCCAACTAGGAAATTATCAGACATTTCATACCTCCCCTAATACAGAATGCGTTGTATTTCATAATCTATTTTCCACAATCCAGTCTCGGTGAATACGCGCAAAATTAACCACATCAGAATTTTCAATATCGTCATCACCATTGCTGAGGGTCTTGTCGTAATTTTCGACGGCCTCAGGCCATTTTCTCAATATCTCGTAAGTGAGCCCTAAGTTGCAATAGGCTGCCAGCTGGGTGTAGGTGCCCGGGTAGTTTTTGATTATCGACTGAAAGCCCGTTATGGCCTTCTCGTACTCTTTTGCTTCAAAGCGCGCCATCACTTTACTGTATTCCATGCTCGCTTCTATTTCGCTCAATTCATCGACCAGCACTTGAGCCCGCCCTGCCTCTGCCGTACCGGCATAGTTTTCGATTAGAGAGCGATAAGCAACCAGCGCTTGATCATATTCTCGATTGTTATAGTGGAAGTCACCGACCGTAAACTGTGCCTTAGCGGCAAAGTCACTATCCGGGTAGTCTTTCACCAAAACAGCCATCCGAGCGACTCCGCCTGCCATGTCTTCCTGCTCGAACTGACACCAAGCGAGTGAATAAAGAGCTGAGTCACTATACCTACCGCGGGGATAATTATCCAACAATTCGCGATAGGCCTCGGCTGCGGCCGGAAAATCGCGCTGATTGTAATAATTCTCTCCGATCAGAAACATCGCTTCCTCTACGTAACTGGCTTCGGGGAAGCGGTCCGTAATATGTCGGAAAGTTGTCGCCGCCTTCTCAAAATTTGTCAACATTTGGTAGCTGTGCGCGAGATAATAATGACCGTGAACGGCATTGCGATCAGCGGGATGTTCACTAGTATACGCAGCAAAGCCCTCAGCCGAACTTACGTAATCGCCGGCATTAAAATCCGCAAATGCTCGGGAGAATGAGATATTGGCGCTCTCGCCAGAATTGGGATACAATTTCAACCCAGTAGATAAAATATCACTAGCGGCCTTGTAGTTTTTGCGTTTCAATAATGCATTGCCGATGATTGAATACGCCCGCTCTTTTCGGTAATAACCAGCACTGTTATCATCCTCGAACGTCATCTGCAATAATTCGCGAGCCATCTTCTCGGCATAGTCAAATAGTTGCTGATCAAAATACAGCTCGGTCAGCAACATCTGAAAAGTCGCGCGTTGCTGTGGATCGTCACTTGCTTCGATCAGCGCGCTATAATAGCGCACTGCCTCATCTTCCCGCTGCAGCCGTATCATCCCAGCACCTAAAGTGCGGAATGCGCTATCTTTAATGTTCGCAGCTGGATCTCTGTCAAGCAGAGCCTTCATATCTACAATAGAATCTTCATACCGGACGCGTGCTACCGCCGTATCCCCACGGGCATCGTTGAATTTAGCCAGCTCGTAATGAGAGCTACCGCGAAACAGTAGCGATCCATCCAAAATGTCGTCGCGCAATGGCAATTGCATTGCTTCAGAGAAACCGATAACGGCTTCTTCATATTGATTCTCTTTGAAATGTATGCGCGACTTTACATAGAGCAACTGCCCTCGCAACTCTGGTCCATCCGCGACCTGAAGTGCTCGGTCAAGGACGACCTGTGCCCGAGACGTATTACCTCTACGAACGTGGAGGTCCGCGAGTTCGGCTTGTATCTTGGCCCACTCCGACCAATCTTCAGAAATAGTCTCGAGGACTTCAATTGCCGCCTCTGTCTGTTCGAGATTCTTCAGAGACATAGCAAGTTCAAGCCGCACCTGGTTTATGATATTCGATTGGGGGTACTCGTCGAGGAAACGAAGATATACTAATTTCGCTACCTCGTAGTTACGGCTTTCATAGTCTATTCGGGCTAACTGCAATAGAGCACTTGGTGCAGCCGGGTGATCAGGGTAAGAGGCGACCATATCACGGTACGTATCGGCAGCACGGTCGTCTTTCTGCATCTGCCAGTTGTAGGCCATTTGAAACAATACATCCGCTTTTAGATCTGTGTCCTGATGATCGCGAAGTATCTGATCTAGCAGCACCGTGACACGCTCTGAAGCTCGCTTGGAGTTTTCGGGTTCATCTTGCCTGAGAAAGTTGCTGGCACGGGCCTGATAACACTGGCTGATCTGATATAAGACCTTGTCTTCACCAAAACCGATGCGATCCGCCACATCAGAATACGCATTCATGTAGATCTGGTACTCGCCTGCAGCCTTTTCGTACTCGCCTTCGTCGTAAAGCAAGCCGGCAATTGTAAGTTGGGTTCGCGCCTGAAAGCGTTTGTTCTCAACATTTTCAATCGCATTGCGATAAGCACTCAAAGCGGCGCTTGTACCACGCTCTTTTTGCACTAATTCAGCGCCGCGGATGTAGGCACCGTGAACAAGAACGGTTTCAGTCGGATAGTTCGTAGGCACGAGAGCGTAAACGGTTAGCGCCTCATCGACTCTGCCCATTTCCGCAAGAATATCGCCTCTACGCAGTTGAGCCTTAGCCACCATCTCACGCGAAGTTTCTTCGACCAGACCTTTTAGCTTGAGACTTGCCATCTCGATCAGCTCTTTTTCCGACATAGTCGAAAAATCATATCGCCGAATTAGCCGCTGGAAGTACTTCAGTGCCTCGGGATATTCCGTGAGCGCATCGTAGGATTCGGCGATCTGAAAGTAAGAGCGATCGGAATGGGAACCACGAGGCGATAAGGTTATAACCTGTTTAAAGTTACCGATCGCCTGTTCGTAATCTTTTAGTTCGAAGTAAGACCACCCAATGTTATAATAGGCTGCCGTTTCATAGACACTGTTGGGAAATGCCTCCAACAATCGTTCGCCCTCTTTAATTACATGATCGTATCGCTTGAGCTTGTAGTTGGTCTCCAATGTTTGAAATTGAGCCATTACCCGAGTGCGCTCTTCGATATCTTCTCGGGCACTAATCGAGGCAAAATAATCTAGGCTTGTCTTAAATTCGGCCAGTGCCTCTTCGTATCTGGCATCCGCTTGCGTGCTCTTGTTTTCAGATCGCAAGAAACCGGTCCGGCGCAACAGATCTTGTCCCAGTTTGTTGTGCGCATTTCCCAATTGATACCTGGCCGCCACACGAGCGGGTAGGATAAACTCGTCTAGAGTCACCGTCACCTGGTCAACATTTATCGTGGCGTTGTTCTTCGTAGCAAGTACCGCTTCGAAATGCGGGACTGCCTTCTCGTAATCACCTAAGGCATACAACTTCTGTCCGTCGCTAAATCGATCTTGCAACTCTTGCGGCGAAAAATATCGAGTTGTGAGCCCAATCGCGGTGCCCATGATCCCCAGCACAAATATTTGTAGTACAAGCATTACTTGTATCCCTGAATCTTAACTAGAATCCTGCGATGATGTCAAAAAACAGCGTGGAAGCATTGCGATTCAATGCGGCACTATTTTCATCGGAGTAATCTCGTCGCGTAGTCTCCCAGCCAATTTGCGAAGACAGAGCAAAGCCATAGTAATCAGACCGATTGGTCATCATGAATACCGTAGTCCATTCCTTGAAATCTTGCGTTGAATCAACCCGGTCCAATTTCGTGTATCGCCAGAATGGCAATCCTTGGAAACCCAATTGCAGATAAGATTTATTGGTCAGATCGAAGCGCGAGCGCAGGATTGGAGTATATATCGAGAACGATCGCGTACTGCCGGATCCGACTTCACGATCGAGTTTCTGCGAATGTTCCCTCAATAGAAGATGCTTAAACATAGGCTTGATCGTTATGTTACCGGCCCGAAATGTATAGTCTATTTTGTTTACCAGTGTGATAAACGAACGAACGTCTTCATCTTGAATTACTCCATCATCAAACTCGGCAGCTGCCTGACTGTTGCGAATCCACTGAAAATTATTTATCAAATTCAAATCAACAATTGGAGTAGTGCGCCCTTCTATAAACATCGTATTTACCAAGCTGTTGCGCATTGTAAGCGGATCTCGATCCGGAGGCATGATCTGAGAGTTAAGGTCTCGCTCCTCAATCTGCCTTGGCGTCAAATGCGGATAGGGCGAATCAATTCGATGCGTCCCCCGGTCCCGCCAGATGTAAACGTCATCGCGGATGTGATCTTCTACCCTTTTGATATCATCGTTGAAGCGAATACGACCCAAGTAAGGCGAATTGACGCTGTATTCGTAGCGCGCGTACAATGCCTTGGCCTGACCAGGTCCAGCGATTTCCTCGGTGTCATAAAATCCAACGGACATAGAGTTGCCGGACGCACCTAAGCCGCTTTTGCGCGAAAAAACGTGCATCCCGCGTCTATCTCGGCGATAGGGATAGTCCGGTAAACCATCGTTTTCGCGAAAATCAACAACTCCGTTATTATTGAAATCCAGACCGTATACAAATTCAGGCGGATCAGCATCATAAAAAATGATCGGCTCCGTCCAATCGGCGATGCCATTCAGGTTTTGATCAGTATCCGGAACGAGATCCTGATTCTCGTCCAAGCCTGGGAAAATACCAGAATCCTGGCGATCCGCACTTGGTAATTCTACGATGAGTTCGTCCGGCCACTGGTCGTTGTCATCGTTGTCAGTCATCACGAACATTTCCTGCATCTGCGAACCCGTCTGCGCCACATCCGTGAAAAATGGTACTCCACCGCGGATGCTGTCGTAGTTCCCACCATAGTCTGGAGCTAACCGGAAAACCTCCATACCCAGATCAAACGACCCGACCTTTTTGATCGCGTTGATGAAATAGGCTATGCTACGCTTTTGAAAGCGCGTACCAGCGTTGTGACCGACCGGGTAGATAAAATACTGAGGGTTCGTAGTAAATTCACCCTTGATGTCAATCCCTTTTAACGTCAAATGTCCATCGAGGCCAAACAACGCCTGGCCCGTTGGAATTCCATAGTCAAAAGAAACGATTCGGCGGTTACTTGTATCAGTCTCTTTCGTCTCAGCCCGAACTACCGTGTAGGCTACATCCTCGGGATTCTCCAGATTCCACTTGAACTGCTGAAATGGATTTAGTTGCCCCACTGAGGGATTCGGCGGTACCGGCCACTGTTTAAAAATATCTGCTTCACCCGCTGCGTATGCTTCAGTAGGCGATAGTAAAGCATCGTCACCTTTTAGCCCTGTAAAGGGATTAACATATTTTGAATTACCAACTTCGTAACCTTTAGACACGTTCTTCCCATGCACCTTGTCATCAAAGAATACGTGTTTCTGTCTAACCAGGATTCGGTAATCACCGGCAACATCGGCCTTAAAACGGACATTCTTTACGCTCAGGCCTCCTCCAACTGCCTTACTTGGATTGTCCACATAGCTTGCCGGATCTGGTATTGCAAACTCTGGCATCTTAAACGTGAAGATCACTCGCTGCCCAACGCCATTGACCTCTCGGCCGCCATCAGCATTGAGAAGGCCGCCCTCAACCATCGGCTGGAGTGTAACGTCGAAGTTGGAAGCACCAGAAATGCTGCTCATCCGCACCATCTGGCCCATTGATTCAGCCTCGATTTCAATAGCCACGTCGTATACAACAGCGCCTAACTGACCGGATTCAGGCGAGTCATCCTCAACGATTACCTCGATATAGCTGGGAGCAAGCATGCTATATGGCGTGTCTCCCCTAATGAAAGACCCCTTGTCGTTGAAAGTGTCGAGCATATGCTGGTTGAAATAGGTCGTTCCCAACTTGAGCATGCTCCCCAATTTGGTCTCCCAATGTCCACCAAGCAGCAACACCGACGATCTTTCTTTTCCACCTTGAAACGTTGAGAATTTTGGATTCGGTGATTGTGTCGCTTGACTACCACCTTGACTGAGCAATAAAGTGAAACGATTATCGGCGGACGCTCCATCCATGCGGATGCCAAAAAAGCGTGGGTCTTGAAAAACGAGGTCGGTTAGCTTTGTGCGAATGTCCTCACCTACCGTCACACCAAAATTCCAGCCGCGATACGTATCATTCATAACGACTAAATTATTAAACCAGCCCAGATACTGTTCGGAACGCGTGCTAATCTCACTATAACCGGGGCGCTGAAGCTGCCAGGTAAAGGTCTTGTGACCGCGCATCTGAAAATTACCCAGACGATCATAGCGATTTCGAGCGCTTATCAGTTCGGGATAGGGTTCGTATTCAGACCGGCCATAATTGAGATATCCCTCAGGAGACCCCAAATTCAAAAAATCGCGTTGGCGCAGATGCGTCTGCGCCATCACGGCATCTCCAAGCATTGTCAAGATACAGATCGCCCATATAAGCCGGAGAATACACCGAGAATCGCCGCATTTGTACTGCATATCGCCATCCTCACCAGAAAGGTAAAAAAACCGCTTTTTCATAATCGTCACTCGCCTCTATTCCGCAAACATACTACTCAAAATCTCTACGATAACCGCTCAGTCAAAAAAACCGGCCAATACCTAAACGGTGCGTCGCACCAAAAGAAGCAATATCGGCCGAGCGCGTAAATGCGTAATCGAAATGATAGTCCGTCCACTCATAGCCCATTCCGACATGCCAAGTGCGGTCTACTGTTTCATCAATACGTATACCGGCACCAGTACGAAAATTTAATCCCCAACGAGCATCCAGTTCGTAGCCAGCACGCAGGTCCCAAAGATCCATATCGTGCTCTACGTCAAGAGAAACTTTCTTGCCTCTGACAATCAACTGCGCACCCACAGTATATGAACGCCCCGGTTGGCCGGTAGCTCGCCCTGAACCTTCAGCACTATACCATCCGGTCAAATTAGCCGACACCAGTGAAAGACGCATGTACGTCGACGGCGTTACCCAGCCCACCTCGTATAACAGACCCAAACTACCTAGCCAACTCTGATTTCCGTATCTGCCACTATTCCACGCATTGACTCTTACTTCTCCTCCAAATGAGACTCTTGGGTGCAACACCATGGCTACCCCTATCAGACCGGACATCTCACTCCAAGGATCTAAACGAAGCGTGTGATAACCTGCTTGCAACGTTGCCCTCTCAAAGGGCCAAGCAATAGCTCCAGTATGCACAACCGGGCTATCCTCCAAACCACTGTACAATGTGCCATATGTCGCAGTAGCATGTGGCACGTTCAACTTTGCCGAAGCCGCCGGGTTGAACCAGATGGTTTCGGCCGAGCCTATTTCCGCCGAGAGTGCCCCGCCCATCGACATCGCGTAAGCTCCACCATCGACAAATTCAAACGCTGCTCGGACGGGGCCAGTTATCGCAACAGCAAGCCATACTGCACAAAGCCCGTGCTTAATATGCGACAACACATGTTCCTCGGCGCATCCCTTCAACGCCCCCACCCCTTACTTCTATCTCAAACAGATATATTCCTGGTTCAACAATACGCGCATTTTCGTCGCGACCGTCCCACGCCATTTGGTAGTTTCGCGCTGCTCCATACTGAACATGTTGACGAACTCTATTGCCGTTCAAATTGTAAACCGAGAGCAACACATCTGTCGGATTACTAAGTCTTGACACCACAAAATCGAAAGATACCTGCTCGTCCAAATATGGAGAAAAAACACGTTGCATAAGCTGTAATTGCCCTACGAGATCACCTGGTTCGCCTTGCGCGCTAATCTGCGAGATAGCGAGTGGGTTGTGACCATTCTGCCAGTTGGTGTAGCCGTCATCAACACTCTGTCCGGCATTACCCAACATAGGGCGAATCACGTTCGAATCTGCCAGCAGGCGAACATTGCCAATCACTTCAATAACCGCATCATCTTCAACCCTGTTATTCCCGTCTAGTGCCAATCGAGTCTCCTGCGCCACAATATCCAGAGACGTGGTATAGTCTTGTCCAGCATTCAGCGCACGGCCATTGATCAACACTTCTTGCACACTCATCGCTACCCCACTCAACCGCACCAGATCTACTCCGTAATCTTCACTTGAGACTTCAATTTCAAGCCGATAGGTGACTTCAGTCTCTTCTCCCCGACTAACGGTTACGGGCAAAACCGAACCGACCACGCTCGATGCAACCAACCGCCGATCATATTCAATCTCAACACGCTGCCAAGTGGGTGTGGCAAAAGGTTCTGAGGTAAACATCTGTCCTCGCCAAGCTACCACTTCAACCGGCTCTTGCCCGGCAAATAATTCACCGTTTTCCATCGTGTGAATGGCCTGCCAAGGTATCACGTCTGCTCCTGGCGCAGAAGCCAACTGAAAAGCTGTGCCCTCAGGAACCGAAACTTCCCAGTGCACCCGTCCGACATTGACAGGCCCACTCGTGGACAATTGACCAGTCAGCAGGCCCTCTATTTCATATCCTACTGCAAAGACTTCAATTTCACCAAGCGCCACCCAATTACTCCTATCCTGCCTGGTAATCGTCAAGCGCACGAACCTGCCCCGGCGAAAAACATCATTTTGATCGCGATCCCTGACGGACCATGTCGAGTCAGTCGAAGTATCAATGGTCAAATTTATATTATCCCGTGCTTCAGCAAGTATACGCCATAAATCTGAATCATTCGTCCCTGCAGCCTCAAGCCTATAGCCTCGAACAAAATATTCTGGCTGATTAATCGCGGTCTGGCCTGGCAAAACCCGCACCCGAGTTATCGCCCGATCTTGACCGAGATCAACGATGAAATTCCGACCGAAGACATTAGGATTATTCGAAACCCACTCGCTGACACCAAGGGACACATCCCCATCAGTTAGTGGAACTCTCAATCCCAAATCATCTTTTGCCACCATCCCTGCCGCTACATTTTTTTCCGGCGAGAGACGTGCCAACATTACCCCTTCACCTGCAACCCATTCAACCGAATTATGTACTACGTCCAGTGTCGGTCCTTGCGCCCATTCCCAAACTTCGCGCTCCATTTCAGCAAAGGCATTACCGGAAAACGCCACCACTATGACCAAAATATCCTTTATTTGCAAGTCAAAATAACGTTTTTTGAGTCACGACAGTTGTAATCAGAATCGCAATAGCCTCCTCCAATTCCTTCGAATTGAAAGTCATATTGATCCCCGATTTAACTGGGGGCATGCGGGTCTGCTTTCCTGTCCCAAGGTCTGTAATAACCACTTCAACCGTAGCGCTCGTGCTCTTTTGCGAAAAACGTTGCTCGACGCGTTTAGACAACAACAACACAGAGCCGCTGATCTCCAACTGAGCATCATCATCTTCCGGTGGGACTAAAATGAAAGGATTGGCAATTTCGCGAACATTCTGCAGATCTCTAACTCGATCCAACTCTGAGAAAACACGCAGTTTCTCCCGACGCAACTCCCGCAGCAGTGTTCGTGTTAAATCTTCAATCCTCGAATTACGGGAAATAACCATAATGGCATTGCCCGCTTCAGCCAAGGCATTTATCGATCGCCCCCCCCCCATGTCGTTATCTCCTAAAGCCGCATTAGGGTCAACCACATTTGCCTTGCTCGTAACCGGAAATTCTTTGACATACAACTTGATCGGCATCAATGGCGGATTTTCTAATTCCGTTCCCTTCAACGCCAGAAACTTTAGATTTCCACAACCCACCGTTATAACGACCGAAGTCAGGTACAGCATCATGCGAAGCCGTGCGCGAGGTAACATATTACCTACCTTCCTCCACGGTGTAAATCCCCTGCTTGACACTGAAATCGAAATGGATATCCGTGAATTCAACAGGGTTGCCAAAACCCGCCTCGGCGCTGTCGTAGGCGAGAATAAAGTTATTGATCTCTAGAGTAAAATTCTCGGTATCGCGCGGCAGGGCGGGGAAAGTCAACATTCCCCTATACTTGCGCCCCTTGCGTACAGGCTTTTCTCGCTGAAACTCAGTACGGCGCCATATGTCATTACGATCAGTGTTTGCATAGAATTCTACGTTCCCAGCCCTACTCCCCCACTTCAGGTAACTATAATCCACGTAGTGCGGCAGATTCTTCCATACCCCAACTCCTTGGCGACAGTAGTAGAAGTTATCTGAGTCCAAACGTAATACCACCTGTGTTGGGTCTAGTTCCACTCGCTCGCGAGTTCGGTTAATTACCGTTACCTCAAATGTCGTCCATAGAGGCGGGGTATAACCAAGGTTAGGATCAACCCAGCCGCTCAGTGTGTAAGGACTCACCACAGGGTCAAATCTCTCATCCAGCATCCGGTCGTTAAAGAAACGTATCTTTAACTGGAGACCATCCTCGCTCCACACGAACGTACTATCGACCGGATCCTTATAAAATCTGGTATTGCCCTCGGTCTCTACGGGAAAAGCCTCAACAAGGTATCCTAGTACCGGCTGGCGCTGCAATGCACAACCGGTACAAACAATCATTAGTAAGCTTCCTATCAACCGACTCACAAAAATTTTCATTTCGTCAACAATCGTCCTTAGAAGGGAGAAATGATTTCAACGAAAAACGTACCGCGCTTGAAATCCCTGTCGCGCAATTGATTGTACTGCCTTTCGCGCAAGAGATAGCCAAAGAAAAATTCATTTTCGAATCCAAAATATTCCGAGCGCATTTTATACATCAAAGCGTAGTCAATTTGACCGTAACTACCATCGTCATTGGCCCTATCCCAATGCCTGGCAGGTAAAAAGGGAATGCCCTGGGTACCCAAGATTAACTGGGTCTTGGGCGTGAGCGAATACTCGGCCAGCAATATCGGAATAAAATCGGAAAACGATGTGGTTGCCTTGGCCTCGCTATTCACATTTTCGTAAATAAGCCGATGCTTGAATTTGGCGCTTATTGAAAGCGAACGACGGCGCCAAGACCGGTCTATTTTATTTATCATTATTGCACGTGATCGCACATCTTCGGCCTGCAATAATTCTCCTTCTCCTTCTGTAGCAAGAGGAATTTCGGCCTGACTGTTGCGAGTCCACAACACAGCATTCCGTATATAGACATTGTCCCACTTGACATAGTCCATATCAAAGTAGGCCGTGTGCACCCAACTATCACGCATTTGCAAAAGATCCGGTGTAGCCGGCCTGAAGCGCCCCGCTACACCAGGATGGTTATCGGGCTTGTTGAGCCAAGGGATCATATCGTCGTCATTCGGAGGCACGATATACACATAGCTGTCGTCGCGTATGTCGTCTTCAACTTTTTTACTGTCGATGTTTATTTTAAACTGACCGACCCTATCTTTTTGTTTATGAAAGGCATAGCGCAAATAAAGACTTTGGGCATTACCACCGCCAGCCATCTCTTCAGCCTTATAATAGCCGAGAGTGAGACCGTCTCCAAATGAACCCAAATTTTCGGAGCGGAGAAAGAAGTGGCGCCCTTTTTGATCTCGTCGATACGGATAGTCTGGAAGATCGTCATTTTCACGATAATCAGGAAGTCCGTTATTGTTAAAATCAACACCGTATACAAATTCTGGCGGGTCGGCGTCATACGTTAGAAACGGTTCTTCCCAGTCAGGAACGAAATTTTCGTTGCGATCGACATCCGGTATGTTGTCTAAGTTCTCATCAAGACCCGGATAAACCGATGCATTCCCCCAACCGGGATACGACAGTCGGCCAGGAGAGGCCGTATCCTCGCTGAAATCATCCGGCCATTGATCCGAATCGTCATTATCTTCCACCAATCCGTATTCTTGAGTGGCAGAATCTATTTTGCTCCCAGGCTTTGCCTGTGTGTCGCTGTGAAAGGCCATACCTCCACGTTGACTGTCGTAGCCACCGCTGTAGTTCGGGTCCAAACGGAAGATCTCAGCCCCTAACTTGGCACCAAAAGCCACGTCTTTGAGCACATTGAGCCAATACGCCCAAGCTCGTTCTGCACTACGTTTACCTGCAAGATCGCCAACTGGATAGATGTAATTTTGCAGATTGTGCGCAATTTCTCCACTAAATCGCAGTCCGACTAGATTCGCCTTGAAATCTACCGAGGCAATATTCTGGCCTGTCGGGAGACCATGATCAAACCGGACTACACGCCGATTGGAACTGTTGCGACCGACTCCTTCAGAGCGTGCGACTGTGTAATACGGCTCCTCACCTTCCTGCACGTCCCACCTAAATGGGCGGCGCGTACCAGCCTCTGTTGCAACAAAATCATCTGGCCACACACGTTCTTCTAATTCGGTTTCCCCTTTTCGGTCAATACCGGGGAAATCATACACTTGACGGAGACCGATACGATAGTCGTCAGACACATCGGCATGGAACTGAGCAGATTGTGCCGACATATCTTCAGGTATCTCGAATTCGTACACAATGGCTTCCCGACCAACCGCCTCCCGACCTTCGCCGGCAAGCATCTGGCCCCCCAAGACGGAGAGTGGTTCAAGCCGTGGATCGTAAAATTCGCCGGGACTACTGCTATAGGTTACCGGCTGATCCCCTTCAGTACCGCGAACGGTGATATGCACGCTGTATACCCGGGCATTGTAACGAGTTTCATCGGGGGAATCATCGGCTATGAAAACGCGAATTATACGCGGTCCGAGCATTGCATACGGCAGATCGCCTTTTAAAGGGCTACTGTTGACCGAACTCGGACTGTTCATAACCTGATTGAGCCACGTTGTGCCGAACTGCGCGTATCGGCCAAAACGATGCTTCCAATGTAAACCGTACATCAATACCGGCGAGTCTTCATACGTCTCGCCACCCACCGAAGCCCACTCAGAAAAGAGCCCGCCAGGGCGAGTCCTGCCGCGATTAAATAGAAATGTTGCTCGATCTTGCCCCAATTTGTTATCGAAGTCCATTCGAGCTACAGACAAGTGACTCTGAGCTAAAGTAAGCGGCGTGAAATAGCTACGAATACGCTGCCCGACAGTAGCTGTCCAGTGAAAATCGTGGTAATTGTAGTGACCGATTCTTAACGTCGCGTCGGTACTTCCAGCCGCAGGCCCCCATGGCGACGGCGAGCGGTGATCGATAAAACTGCTGCCCTGTCCCGGATTGCTGCTCCGGGTTTCTTCCCAAGAAAACAAGCGCAGTGGGCCCGGCGAGCCCATGTAGGTCCCCATGCGATCCCATCGGGTATTACGAAATTTCCAGGCACGCCCCTTGGGCTGAAACCACGGAATGAGTTCACGTTGCGAAAGGATATAACGAGAGTCAGCGTAATTGAGGTAGGGAACATCATCGCCAGTGGCCAGGAACATCCGATCGGCACCCCGCTGATACCTGTCGCGGGGCCCGCGAACAAATGGCGGCCGATGCCGCCACTCGGGCTCGGATAATGCCCCAGGGCCATCGCGATAGTAAGGCAGCGGGCCTTGAGACTCAGGATGGCGCTGAGCAGTGGTCGGAATCGCCAACGCCAGCAACCACATAGCGGCTAATATGCCAGGAAACCTGATGGTCCGGAACAATCCATTGCAAGTATGAGACATCCGCCCCCCGAGGCTCGCCTATAATCACACGATGCTATCTGCCTGCTGCATAGGAACAACATCGTGTTTCACGTTACAGCAGCAAAAGAACAATGCGCCTTGAAACCCATATAATAATGGTTTCCATATCAAGAGCGCTGAATAGCACTCCTGACATGGAAACCCAATCCTATATTGGCCTGCGATTTAAACTGCAGGCCAATATAATTGGTGCGGTAAAGATACCCTACTGGAAGGTGCTCTTAACGCGGCCCCAAGAATCATCCTCGACGGCCGTCGAGCCGCCGGAAGGACCGGCAGGCATATCAGAGAAGACCCAAGTCGAGAAATTAGACGGGTCATCGGCCCATCCCCAGCATTGCAACTGTCCACCATAACCGTCATCACCATCCGGGTCGGGCGGCAACCAAGAGAAGCCCATCTCAGTACCTACCGTCGGCGCGGCCGGGAGGTTGAAGCGCATCAAATTCTCCCACGGGCTGAACATTTCAATGACGTAATCGGCCTCGCCACCAAACTCGTCACCAGCATCACGGTAACCGTTCAGAAAGCCGTCGATGAGATCGGGATCATTACCGTCGTCATCCGAGCGTGCGCCCTCTACGGTACGAGCCCAAGAAACAGTGTAAGGGCTAGATTCGAGGGGACGCGCCTGGAAGTTGATGATGTTCAACGCAGTATACTCGCCGTTCAGCACGGCCTCTTCTTTTTCGTTGACCAGGTCAACATATAGCGAGAGGCTGTCGCGCTCCCACCAAGCCCAACCATTCTCACCGCCCTCGACGTCGTGGGCGTTATCTGCCACAGCAGTAGCGACCCACAAACCATCTTCGTTCCAAGCCTGCCAGATGCGCGAATTAAAATCGGCGTCAGTACGCGCGATCGCTGCATCTTCACCGTCCGATTGAGCAAGCTGATTGACACTGACTTCGCTCTGCTGAGCCTCAATGTCACGCCAGCCATATTCGGCACCATCAGCTTGGACTTGCGACGGCGAGCATCCGAGCTCTAACGAACCAGCCCACTCATCTCCGTCAATAACGCCATCAAGCACTGGGGCTTGGGTTAACATCGGGAGATCAAAAACACGATCGCCCTGGGCAAAACTGGCGCTGGCAACGGCTAATACCGAGGCTCCCACCATTAATATCTTTTTCATTCCGTAATCTCCTATGGATTGGAATTGAAAACCCATCTATTGGGTTTCAATGATCTACAGTAATCCGAACCAACCGGACCGCCGAAGTCATGCGATAAATACTACCGCACACAAAGCTATAAATGCTCTAGGCGGTTGTCAAGATTTTTACCCGTTATAACTAACCAATTGGCTACACTATTTTTGTACCCATATTGTGACATAACGAGCACGTAAGATAAGTAGACATGTCGCGCTATAAGCGGAAAATACTACTTAAACCGCATAAAAACAGCGACTTGAGAAAATTGGCAAACTAAATCTCTGCAAATGCCAGATTTTTCAGTATTTTACGAGCAAAATTCAGCTTAATACGCGACAACGCTAGTTGCCTGTCTTGGATACAGTCGCCTGTCTTGGACATTTGTGTCCCCTCCTAAAGAAATGTCAAAAATGTTAAGTTTCCCATTTATACTCGTCTCGCTGGCTAAGAAATTGAAAAAAATCGTTGGATGGGGAGGAGAGAATCTTTATAATTGGACACATAGTGCTAACGCAAAGATTATTGAAATTACTAAAAGTGCTTTTAAAACCGTTGGCAAATATCAACGGGCTATAGAGTGATTGAACCGTGCGGCCAAGTTTTGTAAAACGCACCCGACTTTAGTCAATACTGTGGACACTTTTTCCATTTTGAGTGAATTTGTATAATGTAGTAATTCGTAAATGCTTACTTATCAATAGGTTACATGTTTCAATGACAGTCTACGTAAGTCCCTATTTATCAACAACTTAAGAAAAATATTCACAATATTGTTTAGTTGGTGCTTTAGAATGAAAGCCGATAAGCTTAGTTGGGCTTTGGTAATTGGGCACTTGCTGGGCACTTGTGCAAGTGCCCAAAGTTCCGACGTGATTAGCTTAGCCTTTGATATCAGCGATCAGAGCAATCCAGCCGATCACTGGGAACATCTCGAATCGTTTCACAAAAGCGCATTAGCGGACATCGAATATGTTCTGCGTCAAGAGCTCAAGCGAATCGATAGAGTTGCCTTGACCGACCAAAATGGCGACCGCGTTGTGGACATGCCATGGCGACAAACTCGGGAGACAGATGGGGCAACATTTACGTTACGGCTTCGCCTTCGCCGATTCAGCAAAATATTTCGCAATAGGGGAAGGTACCAAACACGAGACGAACTCAGCCAAATCGCGCGGGAACCGATAATGCACGAAATGATCGCACTTCCAGTGCTAAGCGGTGCGATAGAAGCACATCTGGTCAGTGAAGAGAGCAATAAAACGATCTGGTCGACCTTGCATGACAGTAGCATAATGCTGGCACATAATGGTCGTTTTATTTACAATCTAGAGAAGTACCCGGGATACACCCCTCCGGAATTAATACGCGACTACGCGGTGCCGATTTTGCGCCAGCGGGGCAGACGGCCTAGTGCCTTGCGTATGTTGTCGGCAGCAGATCGGTGGTACATAAGCAACGCCGATGAGGATTTGATCTCAGCGAACGCTATGCTTCAAAAGATGGTAGCAGACCTGATTCCGGAGATTGATGCTAATCTGCCCTTGTCTGGATCGATAGTTTCTCAGGCTGGCCTCGACGAGAAGCTGCGTCCAATGTTCCAACTCGACCTTGGCATTGACGTTGGCATTCGCAACAAGATGAGACTTGAGGTTTTTCGCTCCGGGAAATCCGGCTCGAAAATAGGGCAGATCGAAATCGTATCTGTAGATTCGGCATCTTCTGTAGGGCGCGTGCGCAAGCTCGAACGCTCCGTCCGTAAACGCGGCGGTACGATTGATGTTGGAGACCAAGTCATATCGCGGCAACGGCCACCAAAAGATGCATCTAATAAGGATTAAATAATGAGTACGCCTACACCATCTCGTTTTGCCTCACAGATCTCCTCTTTCGATCCAAGCATTCTTCTACGCGAACTGCACAAATATCTGCTGCTGTCACTCATCCTCGCAGTCATCGTGCATTTGGGTGCGATTATTATCAACCCGTTAGACGAGGCAGTCGAAACATCTCCCCGACCGATGAGCACTAAATTCATCAAACGCGAACCACGATTGACCAAGCCCTTGGAACTACGCAAGGTTCCCAAACCGAAGCGCCAGATGATTCAACGGCAATCGATGATCACTCGGGCCCGTATGGACCAAGTCAAAGCTACTGCGAGCTTCAGCACTGTTTCTGCTCTAAACGTGACTTCCGGTCCGACAATGAACGTCGCACGAACGGATCAAGTCGATAGCATCGAGTTGACACCAAACATTGATGCTGTGGATCTAAGTGGTACCCGGCAGCCCGACAATAAAATTGACATGGCTTTAGAAATGCTCGACGTCAATAGCATGGATACCGGCCGTTACCGGGCGATGCTCGTCCAAGATCCAGGCGACCCGCAGGCGATAAAAGGATTTATTAACTTTGCCCGAGTCGTCTCGGCCAGCGCATTGGCCTCGGGCACAACGACTGGTGCAACGAACGGGTTGCGTTTCCTCGTCAACGGCCTTAACGAATACACCGGTATTAACGCCGATTTTATGGGCAGCATAACCTATGATGACGAGCGCCTACTGGAAATTCCAATCATTCTACCCTCGGGCTCTCCCAACGAGAGCGAGTTAGAGCAGATGACTCGTTATCTCACCTCCGGCGGTTTCATCTTCGGTGGTATTGGCTTTGTACACGAAGGTCTGGAGAAATATGCCGGATTAGTCGAAGGGCGGGATTTTTGGTCTGAAAGGCTGCCGGACGATCACCCGGTTTTTAGTTCGTACTTTGATTTCAAGGGAGGCGCTCCGACCTCGACGCGTGGTGTCAGTTCCAACAAGAATCAGAACGCTTGGCAATACACGACAGGCCACTTCATAAAGGGGCGCTTGGTCGGCATAAATTTCAGCTTAGGCCTTGGATTCACAGGATCGGCAAGCGGCCAAGATAAACTTCGCCAGATGCAGATGGCTATCAACGTAATCGTATACGCGCTCACTCAAGAGGGATCGATGACACAGCGCCTCATGCAGATGGTCAATTGACCTGCGCTCTAAACAGGTCTATTCACACTACTCTTCGCTTCAGGTTGCACAGTTAGACAGAACAACTTGTCTCTTTTTAGCCTCATTCACTCCGTTTCTAGTGATCGGAGAATGTCGGTGTTAGAATCTCTCCGGGGAATTATCCACAGATTGCTCTCACCTAGCGCCGTCGTTGTCTTCATGCTCAGTTGCACCTTGATATCGGGATGCAGCACCAGAGATCCCGAGTCTATGATTGAGGACCTTTCCAATCCAGTATCCGACATACGGCGCAAAGCGGCCTATGCACTAGTCAACCAAGGCAATGCCGCTGTCGAACCCATCCATCGGGCTTTGACTCCGGGCTCTGATAGACTTCGCTATATCAGTGCACAGATTCTAGGTCGCATCGGCAATCCTCGTTCAGCTCCAGTTCTCCTTGCCTTGACTCACGACGCCAATCTGCATGTGCGCAAAAACGCGATTCTAGCACTGAGTAAAATTCACGTGCCGACCATGAAGGACACGCTTCTACATATTCTACGGCACAATCCACATGCGGAATTACGGGCGATCGCAGCAGAGGGGCTACCGACTTTTCGCGATACCAGCGTAGTCAAGTCACTTTGCTCAGCCCTCGGCGACAGTATCGCGAGCGTACGGCAGAGCGCCATTGCAGCACTCGGCCGTATCTGGACAGGTAGCGCCATACCGACGGTGATAGCCGCTATAAAAGACCCCGATGAAAAGGTTCGCTACATCGCGGTACAAGTCGCTGCCAACCACCAATTAGCCGCAGCACGCCTACCGCTTCGGCGCATGCTTGCAGACAACAGTATCTGGGTCAGAACCGAGGCAGCGCGGGGACTTGCTCTCCTCTCTGATACGACAGCGGTCGAAGCACTCGTTGCTTTGATGAAGGAGCGCTACGAAGGAGCCGATGTCGATGCAGCCCGTTCGGCCTTGCAAGAGTTGACTGGTGTGGATTATATAATTGAGTGACCCAATACTCTCCCGACCTCAACAAGGCCGTGCATTTATTCAGTTTTTTTTCGTAATCGCCCTTATAGCCTGCGCAGTTGAAAATCCCACACCACGCATAGATCCGACACCTATCGCCGAGTTGTATAAGCGAGCCGAGATTCTAGTTGGCCGCTCTAATTTAGATTCAGCAGGCGTCTTATTTGCCCAAATAGTCAAGGCCGATTCGAGCGAATATATGGCGCTACTCGGGTTGGCTGAGATCAATATTCGCAAGCGCGCCTTGCATGCAGCCATCCCCCAACTACAACGAGCCATGCGAGCACAAGCGCGCCGCGTTGAGGCTCCATTCCAGTTAGCACTGGTCTATCGTATGCTCCGTCGCGATGACGAGGCACGCGCCATGCTGGAGGAAATCGTCGGACAATTTCCGGCCTTCACCCCTGCCTGCATGGCCTACGCAGATCTACTGATGACAGACGCTCCTCCGAGCCCCCAGCGTGCGTTAGAGCAGTATGAGGCTGTCCTTACCGTAGATCCAAGCTTGCAGCGTGCCCAGGCTGGGGCAGCCGCCTCCCGTCTGCGATTAGGTCTTTTTGCTGATGCCAGCCGCGATTTCAAGATGCTACTAAAGAGTAAACCGAACGATCCACACCTGACATTTCTGCTCGGTACTGCCCTGCACTGGCAAGGGTCGTACGCCGAGGCCGTGACGGCCTACAAAACAGCCATCAACTCATTGCCCGCCGCTTCACCGCTTCTCCCGGTTAGGTTGTGGAATCTACGGGTAGCGTATCTCGCCCAACATGGAGTATATCCTGGAAATTTGGAGCCGCGCTATAGGATAGCTTCGCTACCCGTAGCGGCAAAGGCACCGAACCAATTCACAGATATAGCTGAGCACGTAGGGGTGGCTAAGCTCGATCGCGGGCGTGGCGTCGCGTGGGCCGACTTTAATGGAGACGGAGATTTGGACTTGTTCTCGGTTGGTATTCAGACCCAACATGGCTTATTTCTTGCCCGCAACGATCGTTTCCTGTCCACCGCGAGTGCCGCTGGCCTTAACGACGCGCGCGGCGGCTGGGCGGCCGTATCCGCCGACTATGATGGCGATGGCGACATCGACCTTTATGTTACGAGAGATGCCTGGGAAGGGGCAGCGACCAATTCGCTATACAACAATGACGGAACGGGTCACTTTGTGGACGTAGCGACTGCGGCCGGAGTGGATGACCCGGACGATAGTTTTACTGCCGCTTGGGGAGATGTCGATGGCGATGGATGGCTCGACCTTTATGTCGCCGACGGTATAACCGGTAGCGGTGCTGCAAACAAACTTTATATCAACGACGGTAAGGGTAGCTTCGCAGATCAAGCAGTGCTTCGAGCCGCAGCAGACGGTAGCAATTCGCTCGGAGTAGCTTTCGGAGATTACGACGGCAATGGCGACCTCGATCTCTACGTCGCTAATGTCGCCGATCCCAATCGACTATTGCGCAACGACGGAACGCAGTTTAACGATGTCGCCGAAGCGACCGGTGTCAGCCGCCCCATAAATGGCAGCTATGTGCCTTTTTTCTTTGACAGCGACAACGATGGCGACCTTGATCTTTTCGTCTCGGCGATGGCCTACTACGAAGACTTCGTCACATCCGCGACTACCGGTAGTCGCGGGCATCGCAGTAGATCGTACTTATACCTCAACGAAGACAATAGCACATTCCGCGAATATGCCGCGGAGTTAGGGATCGCTCGCGCTTTTGGATCGATGGGCGCTGGATTCGGCGACGTAGACAACGATGGGAATATCGACATTTACCTAGCTAACGGCGGGCCTATCATGCCACGCTTCGAGCCGAATGCACTTTTTGTTCGCCGCAATGACGGCTACGTCGACGTAGCCGCAGACGCTGGTGTCGACAATCTCGGCAAAGGACATGGTGTAGCCTTTGCTGACTACGATGCCGATGGCGATCTCGATCTCTATGTTGGCCACGGTGGCCACTATCCGGGTGACCTGTGGAAAAATAGTCTTTATCGCAATGAGGGCACTCAAGCCCAATGGATCCACATCGTCCTTACAGGCCACCCACCGAACCACAACGCCATCGGCGCTCAAGCCCGGATATACAGCGGTGATCGGTCACAAATCGCGCAGGTTCATAGTGGCGGCGGCTTTGGTTCGACCGATTCTTTCGCACTGGAATTCGGTCTCGGCAACCGTAACCGGGTCGAACGCGTCGAAATACGGTGGCCTTCGGGGCGCAAAGAGCAGTATGGTCCTTTTGATGCCAATCAAGTCATTCGGATTACCGAACCGGAGCAGAAATGAATCGGTGCCTGCCCCACCCATCTCTAATATTGCGTATAGTGCTTATAGGGCTGATGGCCTTGCTACTTTGTGCGACATCTAGTCATCCAGCGCAACCCCCTTTTACAGACCAAACCGCAGCAGCGGGGATCGCATACTACAACACCTGCGGTGATCCTGAAAAACGCTTTATCCTCGAAGCCCACGGTAGTGGCGCGGCCTTCTTTGACGCCGATAACGATGGCGACCTCGATCTCTATATTGCCAATGGCTCAACATTTTCAACATATCTGGAACAATCGGGACCAGGTAATGTACTATATCGTAATACGGGCGAAGGCACCTTCACCGACGCCACTGTGGCCAGCGGCACAGGTCATGCGGGCTGGAGCACCGGAGTAGCCGTAGGGGACATAAATAATGACGGGTATCGCGACCTCTACCTGTCCAACTACGGCTCTAACACACTGTACATGAATGGTGGGGGGAATGGCAATACTTTCACAGACCATACCCAGATAGCTGCCGTAGGCGGAGACGCGTTCAGTGCCAGTGCTGCATTTTTCGATTTCGACCTCGACGGCGACCTTGATCTCTACGTCAGCAATTATGTCGTATTCGATGCTTTAAATCGTCCCGAAAAACCAGCGCTTTGTAGCTTTTACGGCGGCATCAAGGTCTATTGCGGTCCCAAGGGGTTGGTCGGAGCCGCCGACGTGCTGTACCGCAATGAAGGCCATGGACAATACACCGATGTCACCGATCCGTCTGGTGTATCAAAGGCCAATCGGTATTACGGTCTCGGGGTGGTCACAGCAGACTACAACCACGATGGCTTACCCGACCTATTTGTCGCCAATGACGAAACGCCGAATGTGCTATTTCATAACAACGGGGATGGAACCTTTGACGACGTGGCATTGATAGCCGGCGTAGCCTATAACGGCGACGGCGACACCGAAGCCGGCATGGGTGTAGACTTCGGCGATTATGACAATGACGGCGATCCGGACATATACGTAACCCATTTCTTCACCGAAACCAACACGCTATATCGCAATGAGGACGGCACGCGCTTTAGCGATGCCACCACCACGGCTGGCCTCGCGGCCCCCACCATAGATCTGATAGGTTGGGGAACTCGTTTTTTCGACTATAATAACGACGGGCTACTAGATCTATTCGTTGCCAACGGGCACGTCTACCCCCAAGTAGAGCGAGTCGAAACCGGCTCTAACTATCGACAGCCCAACCAGCTATTCGAGAACCACGGCAATGGGCGTTTCAGGCCCGTGGATATCGCAGCCCACCTGCAAGACAAGGTGAGCCGCGGTGCATCCTTCGGAGACTACGATAGCGATGGTGATGTAGATGTATTTGTAACCGAACTGAACGATGGTGCTACGCTATTGCGCAACGAATTGGGACAGGCGAACCACTGGGTTTCCGTGCGCCTGTTTTGCTCGGGTGATAATCGCGACGGCATTGGTTCGCGCATCCATCTACGGGCTGGAGATCAGAGCCAATGGCGCTATGTGAGCGGAGCCGGCAGCTATCTCTCACATAGCGATATAACAGCACATTTTGGTCTCGGAACCGTTCAGGAAATCGACCAACTCGACATCATATGGCCCAACGGAACATCCACTATTCTTCGCAATTTACCCGTCGATAGGATGATCGCTGTGCAGCAGCAAGGCGCGCACTCGATTATAGAAACTGGAGCCAATCCTTTCAAAGCATTTTCGCATTGAACCACATCTGCCAGCCTGCTATTGCTATTGCCGGGAAAGCCGCTCGATCTCTTCTAAGCTCCGCTGCGCCGCTTGAAATGAGGGGTCGATCTGCAAGGTTCGCTGCAATACGGCGACCGCCTCTTTGACCTTGCCGAAACGCAAGTGCAGTTGGGCCAGTTGGTACGACGCTTGAGAATCTCGTGGATTTCTATTGACCCCGCGTTTTAGGGTGACAAGCCTGCCTTCATACTCTTTTAATCCAGCAAAAACTTCCATCAGTTCGCGCCCGTCGGCGGATCGGCCTTGTGCAAAGTAGTGCTGAGCCAAATTGTAATGAGCCGTCGCGTGGGTAGGATCCAGACGAATGGCTTTTTGATAGTAGCCAGCACCCTGATCTGGATAGCCTAGTGCCGCTGTGACCACACCCAATTTTTGGTAAGAATCCGCGTGTGAAGGATTAGCCGATAGCGCACGGTTAAAATATTCTTCGGCCTGTTTCAAGTCATCCGTCTGTTCGCTGATTACACCGAGATCGTGATAGATAAGCGCATCTACCGCATCCAATTCTATCGCGCGGAGATAAGCCGTGCGGGCCCGTTGGTAATCTTGCAGTTTCATATAGCTCTTACCCAAACGCGCATGTATAGGCCCCTCGTTGGGGTGAGCAGCCAGTGCACGCTTATACGTCGCTACCGCCTTGCCTGGGTCTTGCAGCAAATCATACACCGCGCCCAGATTCGCCAGCGCCTGCAGCAAATTGGGTAACAACCTCAGACTCTCTTGGTAATGGGACTCAGCATCACGATATAGTCCCTGCTGTTGATATAGATACCCTAGATTGTAGTGCACCCCACCAAAATTGGGCCGCAACGATAGTGCTTTTTTATAGTCCGACTCAGCTTCGAGAAAACGCCCCAGCCCTTCATAGGCAATCGCACGACCTACCTGCGCCTCAAAAAAATTCGCATCCAGGTCTAATGCTTGATTAAAAAATGGCAATGCTTCCTGCATCCGCTGGCCGGAGACCTCAATCACCGCCAGGCTATTCCACGCCTGTGCTAGACTAGGATCTAATGCCGTAGCCTCGCGATAGCCGTCTACAGCCTCTTGTTGGCGATTTTGTCCAAGCAGTCGGTCCGCTTTTTCTAACGCAGCCCTTGCTTCTTCTTTTTTTTGCTTAGGTTGCCAATAAAGTTGGTAGGCGCCGAACATTGAGGATGCCAATAGCAAGAACACCAGTGCGAGCATATTGCGATTGACACGCTTAGTAGATTCTCGTTTTTTTCGTGTGGAACCCATACCAATCAAATCGTTCGAGGAAAACAAGTAGCATAACCCTATGGCCCCTAAAAATCACATGCCTTCAAGCCACAACTCAGCCCAGCACCCGTTAGTCGAGCAAAACACAAAACTAAAGCGTGGCACCATCCCGGTGAATAATATGATAACATTCGGACTGGATCAACCTCTATGGGCCAATCGTTTATCTTTTAGCCAAAGCCAATAAGCAACGTCCCATTAAACCATACCCCCCGAATCCTATATTGGACCTATCACAAGCGCGATCCCAGCCCACTTTCCTATGCACCATTGCGGGCACCTTGTACGCGATCCTAGCATTGCTATCAGCCTGCAGTCCAACTGTTGATAAACCCAGCCCACCTGCAGCTATTACAACAGAACAATATCGACTTAATGCTCGTCAATATCTAGAAAGTAATCGCTATAAAGATGCCGCCTCGGCCGCCAACAGCGGATTGTTACTAGACTCGAGCGATGTTGAACTGCACAATATAGTCGCAACCTGTTTCGCCGCCGAAGGACGTTATACGCTGGCCATCGAATCGTTAGAGAATGCGTTGCACTTGCAACCCACATTCGTCACAGGCCTGCTAAACCTCGGCGGCATCTACACCAAGCTTGGTCAAAACGAACGAGCGACAAATTATCTCTATAAAGCCCGCGAGTTAAACCCTAACAATTCGGGCATACGCCGGCGTTTAGGTGAGGTCTATCTCACCAATTCGCAATATGCTCAAGCAACCCAAGAGTTTGCAGCAGCTCTGCGACTCTTCCCCAAGGATGCGACCCTCTTATACTACCTCGGCCAAAGCCTGGAAGGGGAACTGCGCAACGAAGAAGCCTTGCAATCGCTGCAGCGTGCGACCCTTGTTGATATCGGCTTTACAGACGCCTTCTATCGGCTGGGAATATTGGCGCGAAAACTCGGACGAGAAGAGCTGGCACGGAAAGCACTGGAACAATTTAAGCATCTGCGTTCGATCGGTAAGGGCAAGATCGAGGTACACAAGCAAGTCGAACGTTTGCGCGCCGCCATCCTCAATGCTCCAGAAGAGGCTCAGCACCACTACAATCTCGGCTTGTTGTTTGTTCGCAATGGGTATTTCGCCGAGGCAGAGAGTAAATTCGACCGCGCAATGAGCCTGCAGAGCGGCAATCCAAAATGGCTAAATACCCTAGCCCGCGATCTTGCGGAGCTAAAACAACCCGGAGTAGCGTTGCGTTATGTAGAGGCTGCTCTCGAGCAAGATGCGACATATGTTCCCGCATTGCTTACGGCTGGACAGGTTTCCGGGCAGTTGCAGCGATACAAACAGGCCGTAGCCTATTTTGAGCAGGTGGTCAGCATACGACCAAATGACTCTGAAGGTTGGTATTTTCTTGCGTTGAGCCTTAGCAGTCTCGGTCAAAAAAGTGACGCTACGGCCGCTTTTAAACGCTGCACTGAGGTTGGTGAACCACAAGATCGGTTTAGCAAAAAAGCGATGCTACTACTTAGCGAAATAGATACGTAATTGCCATCGCAACATTGACAAACGCGTTGATCGCCGATCTGCTACGATCTGATTGTTGATTCGCAATCCAGCTCACAACCAAATGCAACATTACATCTCACGAACCTCTTTGGAGACAGTATATGAATCGGCCGCCTTCCCACACTATTACACTTCCAACCAGAACACACGCGCCGCCCACTACGGCAATCCGCCGCTGTGTTTCGGCCTGCCTGGCCAGGAAGGCCCGCCCGTAGTACTCGACGTAGCTACCTGTATTCTCGCCGATTACCAGCGGGGCGAGGAGATCGAGGCCATTGAGCAACAGATCCCCGCGGCCTTCTTCAAGTCCATGGGCTACACCGCTATCGCCACGCTTTTGGTCGGCGCTTTTGTCGGCCAAGGCGCCGACCGCGCGCAAGCGATCCACGAAAAATGGCCTGCCTGCCGCATGGGTAGCTTACGTCATCGTCATGAACCTCGGTCTCTTCGCACCCGTAGCCGACGTGCGCCTCGGCATGGAGCAGATGATCCCGCTACGCGGCTACGACGAAGTAACCCTGCCGGGCACCCCCGAGCATCGCAACGAGGAAGCCTATAGCCGCGACGGCATTCCAATAGCTTTCGAAGACGTCGGACGCTTGGAAGAATGCGGGCGAGAATTCGGCATCGCGGCCCCGTGGCTGGACTGAGTACAAATCAGTAGCTATTTTATTTGGTGTATTCAACCAGCAAGGAGACCCCTATTATGAGCCTGACGCCCGAGCGCCATACCGAGCTCAAGCGCCTCGCCATCCAACTGCGCCGCCATGTCGTCGAATCGGTCCACTACGCCGGCGCCGGCCATCTCGGTGGCCCGATGTCCGCCGCCGACATGCTCGTCGCCCTCTATTTCGAGACACTCAATATCGACCCGCAGAAGCCGCGCGACGAAAACCGCGACCGCTTCATCCTCTCCAAGGGACACTGTTCGATCGGCCTCTACTCGGTCCTCGCACTGCGCGGCTATTTTCCCATCGAGGAACTCAAAACCTTCGACGCCATCGACTCCCGCCTGCAAGGCCACCCCGATATGGGCGTGCTGCCTGGCCTCGACATGTCGACCGGCTCGTTGGGCCAGGGCCTGTCCCCCGGTCTCGGCATGGCGCTGGCGGCGCAGCTCAAAAAACAAAATTTCCACACCTGGGTGATGGTCGGCGACGGCGATTCGCAGGAAGGACAAATTTGGGAAGCGGCCTTCGTCGCTGCCCGCTACCGCCTCGACAACCTCACCGCCATTCTTGACTGGAATGGCCTGCAGCAATATGGCTGGGCCACCGACAAGGGCTACGACGCAAACGACCGCTTGGCCCCGCAGGACAATCCGGCCGAACGCTGGCGTTCCTTCGGCTGGCATACCATCGACGTCGACGGGCACGACTTCGATGCGCTACTCGATGCATTCGCCAAAGCCAAAGCCCATACCGGCCAACCCACCATCGTCATCGCCAAGACCATTAAAGGCAAGGGTATTTCCTATATGGAAAACGACTTTGCCTGGCATTCCAAACCGGTCACCGACGACGACCTCAAACAAGCACAAGACGAACTCGCCGCCCAGGAGGCCGCCCTATGAATCTCTCCGCCACCGGCCAGATGGTCGCGCAACGCGACGCCTTCGGCGACACCCTAGTCGAACTGATCGACCGCGACGAGCGCGTCTACGCCCTCGACGGCGATCTCGCCAATTCAACTAAGGCCGATAAGGTCTCGCGCGAACGACCCGACCGCTTCCTGATGATGGGCATCGCCGAACAAAATATGATGGGCGTCGCCGCCGGTATGGCCACCTGCGGTCTAGTACCGTGGTTGAGCAGCTTCGCCTGTTTTATCGTCAACCGCGACCTCGACCAACTGCGCATCGTAGTCGCCCAACCCAACCTGCCCGTCAAACTCTGCGGCGCCTACTCGGGGCTATTAACCGGCAAGACGGGCAAGACCCACCAAGAAGTCTCCGATATTTCCATTATGCGCGCGATGCCCAATATGACGGTCCTAGCCCCCGCCGACGCTGTTGAAGTAGCCGCGTGCATGCGGGTTGCCAACGACCTACCCGGCCCTGTCTATGTGCGCATGACCCGCGACCCCGAGCCCGTTATTTTTCCTGCCGATTATCAATTTGAGCTCGGCAAGGCGCTCGTCGTGCGCGAAGGCACCGACGTCACACTGATTTCCACCGGCGCGCAAACACCGCGCTGCCTCGATGCCGCCGATACCCTCGCCGGCGAGGGCATTTCGGCCCACGTCCTGCACGTGCCTTCGATCAAACCGCTCGACGAAGAAGCGATCGTCTCCGCCGCACACAAGACGGGCAAAGTCGTCACCGCCGAAGACCATACTATCATCGGCGGCTTGGGCGGCGCCGTCGCCGAGGTGCTCGGTGAGCAACGCCCCACCCCGATGAAGCGGGTCGGTATCCGCGATACCTTTGGCGAATCGGCCACCAATGAGGATCTGTTAGCCAAATACGGACTGACTTCAGACCACGTCGCGCAGGCGGCCCGAGCCCTCCTGGCCTGAAGCCGTCTTGACTATATGTCGGAATAACCGTAATTATTGGTATACAACGCACTTACAATACTTGTGACCATTAGAAGTCAAGTAGCCGTTCATGACGCCACTCACCTGCTTCCTCACAGGTCCTTTGCAATCCGGCGCGACGTATCTCGCCAGCGCCTCTTACCATCGAAATCGATAAGACTATACCACCTCAAGTGCACCTATAGGGTGCGCTTTTTGTTTGGCTTTAAGCGCGCATGACAGGAGAAGAGAAACGGCCTATGAAAGAGGGTTTGCTACAACTTTTGCAGCTCCAAGCAGTCGATAAGGAAGTCTTCACACTAGAAGAGGCCAAAGAGAAGTACCCTGCCGAGATCAGCGAGCGCCAGCGCGAAATAGTAAACGCCCAAGCTCATTTGATCGACCTCGAAGCGACGCTCGAAGAATTGGGGAAAAAACAGCGGCACTGCGAGCGCGAGATCGAGAGCGGCAAGGTCAATCTGAAAGAACACGAAGAGCGCTTCGCCGTCGTCACTACCAACAAGGAATACGACGCGCTGCAAACCGAGATCGAAGCCTGCAAGTCAAGTCTCTCCGAAAACGAGAGCCAGTTGCTAGAGGCGATCGAGGGTATCGAACGGGTTCAAGGACAAATCGGGGAGGAGAAAACCACCTTCGAGGAAATCCGCCAGAGCCAGCAGGAGCGCATCGACGAATTGCAGAGCCAGCTCAACACCATGCAAGAGCAAGTTGACGAGGTCCAGAAGCGCCGTAAAAAGGTCGCCAAAGACATCGAAGCCAGGCTTCTTGCGACCTACGAGCGCAAGAAGGGTCGACGCGGGGTCCGTGTCGCCGCTGTGCGCAAGGGTGCCTGCGGCTGCTGTTTTCATCAAATGCCGGCCCAGATACGCATGGAAGTCCGCAGCGGCGAGCGCGGCGTGCTCTACTGCGAGAGCTGCGGCACGATCATGGCCTGGGACGAGCAATCCAACTGAGAGGGAGTGGGTCGGGCGGGCGCGCTTGCCGGTCTTCGGACCGGCGGTGAGGAAAGTCCGAGCTCCGCAGGACAGGATGCTGGGTAACGCCCAGGGGGGGTGACCCCACAGACAGTGCCACAGAAAATATACCGCCCGGTTTACCCCGGGTAAGGGTGAAATGGTGAGGTAAGAGCTCACCGCGCCTGCGGTGACGTAGGTGGCAGGGAAAACCTCATCCGGAGCAAGGCCAAATAGGGGGAGAGAGGTGGTCCGCCTCGTTATCATTCCCGGGTAGGCCGCACCGAGGCGATCGGGTAACCGTCGCCCCAGATGAATGCCCGCACAACGCGCCGCAAGGCGTGTGGACAGAACTCGGCTTATAGACCCACTCCTTCGCCTCGGGGCCTTACGGCCCCGAGGCAATCTTTTCCCTTTTCCCAGCCCAACCTACACTGTATTATCAATACCAGGCCGCTTTTCCTGGGAGACCTACCATGCTCCTTCTGCTCATCGCGCTGACCCTAACCGGCGCCACAACCCTCATCGCACAACCCACTTCTTCGGCCTCTCAGGGACACGTGGAAGAGGCCCTGACCCTGGAGGCCGGCGGTTCGCTGATCGAGGGCTATGTCGACTGGACCAAAAACGAGTTGGTCGTCTACGGCGACGCCACCGTGCCCGAGCATATCAGCAACCCCGTGCAACGCCGGCTGCTCGGTTTCCGCGGCGCCAAAGCGGTTGCTTACCGCAACCTGCTCGAAATGATCGGCGAAGTCCAGATCGACAGCGAAACTCGCGTGCAGAATTTTATCGTCACCAGCGATTCTATCGGCGTCAAAGTCCAGGGTCTGGTCCGCGGCGCCCGCATCATCGCCGGTTCGCAAGTCGAAAACGAGGGCCTCTACCGCATCGCGTTGCGCTTGCCGCTCTTGGGCGATTTCGCCGACGCCGTCTTGCCCGAAGTCGCGCGCTTGGCGCCCGACACCTACGATATAGCATTGCCCGCACCGCCCGAGCCAATGGCCGATTCTCTCGATAGTTCGGAAGATATAATGGAAGAAGAAGCGGTCGTCTTCATCCCGCGGATGCCCTATACCGGCATTCTCGTCGACGCCCGCGGGCTGGACCTGCAACCGAGCATGTCGCCGCGCATCCTCAGCGAGGAAGGCCGCATCATCTACGGCGCCGCTACCGTCGACCGCGACTACGCCACGCAATATGGCATCATCGGTTACGACAAGGATATCGACCGCGCCCTGAAAAGCGACCGGCTCGGCGGCGAAAAGGCCAACCCCTTCGTGGTCAAGGCCACGCGCACCTCCGGGCTCTATTCCGGCGACGCGGTACTCAGTGAGTTCGACGCCACTCGCGTGCTGATGGCCGACTCCGACAGCGACTTCCTGCACGAATGCCGTGTAACCTTCTTGCTCGGCGCCAAACCCGTTAGCTTCGAATCGATGTTTACCGACTCTACTAACACCGACACCACCCTTATTTCAGAGGGAGAAGAGTTTGAGTTTCAAGGAGAAACTGCACCAGGCGACGAACCGCAATAACTCGCTGGCCTGCGTCGGCTTAGACACCGACCCGGCCAAACTGCCCGCTTGCGTGCAAGACAAGGACAACCCGGTCCTCTATTTCAACCAACAGATCATCGACGCCACCGCCGATCTTGTCTGCTGTTACAAACCCAACTTCGCCTTTTACGGCGCGCTCGGCGCCCATGGTTTCACCACCTTACAGCAAACCATGGCGCACGTACCCGACCCGATCCCGGTCCTCGTCGACGCCAAGGTCGGCGACATCGGCAATACAGCCGAGCAATACGCACGCAAATTCTTCGACGTGCTCGGCGCCGACGCGTTGACAGTCACCCCCTATATGGGCACCGACGCCGTCACGCCTTTCACCGCCTACCAGGACTGCACCACTTTCCTGGTCTGCCTGACCTCCAACCCCGGCGCCGACGACTTCGAAAAGCAGCCAATGGGCGACCGACCGCTCTACGAACACGTCATCGCCAAAGCCCACGAGTGGAATACCGACGACAATATCGGCCTCGTCATCGGCGGCACCCAACCCGAGCACTTCGCCAGCGTCCGCGCGCTGGCGCCCGACATGCCTTTCTTAATTCCCGGCATCGGCGCGCAAGGCGGCGATATAGAGACAGCGGTCAAAAATGGCCAGGACGAGCAAGGAGCCGGCATCCTACTCAACTCATCGCGCGGCATCCTCTACGCCTCCTCCGGCGAAGACTTCGCCGAAGCCGCACGAACCGCCACGCTCGAACTACGCGACGCAATCAACGAGCACCGCAACGTCTGAAGATCTGCGGTCTACTGTTGCGATTGTTCGCGACTACCTCTATTTTTTGAATTGGATTTTCGGGGTGTGGCGCAGCCCGGCTAGCGCACCTGCTTTGGGAGCAGGGGGTCCTCGGTTCGAATCCGAGCACCCCGACCATAAATAAGAACGGGTTACGACAACAGCGTCGTAGCCCGTTTTTGTTTGCTGACGTGGTGGTGACGCAAGCGAACGGCGCGCCCAATTAGATCAGCAGAAGACACTGTACATAAAATGGTATGGTGTCCGCGCTTATTTGCGCAACAGCATTTTGTAGGCCTGCACGATCTGACCGTCGGCAATCAGGCGATAAAAATAGAGCCCCGAAGGCTGCCCAACCCCATCAAACCGGCACCGAGAATTTTCCGCCACGTGAAAATCGCTTATCGGGGCGGCTATCTCTTGACCGAAAACATTGTATACCTTCAGGCTCACCCTACTAGTCTGGCCGACTCGATCTGTAATGTAGTTGCAGGATTAAACGGATTAGGGTAGTTCTATGCGAGTGCAAAGCTCAAAGCATCTGCACGGTCTTCGGATTCAACATTGGTAGAAATGGCGCCGGTATCACAGCCAAATCACCATTCGCGTCAAACCGGTCCGACCACTTGCCGTCGATATACACATTGGCACCCGTTTCGGTAAAACCATTGTTCCCAGAGTCGAGTTTAATGTCGAATTCGGTTTGGGTTATGACAGCCTGCACCCCCCCGCCTGACGTGCGTTCGCCGCGGCTGTCAAAAACCGGTGGATCCAGAAAATAACTGTTTGCCGTTATTCTCCGCCTGTGTAAAGTTAACAAAGGACGTATCGATATCGCCTGCCAGCACAAGCCCGTCGTCAAAACGTGAATCGAAGGATTGAATACTGCGTATGCACTGTGCTATCACCGACGGCATGCGTTCCTCGGTTATTTTCGGGTCACCGTAAACGAAATCTGAACAGCACTCAGGTATATTCCTTATATGACTTCTCCTACGCGATAACAAAATTCGTGTATATCGACGAAACTCATGAAAAGCGGATGCCTTTTCAAGGCATCGGTTGAACATAGGAGGTTATGATGAGAAAAATTGCGATGTTACTAGTTCTGATTCTAATGGGGTCGACGGCCTATGTACAGGCACAAGGTCGCGGTGGTGGTCGGAGCGGAGGCATGCCATTAGCCTCACTGGAACGCGATTGGGCCGTGCTCAGTTTCGAGCTCGATCTAAAGGGTGACCAGATGCTGGCGCTGAAGCTGGCCTATAAAGATGCCTGGAATCAGCGCAAGGAATTATTGCAATCGTCGAGTTCCGATCCCTCGGCTATGCGCGAAGCGGCAAGCACGCTGCAGGTCGATTTAGACCGGGCTGTAAACAATATCCTCAGTTCCGAGCAGCGCGACCTTTTTAACGGCATCAAAGCCCAGCAAAGCCAAAGTCGCCAGGGCGCCCGCGGCGGCCGCGGGCGATAGATTCGCACGTCTTAATATGCAAGCTTAACAAGTGGAAAATACGCCGAGGAACGCACGAACAGCCAGCCAATGCTATTGGCCAACCCAGCGGAACACCCTCTCATGATGGGCCTACTAATCCGCAAGGAAGTACTGACGCACCTGCTCAGTTACCGCTTCATCCTGACGTTCTCGCTATTCTTCGTGCTGGTGGTCAGCTCGGTGCAGATGATCGCACTGAATTACAGCCGCCAGGTCGAAAACCATGCGGAGACCCGCCGTGCACAGGAGGAACAGCTACGCGAGTCGGGTGATTTCAGACGCATGCGCTGGAGCGGCATCCAGGCAGAAAAAGCCCCCAACCCGCTCAGCATCTTCGCCACTGGCCTGGAGCGCGAAATGTCGCGCTCGATCCGCATTTCCAATTCCCGCGACGTCAAGCTCGGTCGCAATAAATACGCCAACCCGCTCTTCGTGCTGTTCTCGACCCCCGACCTGCTCTATATCGTCAATATCGTCGGCAGCCTGCTCGCCCTGCTCTTCGCCTTCGACGCGATATGTGGAGAGAAAGAAGAAGGCACGCTCCAATTGATGATGGCCAACTCCGTGCCGAGGCATACGATATTGCTGGCGAAGTGGATCGGCGGTTATGCCGTCTTAGTGTTGCCCTTCCTCACTGCGATACTCATCGCTGTACTCTTCGCTCAATTGACCACTTCTCTGAGTTTCACCGGCGCCGAATGGACCGCTTTTTCAATGATGTTGGCGGTGGCAGCGCTCTATTTATCGGTTTTTTTCGCTTTAGGCATGATGATCTCGGCCCTCACCCATAGCGCAAACATTTCGCTGGTCTTCAATTTTCTGATCTGGGTCGTGTTGGTGCTAGTCATCCCCAACACCGCCCCCATCGTCGCCCGAGCGGTTTCTCCGGTGCCTTCCGCCGGGGTCATGGCCAGCAAACGCGAGGCGGTCCAGCGCCAAGTTTGGGGCGAGATGCGGCAAAACAGGCGCAACCAGCGCGATATGTCACGCGAGGAACGCAGACAACAACGCGACGAAATCAGGGCGCGGATCGAGGAAGAGACCGGCAAAATCCTGACCGCCTATATGCGGAAAGTCGATGATCAGATCAGCATGAGCATTCTCCTGGCGCGTATATCGCCTTCGTCCAACTTCGTCTACGCGACCGCCAATATAGCCGGCAGCGGCCTGGACAACTTCGCCTCGATGCGCAACGTCATCGACCGCTACCGAGTCGATTTTATGGAGTGGTGGCAGGCTGAATCACATGCTCGCAGGCAACGGGCTGAAAGCGTAGAAAGCCAAGAGGAACGCCAGGCACTGCGCGATGCCCCAGTCGACCTGGACGATCTGCCACAATTCACCGTGGGACGAGCGGGCTTGGACGAGATACTGGTCAGCGCCCAGACTGACCTGTTGTTGTTATTGCTGCTCAATATGGCCTTTTTCATGGGAGCGTATATGAGCTTCCTGCGCTACGACTTGATGGAATAGGACCGGTTATATGCTCTGGGTAATGATTCGCAAAGAATGCTTGAATAACCTGCTCGAACTACGTTTCTTGGTCTGCGGCGGGCTCTGTATCTTCCTGGCCGTTGTCAGCGTAGTGGTGCTGCGCGCCGACTTGGCCACCAAGCAGGCCGACTACCACAGCAACCGCGAGATCTACCGCACGGAGGCCGAGGAATACGGCGGCTACGAAAACTTGGCGCGGGAGGGCATCCGGGTCGATCGGCCGCCGCAGAATTTCCAGGTCCTGTTCTACGGCACGGAAAAGACCCTCGACCGCACGGCCGTAGTTTCGCGTGACTTCCTACCCGGGTTCGAAGGCAGCAGCGCCGGCAACCCCATCGTGTTGCTCTTCCCCGCCGCCGATATGCTCTTTATTGTCGGGGTAGTGTTCAGCCTGCTGGCGTTCTTTATCTCTTATGACGCGGTGGCTGGGGAGCGCGAAAGGGGCACGTTAAAATTGCTGATGTCGTACCCGTTGCCGCGCGACACCCTGATCCTGGCCAAGTGGATCGGCGGTTATCTGAGCCTGGCGCTACCCTTCTTGATTGCATTGGGCATTGGCGCCTTATTGATCGGCATATCCGGTGAGATCACGTTCACGACCGAAGACTGGCAAGCCTTTGTCGTATCGGGGTTGGTATCGCTGATCTTGATCGCGGTGATGTTTTCCATCGGCCTCTTTATCTCGGTACTAGTCCGCAACTCCTCTACCGCCCTTATGAGCCTATTGGCCATCTGGGTGCTCTTGGCCTTGATCATACCCAACGCGGGGCCCTATATCGCCGAAGTGGTCGCCCCCATACCCGCTCCGGGTGCAGTCGAACGCCTGATCTCGGAGCGCATCAAAGAAGTCAACGACCAGTTCCGCCAGGAGTGGGGCGGCGGTGGACGGGGCGGAGGTGGACGACGCGGCATGCGCGATATGTCCACCGAGCAGCGAGCCGAGCTATTCCAACAGATGCAGCAGAGAAGAGAAGCGTTGCGCAAGGAAGTTAACAAGGTCACCGAAGAAATTATCCGCGATTACGAACAGCGACTGCGCCATCAAGTCGATATCGCCCGCACGATCACCCGCCTGTCACCCGTCGCCTCCTACGCCTACGCCAATACGGATATTGGCGAGACCGGCGTGCGCCACGAGCGCAATCTGGTCAACGGCCTACGCGCCTATCAACGCCAATTCAGCCGTTATATACTGGAGCAACAAGCGGATGCAGTGGGCTTTGGCGATCAAGAGGACGAGGACTACCGCATCGACGATATGCCCGTTTTCAAGTTGCGCGCTGAAAGTCTCGCGGGCCGACTCACAGCGCGCACTACGGACGTATTGCTGCTCGCCGTCTTCGCCGTGCTGTTTTTTATGGCAGCATTTGTATCGTTTCTGCGGACCGATATCACTTAATGGAACCATTGCCATAGATAGCCACATTAGTTAAACGGAGAGCCACCTCAAACGAATCGACCTGGCCGATTCCCCCTCTCTCCACCCTTTCCCTCGACACCCGCAGCACCGCACTGCGGGCCGCGGGCGCCAAAGCACTGACCGACCGCCTGATCGGCGCAGCGCAGAACTTCGCCGGGGACGAGCCTCAGGGAGACGGATATGACCTGCGTCGTGTTGCGGGTCGAGTACGCTTAAAAAAGCGCTGCACCGGGTGTGGTCCCGACGCAGCGCCATGTATCCATACAGCTTAGTTGGTGCCCCCCATAAGCGAGTCAATACACTACGTGCACGATCTTCTGCATGACCTCATTTTTGGCATTCGCCGGGACCTCGATACGCACCACGTATACGCCCGGCGACACCGTCTGACCGGTCCCTACGCCACCATCCCACGCAAATTTCGCCTCATTGCTCTGGGAGCCGGCATGCTCCAGTTCAGCCACCTGGACCCCATCCAGGGAGAAAACCCGCACCTGTGGTTTCTCGCCAGTTTTCACCACAATAAAACGCAACTCGTAAAGGTCGTTGACCCCATCCTGGTTCGGCGTAAAGATCTCATTGTGGCTGACATTGCGAATCAGCCCTCCGCCCGTAACCGCTTGTGGCACGAAAACCTGGTCGGCCCCGACAAACTCGGGTAGCACCCCTTGCATGTTCTCTTGCTCGGTGGAACTGGACACGAGCGTTTCAAAAACCGTCGGACTCTCGAATACACGCGTCTTAAAAATGATCTCAACCGAGTCGCGCTTTACAGCCTCCTGGGCCAATTGCACCAGCAATGAGTCCCCTTTCAGCAAACTAGTGGCATCGCTTTTCACCCCCCCAACCGTCGCACTTACCAGTTCAGCCTCAGTGCTACCTGGAGGCAGTACGATCAGCACCTGATCGAAACCGACATCCGTGCTACGAAACGACACCGGCTTGATGATATAGCGGAACTCCATCAGCGAGTCCAGCGCCGCCTCCCGCGGGAACACATATCCGCTCAACCCGGAGGTAATAACCGGATCATTAGCGATAAAGGTCAGCGAGCGCAGGGTCGGAAAAACCTCGGGGTCGTCGCTGCTCAGCGTGACGCGCGCCTGCAACCACTGCCGGGGTGATGGCGACTGGAAAGCCTGGCCCGGTAACCGGTGTGGGTTACTCCAATCGCTCCATGAGGGATCGCGGATGTCCTCATCGACGATATCCCCTTTTTGGCGCGATTTCGCCGCCTCGTAGCCCTCCTTCGTAACTTCATTGCCATTGGCAAGGTAATAGCGTCTAATCGACTGAAAACCATTGCCCGTTTGCGTCTGTACCTCAATCCGCGTCCCCGGCGGCAAGTCCGCATCCCACTCGATGCGACTGATGCTGCGGGCCCCACCCAACGATATGTCGTCCGATTGCAGGGAGACCGAAGCAGGGTAGCCCTCGCTGTGGAAGACCCATAGCTGCAGGGCGCGGCAATTACCGCGGCCATTGGGCACGCGCCAGTTGAAAAAACGCACCGGCCGCGACGGGAATTGGAAATCGTAGATGCCCTTGGAACCCGTATCAGCCGCGAGCGATTCGTAATCAAAGGGACCCTCTACATCCGCAACAGAGGTCTTGCTAGGCGATCCGTCTGAGGTAAATATCTCTTGCACAGAGAAATCACAATGAGCCTGTAGTGTACTATGCGTGGCCACTGGTTTGTAAACGGAGTAGGTGAAGGGCCCATTGCCCGGGATCCACACTGCCCGGTCGACACGGAAGACATTGCCAAAATCGACCACGGCCCAGAAGCCCGAATCGCGCCAGTCACCACTGACGATCACGGCCTCGATATTCCATTTGCGAAACGCCATGTCCTCATCAAGCAATGCCTCGGCACCGCTGCCCCGGCCGCAGGCGCGATCCACACACTCGCGGGAATCCGAGCTCCATGTCCGGCCCCCCCAGCCCGCATCACCGGACTCCAGTCGACGTTCGATCGTGACCTTGGAAGACAGATTGAAACCAACGGCGTCGACCTCGATCTCAGCCAGCGCTGCGTCGGGCGTGCGCCCCGTTGCCTCAAAACGCACAAAGCGCACCGGCGAAAACTTCTGTTCTGGGTCGTCCTTCACCTCAAGCTCGAATTCAACCACGCGCATGGTATTATTATTGATTGTCTTACCAACGCGATCGAAAACGATCCGCTTGCCCCCGCCAAAACTGACCGGCACCCCGGGACTGGTGAAGACCGAAAAAAAGGTGAAGGGGCGCGCGCCCGTGGTATCGGGGAAGATCACGCGGATCTTGTCGGCGATCACCGCCCGCCCCAGATCGAGTTCCACCCAGAATTTATCCGGCGGGTCCTCTGCCGCGGGTTTCCACCAGGTCCTGGGGTCCTGATCGGCGATTAGATGTGCATCGGCCTGGTTTGAAGGCGTGCGCGCAGGACGAACACTGCCGTACAGATCGCCGATAACTACGGATGAATACTCGTGCGCATCGGCCACCGCGTTGAACGACTTACCGAAACGCTTAATCTCAATGCCGTCGGCGTGCACCTCGACCAAGCCCTTCGGAGGATTCCAAGACTCGAAGTCCGTCCCGCTAAAGACAAGATTCTCAGCCATCAGGCCCGTAGCCGACGGCAGTAGCACGGCGACGGCGGCCAAACTCAACATCTGATTCAATAGGCGCTTCATTGCGCATCTCCAAGGGCGGCCAGCAAACCACTGATAAGGATATTTCATGCTAGTATATCGATAAGACATGTCGCGCTATAAGCGAGAAAAATATACTTAAGTCGTATAAAAACAGCGACTTGCTAAATTGAAAATCAAAGCTCTGCAAAGGCCATATTTTTCAGTATTTTACGAGCAAAATTCAGCTTAATACGCGACAACTCTAATATAGATCGGTGCAAGTCTCTGCACAAAATCCCCACGATAGGACACCAAATTTGCTCGTATTCTCCAGTGAAGACACGCAGGGAAATTCGCCATTACTCATCGTTCTCTGCTTTCGTCACGGCGCGAAGTCGTCAAATGCCAACGGTCGCCGCCCGCCGCCCGCCATCAACGGCCAATTCATTCTCAGCAAGCGAAACCCGGTATCTTTCCAACGCGACGCGGTCGAGCTCAACACCAAGCCCCGGCGCATCCGGCACGATCAAGCTGCCGTCGGCAAACGCAATCGGTTCGGCGACCAGGTCATCTTCTCGCAACAGATGCCCGATAATATCGCTGGGCAACTCACAGCCGGCCGCCGCCGCCGCGTGCACGCTGCTCATATCACGCACCCCCAGGTCCATGCCCGTGCCGCGCCAGGTCGCACAACCCGCCGTGCGTGTCAGCGTCGCCCAATCGACGAACTGTTTCAACGGACCGAGCAAATTATAATGATCCGCTGCCTCCAGTCGCAGCGCGGGCAACAGATCATTTATCGACGTCAGGTGCAACGCAATCGACTGCGGAATCTGGCTGCGCAACTCGACATACCAGTCCAGACGGTCTTGCGGCACCGGGCTTTCAAAGATGACTCGATCAAAACGCTCTAAGGAACGGGCCACCGCCCGCGCCCCGTCAAGATCGACAAAGCGCTCGTTCGGGTCCAAGACGATAGAAAAATCCGGCGCAACTTCCCTCACCGCCGCGACGCGTTCTGCGATGGGGTCGCCCAGCTCGCACTTCATCTTGAGTCCGCGAAAACCCATTTCCAGGCCCATTTGTGCGCGCCGGGCTGTGTCCTCCGGCGTACCGCGTCCCATCCAGAAATCGATCGGAACCCGGTCAATTTTTTTGCCGCCCAATAAGTGATGCACCGGCACGCCCAGATGTTTACCCAACAAATCCAACCAGGCCATCTCATAGGCTTCGTAGATGATATACGACTCGTAGTCGTCGCCGTGCGGCAGCGGCAAATTGCCCACCGGCAACTCTTGCAACGTCTTACCAATGATCTGCTCAGCATATGCGCAGAGCGGAGCGTAAAGATCGCCACGGCGCGGTTCGCCCAGACCGACCAGGCCATTGTCGGCGACCAACTCGACAATCCACTTGGGGAATTCCCAGAAGTTTAACGAACGGCCGGTGACCGGATCAGGCGCACAAAGCTTGTCCTCGACGCCTTCAGAGTGCACCGCACTAGGCCGCATCGGCACGACAACTTTGTGCAGTATCACATCGGTGATTTTCATATCAGCCATTCTCTTTCGCCGTTACGCGTGCGGCGGCGATAACTCCCCGAAACGAATCAAAAGGCATGCCGAGCGAACGCACCCAGCGCCAATTACAGTCCTTCAAGGTCATGCTATAGGGCAACACCGCCTCGGCCTTGCCTTTCTCCCACGGCGTCTGAGGCCAGAGAGTGTAACCCTGCTTATCACAAATCTGCAATCGTTTGTCGTCCAGTTCCAGATGGACCCGGCGTTCGTCGATCCACTGGGCCGTGCGGCGCGCCTGGAACATCGCCGCGCCAGTACCGTCATGACACTCGAAAATCCAGGCCTCGACATCGCTATCAGCCAAAGGTATTAAGTCCCAATGCCGCGCCTCAAATAAAAAGCGCGAATCGTAGACCGTCATCTCAAAACGCATCTTTGGAGATTGCCGCAAATTCAGATATTCCGCGAAGGCGCCACCATAACCCGGAACACAGCCTTCGAAAGATTCACCCCATAACTCGGAAGCAACGGTTGCCGGATCGAACGTCAGAGCATTCGCGGTGATATGAGTATTGAATTCGGCAATGAGGCGTCGATAATATTCGGACAGACCGCCGTCTGCGGAGAACTCGCTTTGCGGATAGAAAACAGCCGACGCACCCAAATACCGGATCGCCTCATCCCGCAGCGCCACCGGCCCGCCCAGCTGCACGAGCAAAGTATTCGACGGCCGGTCGGCCAGCGCCGCCAGCCAACGTTTTTTCACCTCACGCTCGCATTCAACAAAGAGTTGCAGGTTGTCGCGATGCACAACCTCCGGCGCAAGCGGCTCATAACAACAGGGATGAATCAAAAAGATGATGTGGTCTATCTTCATTGCACCCACGGACGCGTGCGCTATATTCACATTGTATGAATTATTTGTCTATTTTTTATAAAAAATATAAAAAGACGTAAATTTACGTATTTAAAATCGTTTGTATATTATTGGTTTTCTGTATATTAAAATATACACTTTTTTATATCAGCACCATGTACACCCTTGAATGATCAAAAGAGGCCGTGAGTTCTAGCCGAAGTGCTTTCGGTTACTCTCCTAAGCACATTCTGACCAAGGGGTTTTGTTATGAGATATTT
>Ga0233439_10000310_pt1 | contig 76089 bp, 62 predicted proteins | sample SI_123_September_6_FD_182713 | JGI IMG/M metagenome (GOLD analysis project Ga0233439, IMG submission 182713) | Seawater microbial communities from Saanich Inlet, British Columbia, Canada - SI_123_September2016_100_MG | ecosystem: Environmental > Aquatic > Marine > Inlet | place: Canada: British... | reverse complement strand
TCAAAGAACTCAGAGAGGCAATGAAGAACTTGAATTTTAAAGAAAATATTATTAAAGTGGCGTAAGGCATTGTTCAATTTCAACTGACAATGGGACTACGCCCTTGGTAATGTAAGAATGAAAACCCAAATCGATGGCTTTTTTTACATCAATTGTCATCGCATCTGCTGTCAAAGCGATTACCGGAATAGTTTTTGTTTCATTTAAAGCTTGCAGCTCTTTGAAAGCCTCCAGTCCATTCATTCCCGGCAAATGGATATCCATTAAAATCAGATCCGGCGAATTAGCTTGCGCTATTTTTATTCCATGAATTGCATTGGCTGCGGAAAGCAGTTCGATGTTAGGCCTTAAATTCAAGATTTGTTGAACTAAATCCACGTTTGCGGGAATATCTTCAATATATAATATTTTCTTTCTTCTTATCCCCTCGTCCAAACTCGATCCGTCAATTACAGATTCGTACTCAGTTATTATCGGTAAAGAAACTTTTTCCGAAATTGGCATATCCATATAAAAGAAGCTCCCTTCTCCCACATCGCTTTCAAAGCCAATGATTCCTCCCATTAATTCTATAAATTGTTTGGAAATTGCAAGTCCGATTCCAGTTCCTTCAATTGTGTTCACATCTTTATGAAATCGTTCAAAGGGTTTAAATATTCTATCTTTATTGCTATCAGAAACTCCAAAACCTGTGTCTTTAACCCCAATCCTTAAATTACCATTCATTAATTTTTCATAAGAAACCGAAACTGAACCGTTTTTGAAATTATATTTAATAGCGTTAGAAATCAAATTCAATATTACTTGCTTCAATCGCAAAGGATCGGCTTCCACAAGGTAGCTGCATTCTGGAATATTTTCATACTTAATGGTTATGCATTTTTCATCGGCGATTGCTTGTGAAATTGAGATAGCATTGTCAACAATTGGAACCAAATCCACCGTTTCCAGGGTTAAATCAGTATTTCCAGATTCAATTTTAGAAAGGTCCAAAACTTCTGATATGAGTCTTAACAGGTGGTTACCAGCAGATGAAACCTTTCCCAGGTTTTCCTTTTGATAATCTAACAACGGATTTTTTTCGTCCATCGCCAATACCTGCGTAAAACCCAAAATTGCATTCATAGGTGTACGTAGTTCATGGCTCATGCGAGCCAGAAAATCCGATTTTGCCCTGTTGGCTTTTTCAGCCAGTTCTTTGGCTTCAAAGCTTTCATTTTCTATTTCCCTTCGGGTCAGTTCAGCCTCGGCCCGGGATGCGAAAATGTTCAAAATAATTTCAGCGGTTACATTATTAGCAAAGGCTTTATCATCCATTACAACCAAGTTACCCACAGCTTTACCAAAAGAATCCAGCAAAGGAATACCTAAGTAGCTCTGAATTCCCAGGTCGATGAGAAGTTGATCTTCTGGAAACTCAATTTGAATATCTTGAAGAATAAGGCAAGCCTTCTCCTCCTTAACCACGATCTCGCAGGGGGTATCTTTCAGGTTGTACGCTATATTGTCCTCAAACTTACCCCCAGCCCAAAGCGCAAGTGTTTCTATCGTCTCTCCCTTGCGCAAACCCAAAAAACTATATTTCATCCCTAAAGACAGAGCCAGGTTATAGACCAGAGAGCGAAAAAAACCTTCCCCGGTTTCCGACGAAGTTCCCTCCAAAACAGATTTTAATTGACCGAATAATTTTTCAAAGCGAGACTCACTTTCCTTTAAGGCAACTTCACCCCCTTTAAACTGGATAGCTACCCCCGCAAGATAAGCCGTAAATTGCGCAACTTGAATTTCTTGTTCGGTCGGGCTTCGCCGTTCACTAAAATAAGGGCACAATGTTCCTAAAACTTTTCCATTAATGTTTAGAATCGGACTTGACCAACAGGCTTTTAAATTATGAGACAAGGCAAGCCCCTTAAAATCGGCCCAAAGAGGACTGGTTTCAATATCATTCACAATTATCATTTTATTTTTATATGCTGCTGTACCGCATGAACCTACATTTGGACCAATTAAAAATCCATCCAATGCATCACAGTAGGATTTTGGTAAATTAGGGGCTGCGCCTCTAATTAAATATTGACCGCTATTATCTAAAAGAAGAATGGAACACCTAACTCCCTCTATCTTGCTCTCTAGAAAATTAATCAATTTCCCGAGGGTTGCTTTTAGAGAGTCTCCGGCTGTCAACATATTCAAAACGCCATCCAACTCCTCAAACTTTTGCTCGGCTTTTTGGCGCTTTTCGATTTCCAGCTTTAGCTGTGCTTCTAAATCATTCATATCCATTGAATACTTGAAAAAATGAAAATTGCGGATTCCAACCAAAATATTTTATAAAATCCCTTTTCTTCCATAATTCAACAAAGTATGAAACATGTCAAATATTTACATTTGCTTCCAAAAACAGCCTATAAACTATCCCAAAAAACCTGGTAAATCCCCAAAACCAATCACCTAAAATCTTTCAAGAAGCCTCGTTTACCCTTCTTCAAGGCCAGTTCAGGCTAGACCTAAAAGGTTTTTCTGCTATACTAGGTTCTTTCAGCGTTAATGATGGTGCGGGTACCCTCCATAATCAGGCCTCGTTCTCTTTTCCTTTATATCGACAATTTACTCTCTTTCATCTCTTTCTCTCTAAGCAATCATGATCATAGCCAGTAATCTTCAAAAATCATTTGGCCCTCAAGTATTATTTGACGGGGTTTCGTTTCTCATCAATCAAGGCGAGCGCATTGGTTTGGTAGGTAAAAATGGCACGGGGAAATCAACCTTATTCAAAATGATCCTGGGGAATGAAAAATATGATTCAGGAACACTTTCCACCCCAAAAGGTTATAGGATAGGTACTCTCGAGCAACATATCCATTTTACCCAATCTACAGTTTTAAAAGAATGCGTCCAAGCGCTTCCCACCGAAAAGCAATGGGATCACTACAAAGCTGAAATCATTCTTTCTGGACTGGGTTTTTTGGAGCAGGATTTCCACAAAGACCCTGCCACTTTTAGTGGTGGTTTTCAGGTACGCATCAATCTCTGTAAAGCTTTGCTTTCTGATCCAAATATGCTTTTGCTTGATGAACCTACCAACTATCTGGATATCCTTTCTCTCCGATGGCTCAGGGAATATCTTAATAAATGGCCGGGAGAAATGATTCTCATTACTCATGATCGCGATTTTATGGATCAAGTCACAACCCATACCCTGGGCCTTCATCGGAAACAAGCCAGAAAAGTTCAAGGCGGAACAATCAAATTTTATGAATTGATTATCCAGGAAGAAGAAACCTACGAACAAACCCGCATAAACCTGGAAAACAAGCGCAAAGAAATGCAAAACCTTGTAGATCGGTTTCGCGCCAAAGCTTCAAAGGCAACCATGGCTCAATCGCGACTTAAAATGATGGAAAAAATGGGAACCATGGAGAAGCTTAGTTCCGAGAAAAATTTGGGCTTCAGGTTCAACCACCTCGCATGTCCCGGCAAAACTATTATGAACATCAAGAATCTTTCTTTCGCTTACAATGGAAAGTCTGAAGACAATATTTTTTCTGATATTTCCTTTTCGATAGGCAAGAATGACCGCATAGGAATTATCGGTGCCAATGGAAAAGGCAAGTCGACTTTATTGAACTGCCTTGCAGGGGAACTAACGCCCACAGGTGGGACCATTAATCCGCATCCTTCAGCCAGCCCCGGCCATTTCGGGCAGACCAATATAGATCGGCTCGAACCTCAGAATCAGGTTCTTCAAGAGATACTCCGTTCCAACCCGAGTCTATCGCTGCAAGCAGCTCACAGCATATGTGGAGCGATGATGTTTGAAGGTGATATGGCAAAAAAGAAGGTCTCCGTACTTTCTGGAGGCGAAAGAAGCCGCGTACTATTGGGGAAAATAATTTCTCATCCTACAAATATATTATTGTTAGACGAGCCTTCTCATCACCTGGATGTGGAATCGATTGAATGCTTAATTGAAGAATTAAATGATTATGCAGGTGCGTTGGTTATCGTGACACATTCTGAACTAATTCTTAAAGCTCTTGCAAAAAACTTAATTATTTTTCATCGGGGTCGCGCAGAATATTTTCACGGTGGCTACGAAGAGTTCCTTGAAAAAGTCGGATGGGAAGGACAACCGGTAGCAGAAAAAAAAGTTAAATCAAAAATGAACAAAAAAGAGGCGCGAAAATTACGGGCTCTAGAGCGCCAAAAAACCCAGGCGGAAAACTAGCTCAGCCTCATTTTCTATTTGCTGTTAGTTAAAGCACTATAAATAGAAACAAAAAGAAAAGCGTCATAACTACAACAAAAACCAGATGATGCGAATTCTCATTTAAATCTCTTTTACTTTCATCAATACTATCTTTGAATGGGTGGATAACCGAATGGATATTCATTACGCCCTCCTGCAATTTTAAATTCCTCTAAATCCCTACTAGTAAAGACCTTTCCGCATCGAATTTTATTCCCCCATCACAAAAATATAAGCTGAGGTGGCAAATTGAGTCTCTACAACCTATCTTTAAAATAGAGAGGTAGAAAGGCCCACTCAAAGCTGAAGGGAGGCACCTCAAATGCTGTTTCCAGTCACAGTTTATAATGCTGATGGGAAGGTAACAAAGATGGTCTCTAAAGAGATGTTGCACCGGCGTCACTGGAAAATTTTTAAGGATAATGAGAAAAAATACGGTTTTCAGGGTGCAGGGAATCAAACCATCACAAAAGAGCTGAAAACAAAGCTTGATTTGGAGTTTTATTCAGGATCGATTAACAATAATTAAAGTCTGCTATCGATAATCTCCAGTCAGGTTGAATCCTGCCCAGTAGCCAGGGTGCGGGTAAAGCCGTTTAACAAGAAGCTGCGCTTTACGCAGGCTTTCAGCCTTATCTTCCTTACCGTAATTACGGTAAAAATGTTTTATCAATACTGCTGTGGAAATATCACTCACCCTCCACAGCGAAGATAAAATGGAGTGCGTGCCAGCATAAATGAATGCGCGGTTGAGCCCCACCAACTCATCACCACCAACAATATCTCCTAATCCGGTTTGGCAAGCGCTTAGCGTCACTATATCGGCTTGAATATCAAGACCAAAAACTTCATTGACTTCAAAATTACCATCATTATTTTTGTCACGGGTTAACTTCAAAGAAGAAAACAAGGGGTTGATCGGGTCAAATTCACCGTGGGAAGCCACGTGGATGATTCGATAGTCGCTAATATTTTCTTTCAACCAACTTTCTGTGGCATTTTCTCGGGTTAAGACATCAATTTTGGGAAAGTCCCACTTGATTGCATTAGCTTCCATTTCTGCCAATGGAAGATCGTAGTTCATATCCCCAAGGTCAGGGTTGCCCAATGCCAGAACCTTAATATCACGACTACGTACCGTTTTTTTCTTAAAGGTAAATTGCATTACCGATGCACTTGGCGAATAAAATAGCGGGTGACGTTCGAACAAATAATTGTCTTCATTTTTTAACGATGAAAAAGAAATATAGTGAAGGTGCCCGTGCGGAACAATGCCCAATAACCGTTTATTCTTTATAAATTTTTCGACAGGACTTATTAACAAAGCATACAACCGCTTCGCTTGCTCTTCCACAGGGGCCAGCTTCTGAATCCGTTCACGATAGTCAGCCACAAGCTCTTTTAAATCTTTTTCTGTAATGGGAACGCGAACCGAATTAATCTTTCCTTTTTCAACCACCCAGGCGATGAGTTCTTTTTCCGTCACCAGGTATTCCACCAAAGCCACCTTATCCTCCAGCAACTCATACAGCTGGTTTAAGGTGATAGCATCAACCGTAATGAAATTTGAAATTTCAGGGCTCTGTTCTTTCGCATCAATCAATAAATCCTGATAACTACTTCGCGCGCCCACCAGCTTTTGCGAAAGTTCTTTAGCCTCTTCTTCATTTTCCGCAGCGCGGGCAGATGCAAAAGCTTCTTCAGTTTCACGTATGGTTATTTTCTGCCGGGATAAAGCATCGTACAACTTTTGGCTGACATCATCTTTCAAGCTGATCTTCTGATTGCCAAGAAGATCGATAAAACTTCGCGATTTAGCCCGCTCTGCATATTGAAAAGATTCTTCAATCTTTCCCATATTTAAAAGCAACAGAATTAACTCCTTATAAACATCTTGCTTGTCAGTAAGAAATCCATTCTGAAACTCCTCCACCTTGATGGCAGCCCGCATTGCGTCAACAATTTTCACAGCCTCCTTATACGCATTCACGGCCTCGCCGCTTTTCTTCAATTGGTCTAAGGCAAACCCCTTCCCGCGCAAGGCCCTCCAACTCACTTCTTTGACATTTATCGCAGACGATAAAGAATAAGCCTGCTCAAAAAGCGGAACGGATTCCTGCCATTGCTTTCGTTCCAGTGCAAGGTGCCCCAGCTCCAGCATAATTTTCGTTTGATTGGTTTTATCGCCAATTTCACCACTGAAACCCATGGCCTGATTAAAATTCACTGCAGCTTCATCAAGCCGCCCCATCCGCATCAAACTCATTCCCATATTGCGGTGAGTGTAGCCTTGTCCCCATTTCGATTTAAGTTGAATGTCACGCCGCAAAGCTTCCTTAAAAGAATCGAGGGACTTTTCAAACCGTTTTTCTTTTCTGTGGACCAATCCGATATTATTATGCGCCGAGGCAATATCAATAGGCGAATGCATTTCAGTTGCAAGCTCTAAACTGAGGTGCAAATTTTTCAAGGCCCTCTCAGGATCATTCAAAGTCCAGTGAATTAACCCTAATGTGTTATAGATAAAAGCCTGCTGCAGTTTATCGTTAATGGTTTTGGCAATATCTAATGATTGTCGTTGGGATCGGAATGCCCCTTGGTAGTCCCCCTGAAACCAATGCAAATTTGCCTGATACAATAATGCTTTTGACAAACCCGACTTAAAATTATTTTTTTCTGCAAGAATCTGCGCGCGAGAAAAATAATTTAAGGATTTCTCAAAGTCTCCTTCCTTCTCAGAAACCAAACCTAAGTCCAGCAACAATTCAACCTGCAGTTCTTCCTGTTCAAGCTCGACGAACAAGTCATACGCCCTGGAAAAATAATCTTTAGCTTCTTTAAAACGATTGAGGCGAAGGCTGTAAATTTTTCCTATCCTGCGAAATTCCCGAGCCCGATTTAAATCCTCACCAATTTCTTCATTAATCTTCTGTGAGGCTGAAAAAGCCTTTAGCGCTTTAGCATACTCCGCTGCATTTTCCTCAACGATTCCCAATTGGCTATAACTTTGCGCCAGCCGGTCAAGAATTTCGTATTCTTCAAAAGTAGAAAGCGCAGTTTTTAAATGCTCTACGGCCTCTGGAAATTTTTCGGCTAATGAATAAAGCAAACCAAGGAAATAATATGCATCGGCTAGTTCTTCCGGGTCCTCTTCCTTTTCCGCAAACGGCAAAATACGTTTTTGGTAATGGATCGCCTTTTCATAGTTCCCCAGCTTAAAAGCTGCTGTAGCCAGAGCCTTGACGATGGTTTCAGCTCGAAAATTTCGCCCCAGGTCCATTCCCTCGGTAACAAAAGCCGTTAGCACCAGAGCTTTCTCAAGATAGCTAATTGCGGAATTCAAATCACCCGCTTTTGACGCAGTTGCACCCTTGAGTACATTCGATTTGATATGCGTGCCTGCAAACTCCTGTTTTTCAGTTTCACTCATTCCAGAAAAACCGTAATAGCGGTAGCGAGCCCAATCAAAATTTTCAGGATGGTTCTTTGCTAAAGCAATCTGAGCATTCCGCAACGATTCTGCAGGATTACCATTTGCCAGGGTCGAAACAAAATATTTATTAAACTCATCTGGAAAAGCGGGTCTACCCGTATGCAACAAAGCACCCGGATACCCCTTAAAAGACAAGCCTTGCAGCAAAACAGCCGTTGGCGATAAGTCCAACCGAGAATCGAACGCATGTTCTACATCAGTCAAAGAAAACAAATGAGACTCCACCGGATCGGCATATAACGACTCAATTGAAATGCGCTCAAATTTCCCAGGCTCTTTATTCAAAGAAATAAATGAAGATTTTAAATCATGATGAAATACTCGAGAAGGGCTTTCAATATGAACCAAACCAAAATGATCCCATTCCTTTAGAAAGGATTTTCGATTTGCCGCGTTTCCTTTCAAACTAATCATCGATGCGAACAAGGGCTCCGCATCGAAAGATAGGCTGGATTCAACAGTCATCAACCGGGAACTATAAAGATTCTTCAAACTTGCCGAACGAACAAAGTGAGGTAATGAAGAAACAAATGTAAGCTTGCTGGTTTCAATCAAAGGCCGGTGATTCAATTTAAGCGCAGCCCAGGGTAAAAACTCCAACCGTCCCTCTGCTAAAAGAATAATGGATTTTGCATTTTCAAATATCCCTTGCAATGGAGTAAGCAGCTTCTTTGATATCGCTTCAATATTTTCTCTATTCAATTCAATTTCGGAAATCTGATCAACTAATTGAAAGAATTTTTTATCCTCTGAAATTCGACCTGCTGAAATTTTTTCACCATTAATATTCCAAACCAGCACGTCGTTTCCATGCCTTTGCAGTTTTAAAAATATTTCATCTTTACGCAGTAGGGACTGCAACACATCTATAGCAGGCACATCAGAAGAAACCCAATCGACAAAAGCCGGATCATCTTCGCGAACCAACTCGAGAAACTCCTGATATTCTTCCAACAAGGTTTCCGTCTCATCTCTTTCGACAAAATGTAATTGCTTTGCATAAGCTTCTATCTCGTTAAGATATTCCCGCTTTTCTTCGTCAGCAAAGCTATAAGGCGGGGCCAATACCTGAGTGATTCGTTTTTTCCCTTTCTCAGAAAATAAAAATGCCTCACTGTATTTTTTCTGTTCAAATAACCGCAAGGTTATTTCTCGATAAAGCTGTTCAACCATCGCCAGCGTTGATCGATCAGTTGAAATTGCACGATACGGCAAACGTGCTAATTCATTTTCAGCATCCAAAAGACGTGATAACCGTTTTGAATTTTCCAACCTTAGCGCATTCAAATAGATAAATTGCCAACGAACTTCGACAGGCGGGCTCCATGTAGACACACTGTCTTTCATCCCTGCAAGGTGGCGAGTCAATTCCAAATTTTGCCTTATTCCAGACCCATGCTTTTTGGCATCCTTTTTTGCAAGATTCAGCGCCATTTTAAAATGCTGGATTGATTTCTTTACTTGAATCCTACTATTACGCAAACCACCCAATCCCATTTTCACCTGTTCAACCTCATTTAACTTTGATGAAATAGGCTCACCTCTATCGAAAGCTTGCATATGAAATAAAATGCCTAAATAATTGTGCAAAACAATCGACGATGACGATTCGCTAGATTCAGCTGCAATCAGTAAATATTCAATAACCTCATCTAATTTGTCTTTCACATTATTTCTGGAACCTAAAGTGAAAACAGCCCGAGCCATATTCGCTGAATTGACAGCAAGGCCATTTCGGTTATCAAGTTTTTTGGAAAGCAAAAAGGAATCTTTAAAATAATTCAAACTTTCACGGGCAGCCCCCGCCTGAAAATATAAAACTCCAAGTTGGTTCAATAAAAGTGCTTTCTCAAGAAGAACGGGTATATTTTTATCTACATCCAATCCACCTGGAATCAGCGTCAGTTTTTTCTGGAAATATTCAATGGCTTTTTTATTGTCACCAAAGTCGCCATAAATTTTCCCTATGTAATGAAAAATAAGTTTTTGTTCGCCGACTTTATCGAAGCCAAACGCTGCAGCAGATACATCATCACTAATTCCAGCTTCGATATTTACCTCTATCAAACTTGATGACTTCTTCTTTTTATCAGCCACCCCAAACTTCTCAAGTCTATCGATGGCTTCAAAATAGTATTTTAAAGCCTGACTCATCTTTTCTGAGTTCGGCTGCAACCGGTTTTGTGAATAAACATTGTTGGCAATATTTCTTAGTGCTCGAGAAACAGAAGACTGGTTTCCTGTTTGCCTATTCAAATCCAGACTTTTAGAAAAATGTTTTACTGCAAGTTCGTAATCCTCTTTTTCCTGATAAGCCAAAGCAATACGATCATGCAATTCAGCCAGCCTTGAAAGATTCTCTGTCTTTTTAATTAACTCCATAGATTTTTTAAATTGCTTAACCGAATTAGCAGGATCACCTGTCTTGAAAGATGCTTCCCCATAGCGCTGCCGATACAAAGCTTCCCGCTCTGCATTCAAGAATGCCAGTCCTGTTTCTTCGCGTTTCCTGTAATAATGACGGGCAGACAAAGGATTGTTCAACAAATAATGTCCATTTCCAAGGTTGAGAAGAAGGTCGGCTTCATTTCTAGGGTTTTCGTTTTCATCATTTAGAGCAAGCGCAATCTGATATTCATGCAAAGCTTTTTCCAAAAATCCTGATTGCTGCCGTTCCTTTTGTTCATAAACCCAACCTAACGTTTGATGAAAAAAGACCTGTTGAGAGTTTTTTGCAAGAGCTTTACTAATTTCAGTTTCTGCTTTATCTAATGCGGGTGGGTCCAGGTAGGTATAAGCAAGGCCGAGGGCATATAGCTCTGCTGCAGACTCAGGGTGTTCTTTAACTCTGCTCTGATATAGCTGTACTGCCGGAACACTTTTCTTAAGCGCAGATGCTGCTCTCAGATAACCTCGATGTGCCGCCACTGTATTGGGACTAAATTCGATAAGTTTCAGAAAGGTTTTAATAGCCAGCTTAACTTCACCCACTCGAAGTTCCCATTCGCCCTTTTCCAGAGTCTTTTTAACTTGTCCTTTTCGGGCCTCGCTAAAATAGGGCTCCAAAGTTTTGGATTCGTTTGAAACTTCTTTGTATATATTTAAGCTTTCATCAAAGTTTTCTTCTTCAGCGTATATCTTGGCCAACTCGAAACGAGCTTTAAAAGCTTCGCCTTGCTCCTTCTTGAAGTTTTTTATCGTTTTTCTATAAGCTTCTTTTGCCAGTAAATTTTCAGCAGCCGAATAATATAGAGCACCAATACGATTTTGGATTGCCGCAGCCAAAAGTGGGGTTTCCTTATAAACCTGGGTCAATGCCTGCAAGCGAGACACTTTTTTTTCCAAGATAAGCTGTTCTTCATGAAGGCGAAGAATTTCTTCAATTGCTTTTTGTTTCCAAATTTGAACATCTGGAAAATCTTTAACTACCTGAACAAAAGATTGAACTAATTTTTCCCGGTTTCCGACCCATTTATAAATCCGACTCTGCAAAAAAGCCGCTTCTGCTGCTAAATCACGCTGCCCAAATCCTCCTCCAATCACCTTTTGAAAATAGCTTAAGGCCTGATCTGGGGTTTTGTTCATAAGTAAAAGCTTCCCCTTTTCCAGAAAGCCACGTGCTTCTACCCTGGCATGCCCTGAGTATTCCCTAATTATTGAATCAAGCTTCCCCAATCCTTCCTCTATTAAGTGAGAGGAGGACCCTCCCTCTGTATCAATATCCAATAAAAGAATCTCTATCTCAGACAATCCGCTAATTATTTTGTTATCTCTGTGATCCTTTAATATTTCCTGAAAAATTTTCTTGGCTGGATTAGCGTGTTTCAATTTGCGATTTAAAACGGCAAGGCGATAGCGGATTTCTGCAAGGCCTGCCGCATTTGGAAATTGTCGAATCTGGTTCGAAAGAGCCATGGCGCAAAAATAGGATTCTTCGGAACATGCCGTTTCTAAATTTTCTAAGGAAGCGGCATGATCTTTTGCAAAAGCGATTCGCCCCGATTGAGGGAGTTGCCAGATATCGACCGAACCTTTTTGGTGGGATGCATATATAACAGTATCACTTGTACCTGGTTGCGGATAAAAATCGTACGAAGAACTATCTGTTAATTGGCGAAGGTTTACTGCCCGGCCCTCAACAAAATCAAGCTTCCAAATATTGGGATTATCGTCAATGCCCAACTGCCCATCCCTATTGGTATCATCAGAATAGCGAGTGAAAAAAATAGAATTGTTTGACCAACCGGGCAAAACGTCTATTTCAGGCCCATGGCTTAATTCAATTAGTGAATTTGTTTTAAGGTTCAAAACTTTTAAATCGCTTTTGGTGTCTCCCGTGGCAAAAGCCAAATACTCACCCTTTGAGGAAGAAGAAAGGTTAATCCCTCCCTTTTTCAGAACCAATGACTTCTCACCACTTGTGACATCAATTTTATAAATGGATACCTCATTAGTACCTGAAGCAAAATAAATATATTTTTGATCGGCAGACCATGCGGGGTCAGCCTCCCCTCCCTTCCCTTGAACTAAAGGAGACGGATCACTTTGCCCGACTTTTTGCAAATCAAGAACATAAATGTCACCGCGTGGATCACTCCGATTTGAAACAAAGGCTACTTGCTTACCATCGGGACTAATGGTTGGGCTTTTGTCTTCCGTGCTGTGAAAAGTCAAACGCCGATCAGGAGGTTGGATGCCAGGGGCCAGGTATTTCATCCAAAGATCGAGATTCCCAGAGGTATCGGAAACGTAGACCATGAAACTTCCATCCCGGGAAATGGAAGGTGCGAAATCCTCTCCTGGATTAGAGGTTATTTGGACAGGCTGAGACGCCAAAACCGGGCTCACTAAAACAACCGACAAAAGTAATGCCAGCCCTATTCTGTTTATTGAACCAAGAGAGAACATCATAGAAAAGTGAATTTAGAGTTTGCTTTTAACAGTATAACTTAATCAGAAAAGGAAATGCTGGGGAGATATATCAATGATTTTCGGACCAAAAAGTGCCCCTATGCCTTAAGCATCGGAAGCACTTGCCCATTTAAAATTCTGGGTCGGGTGTACAGGATAAATAGTAAAAAGCGGAGTATTGTAAGGAACCATTGCCGACTCAGTATCAGGGTTCAAAATCAGGTGAATATTTGCAAAGTTAAAACTCAAACCTTCCTGCCATGGCTGCGATGTGTTTTCAGCATAGGCGGGAACCTTATCTGAAGCGTGACTGCGAACCATCATTCCTGAGCCGCCTTGCAATCCATACTCATACAGATCTGGAGCCCCTTGAATCAAGATCGAAACCTGAGAAGCATCGAACCAAATTTTAAAATTTGCCACCAGTTGCACATAAGGTCCCAATGTTCCGGTGCGCTCTAAAACTGCACGCGGGTAGGCATATTCAAAGGGTACTTCAGGGGTTCCAGGGTAACCTGCGGCGCGGAAATCTTTTTCCTTAATCCTTGAAACAGATAAGAACAAAAGGTTGGGGTCGTCCAGCGCGATATCCAATATTTCTCCATCCTCATAACTACAAATTTTTCCCATCTCGAATCCAAGCGGAAAGGAGTAACCCATTTTTGCATAATAGGCACGCATTCCTCCATCCAATGGGTCATTTGGAGTTCGACTGATTTTCAGGTCGAAGGGCATCATGAGATGAAAAGCATTGGTGCGGGAATTCATAAACGGAGCACAGGCTCCTGGAAACTCTTTTTGCACCTCTTTATTATCAGGATCAAACTTTCTGGCGCTTCCACCAAAGTGTTGCGCTGTTTTTGATTCTTTGCTCAGCCCAAATTTATTCTGATAGTAGGTCGTCGCTCGTTTCTGGGCGATATCCAAAAAATATTCTGGCGCATCGCTTTGCACAATCAGTTTCTGTTTATCCTGTGCTGCACTTTTGGAGGGGCGCATCGCTTCATTATATATACCTAGTTCTGCTTCGGTTTTTTTGATGTCCTGATCGAGTTGGCGGACAAGCTGAGGATCATTAAATGAAGTTTTTTCCAAAAGGCCTGCGGCCCGTTTCAACATCTCGAGCTTCATATTGTAACGTTTGGGTTCCTCTGCCAAAGCCTGAACTGTAGCCATTATGAGGCTGAACTGTTCTTCAGGCAAAAGGCCTGAACTATCGAAAGCATCTTCCTTAATGAAGTTTAACGCCATAGGACCAAAGGCCTCTTCTCGACGCAGCCCCAGCGTTAATAAATAGTTCAAATGCGCTCGAGCCTCACTCGTATCCACAAAAGCCTCCAAATCACAGGTTTAAAGATTAAAAACCCCTATTTTGACCGGAAATCCTACGCTTAACAAGGAAAAACCTGACCTGAAACGGGATATGCAGTGAGGGGTTGCAAAAAGGCTGGAAATACTATAAAACACCCCATAAATTAAGCTGGGTTTAAATTGCTCAAGAACTGATATTGCAGGACTTTAAGTATGGAATTCGCGATAAATTTCGATGACATGAACTGGATGGCCATTGGCCCTGAGTTTATTATCCTAGGCACTGCCTTTTTCCTTCTCCTGGCTGGGCTTAAAAAGGATTTGAACCGCAACCCATTCTTATCCATGGTCACCCTTGGTGGAGTAGCCGCAGCTTTTTTTCTCACTCTCATTCTCTGGGGCGATGCACCTACAGCGGCGAATGGCAACGATCCGCAAATGTTCAGCAATGCCCTTATTCACGATCGTTTTTCCCTGACATTCAATCTGATCATTCTGGCTATGGCCCTGTTCCCCGTTTTCGGATCGGTCCGTTACCCACAAAGCGATCATGAAAATAAAGCAGAATATTTTACCCTGCTACTAATGTCCGTTGCAGGCATGATGTTTCTGGCCAAATCCGGTAATTTAATTACAGTATTTTTATCTCTGGAACTTTTTTCCATCTCCCTATACATTCTTTGCGGATTTTCCGCTAAACATGGAACCGGCAAAGAGGGTCCTGACAGCGCTCCTGAGTTGAGTTGGGCAACATTATCTTCGCAAGAATCGGCAGTCAAATATCTGCTAACCGGAGCCTTTGCATCTGCTGTCTTGGTTTATGGTATGGCCCTGATTTATGCGGGAAGTGGAACAACAGAGATAAGGCTCATCGGACAACTCATTCACGAAAACCCATATACAAGTAACACACTGGTTTATATTGGAATGGGGTTGATGTTCTGCGGCCTGGCATTCAAAGTTTCTTTAGTACCCTTTCATTCCTGGACCCCGGATGTTTACCAGGGCGCACCAACACCGATTACCGGATTCATGTCGGTAGCTACCAAAGCAGCCGCATTTGCAGTGATCGCCCGGATTTTCTTCACATCCTTCCCAGAGCTGGATAAAATCTGGATGCCTATTCTTTTTGGCGTTTCAGTACTTACCATGCTGGTTGGGAATACAGCAGCTATTTTTCAAGACGATCTCAAACGAATGTTGGCTTATTCTGGCGTAGCACACGCGGGCTACCTATTAATAGGAATTGTCACCAACACCCAAGAGGGCATGGCAAGCATTCTGTTTTACCTGTCCGTCTATCTATTTATGAATATTGGCACGTTTGCCATTGTATTTTTAATGGAAGGTGAGGGACAAGAAGGAAACTCCATAAATCGTTTTAAAGGTTTGGCCAAACGCAGCCCTTTTATTGCTGCAGCCATGAGCCTGTTTATGGTTTCCTTAGCCGGGTTTCCACCCACCGCTGGTTTTTTTGGCAAACTGTTTTTGTTTTATGCCGCTATCAAAGAAGGGTTTTTCCTAATTACTATTTTGGCGGTGGTAGCCAGCATTATTTCCGTTTATTTTTACCTGCGCGTCATTGTCATGATGTATTTCCATGAAGACGAATCTGCGCCCCAACCCGCTATGCATACTGGAATGCGAGCTCTGGTCACCGTAAGTTCCATCGCTGTTATTGCTTTCGGTCTCTTCCCCTCATTCTTAATGGAACTCGCACGTGGGGCTATCCCCTTCTAAAATCACCTGTTTTTTTCAGTACCCCCTCTCTCCAAATTAAACTTCTCTGCCTTTTATCCCGTTATAATAGAATAGCTTCAGCAATCTAACTGCCATTAATCAAAAAAATTAATGCCTGTATTTCTCATAGCCCTGTTTTGCTTTTTTCTCGTAGCCTGTGGACCGCCCAGCGATTCCCCGGAGTACAAGATCAAACAGCTTTCCAGTAATATTGAAGATGAACCCGAAGACCCGACTCTGCACTACGAATTGGGAAAGGCCTATATTGAAAAGAAAAAGTACCGCTCGGCACTCAAGTCATTGGTGGAAGCTATTCGTATCAAGGATGATTATGGTGATGCCTACCATGCAAAAGGAATCGCGTTATTCTATTTAAAAAAGTATTTTGATGCGGAAAAAGCTCTCAACAAATCCTTTTCCCTTAATCCAACAAATGCAGATATTGCAACTGATCTGGGCTCCATATTCATTGCAACAGGAAAAGTGAAGAAGTCTTTAAGGTTTCTTAAAATTGCACAAACACGAAACAGCAACATGCATGAGGTTTTTAATAACCTGGGTGCGGCTCATGCCGAAATCGGTCAAAACAAACAGGCCATAAACTACTGGGAAAAAGCACTCGAGCACCATCCTTTTATGGCAGAGGTCCATATCAATATGGGTGTCGTCTACGAAAGGATGGGGAAAAAGAAAAAAGCGCTGGCGGCTTACCAAAAAGCTTTGAAAGAGGACCCTCAAAACCCTCTGGGCCACTACAATCTTGGAGTGATCCATGCAAAAAATCAAGACATGGCTAAAGCAGTAGAATCCTGGGAGAAGGCTCGCAAACTAGACCCTAAAGACGATAAGACATTGGCAAGCCTGGGTTTGGCTTATGAACAATTAGGGGAAAAAGACAAAGCATTAAAAAAAATCTTAAAAGCGATAAAGCTTGAACCTTTTAATTACCAAACTCATTATGCCGCCGGCAGAATACAATCTGATCAGGGTGACTTTGAAAAGGCTACAGAATCACTAAAAAAATCTGTACATCTTGATCCAGAGTTTGGTGATGCTTATTACAGACTAGGAATTGTTCATGACAACCTCAACGAGGGCAGTGATGCCATATCAGATACTTTAATTGCAGAAATCATTTTTCACAAAAAAAAGAAAATGGAACTATATAATAAAATGGGGGTGCAGTTAAAATCCTTATTCGAAAAATACCAGCTAGGAAGGAAAGACTTCAAAGAATTGCAATTACCCGACACTTTAAAAGGGTACGACCTGCACAAAAAACCCAAGAGGATTCGAACCTTCCGAGAGAAATAAAAATAGGGACTACCTCTCCAGAGTAAAAGTAACCGGACCGTCATTCACCAATTCCACTTGCATATCCGCACCAAACTTTCCCGTAGCGGTCTTAATTCCAAAACCTGAAATTTTTTCAACAAATTTTTGATATAGGAGCTGGGCATCCTCAGGACTTGCTGCGTTATCGAATCCCGGTCGACGTCCTTTTCTACAATCACCCGCCAAAGTAAACTGCGACACCACCAGAACCTCTCCTTCTATATCCAGGCAGGACAGGTTCATTTTCCCACTTTCGTCTGGAAAGATTCTTAGATTAATCGTTTTCTCAGCGAGAAACTTCACTTTGTCATCATCATCATCTTTTTCCGCACCAAACAGGACAAGCAAACCTTTGGAAATAGAAGCAATGTTCTCTCCTCCCACAGTTACCGAGGCATGGGTCACTCTCTGCAGTACAATTTTCATGGATTCATTATAAGAGGGATAGAATATTCCCCCGTCTTAGAAAAGACGGCCTTATTAACGGGCACGAAACATTCGATTATCTGAGCCCTCAGGCCCAATCGTGACTTTCACTTCTGCGAAACATTTCGGGCATCGGCCTTCATAGGCATTGCCGCCTTTATTTATATAAATACGGCGATAGACATTACAACACTCAAACATTATGCCTAAAAACTTTTTATTCTTTTCCATTTTCGCAGAAAGTTTAAATTTTTATTTTTTCTTGATGCTTTTTCCTGCGCGCACCTTAGCCTCAATAAAAATACTATGAGAGATTCTCATTGCTTTAGTAATCCGTCTTATTTCTTCTGCTTCATCGTGAGCAATATTGCCATCTGCAGCCGCTACGGCAAAAAGGCATTCCATTAAATGCAGCCGGTCATTGTAAGAAGTCAAACGGTTGATTTCAGTAACCACCTCGTGAAAATCAAAGTCACTCTTTCCCTGCTCTTCTACAACCTCCAAAAGCAAGGTTAACTCTTTTCCCTTAAGTGAAAATTGTTCTGCGAGGCATTTTTTTAAAGCCTTTTTTTCCGCCGGGTCAAACTCGTTGTCCACATGCGCGATAGAAGCCATCAATGTACCCACCATGCAAAGAAAATACAGTCTATCTTCAGGCAATTGAGACACAACTCCTGAGTGGGCGCTTTTCAACTCAATCTTCTTAAGAACTCGCCTCTTAAAATACTTTTCCATATCGGGGTTTGGGTCACGGGCATGCTCGAAAATGGTTTTCTGAAAAAAGTTTCTTATTCTCCCAAAGGATCTTTTTGTGAAAGAAGATTTTTCAAGCCACTCTGAAAATTGGTCAACCAATTGCTTCTCATCCCCCTTCATTCTCTTATGGGCTTGCACCATATTTTCCAAAGCACCCACGATTTCCTTTTTCTCAGTAGGAGTAGAAAGCTCGGCGATCATTTGACGGTACAACAGATCTTTTTCCTTTTTCGAAACAGGAGCATGAAGATAGGGTTTCAGCTCATCCAACTCATGCTTATCTAGATCAAACTTTCTATAAAATGATTTTAAAATATTAAGTTCCGATTGGCTCACCTCCCCATCGGCCCAGGCGACAGTGGTTAAAACCTTGAGGAAGGTCAGTTTTTTAAATTTTGACATATGATTTCTCTATCGTTTGCGTTGAAAAAATTAATATTTTTATTTAATAGACCTTTCCAAATCCATAATCAATCAAAACGATTCAACCATAATCGACTCGACCTTGCAGACCACCCAAACAAGTCCAGAACTTGATCCTGATTTATATCGCCAAACGTCATTTGACCAAACTGCCTGAAACGTGGCAAACGACTGAGGGTTTCATCTGAAAAATTCCATTTACCTCGTCCCTGCAAATAATAAACTCCTTTCGCAGTCAAGATCAAGGCATCTGGATGAGTATTGCCATTTGCATCAAGCAAATATACTTTTGTGGAAGTTACGCGAGGTAGAATTTTATGAGATCTTTTTCTAAAGTTTCCACCCCCGGTATTTTCAAGAAAGTAATTTGTTTCGCCAGGAAACCCGCGATAAATTTTATTAACGGATCGATTTACAACCAGAAGATCGTTGTCCCCATCCTGATCAAAGTCCGCCCAATCGGCGTGCATACTTTCATCAAGGATTCCAGGTAATCTCGAAGAAGTGCGGTCAGAAAATTTCCCCACTCCATTGTTAATTAATAATCGGTTTTGCCCTTTTTCATATACTAAAAAAATATCTACCACTCCATCGCCATCGTAATCAGCAAACGAAGCATCTCGAATACCCGGAGGAAGTTTAGGCATCAATAACGATGTTAAGTTCTCAAAATTTCCATCGCCTTTATTAACCCACATCATCGTCTGGTGAGATTTTTCTATGGAAGGGTTTACCCTGCTGCCAAAATAAAACAGGTCTTTATCACCATCTCCATCAAGATCAATAGATATAACTTTTTCCACTCCTGGCGTCAGGGAGTAAACCCCCTCTTTTTCCTTAGAATAAAAATATCCTTTTTTATTATTGAAAAGAATTCTAGTTTTTGGATTTTCCCTGGTTCCCAAGATTAATATCAGGTCATCACCACCATCCCTGTTTAGATCTGCGCTTATAAAAAAGTTTATTTTTTCTTTATTATTTTGAGTCCATTGGCCTGCTTTATTTTTTACAAAACCCTTCTTCCCTTTATTCACGAGAATATAGAGTTCCGTTTTTGCTTTGTTTAATATCGCAAGATCAGCAAGAGGGTCTTGGTTAGCTCTTAGAAAACTGGCTTGCGCAACTGTAATTTTCTCGATGGGGAAAAGCCGTGTAGCGTCACGAAATCTTTGGCTTGCAGGGTTATCAGCGATATGTTCTTTTGAGGCACTGCAGGCAGAAAGCAGGAAAAGGATCAGAAGTCCTGCAATCAGGGAATTAATCGAACAAGGATTTGGGAAGTCCTTTTTCTGATAGATCAATCTGCAAACCTTCATACGCAGCTATACATTTGGGAAAAAGTTGGCGGGCTTCTGTTTCAAGCTTTTGAATAAAATCATCATTATGAGTAGGATCGTGGTGGAATAAAACAAATTTTTCCACATTTGCAGCTTCGGCAACTTTAAGCCCTTCGCGCATGGTGCTGTGGCCCCATCCTTTTCGCGAGAACTCTCCGTTCAAACCATAGTATTCATCTTCGGTGTACTGGGAATCATAAACTAGAACATCCGCATCACGACAAAGCTCAATGAGTTTTTTATTTGGCTTATCTTCATAATGCTCGCAATCCGTTGCGAAAACCAGCGATTGCCCTTCAGAATCTACTCTATAAGCATAACACCCATTGGGATGATAAAGAGGAGCGAGAGTAATCTTATAGTTTTCCCCTTCTATTATCTCACCCGGCTTCACATCATGGTAAGAAATTTTAGCACCAAACAAATCTGTTTTCACAGGAAAACAAGGGGGATTCATTTGTTGCTTGAGAACCTCTTCAACGGTTAGAGGCAGGCTGGTTCCTCCAAACACTCTGAATTCGTTTCCAGGAACAAAGAAAGGATTGAAAAATGGAAAGCCTTGGATATGATCCCAATGAACATGGCTGAACAATATAGTCCCATTAACAGGCAACTCTTTCATCAAGGACAAACCCAGATTGCGGAAACCTGTACCCGTATCGATGACTATTAGTTCCTTATCACAACGAATTTCTACGCAGGTCGTATTGCCGCCCACCCTGACTGTTTCCGGATTTCCTGAAGGAACGCTACCGCGAACTCCCCAAAATTTTATGTACACAATTGAATCCTTGAATATCGTTTATAGAAAAATTTAGGCACACAGCAAAACAAGATTTTCCCCTCAGGAAAAAAAATAGTGGCGCAATATAAACAATCCTGTTTTCGGTAACAACCGTTTCCTATTTAAACTTGTGATGTATTTGAACTTTCAATTAAAGCGCGTTCCTGTTGGGTTAGCTCTCCCTTTTTCCAGTCACCCTGCAAGGACTTTTGAAAGCCTTTTAAAAACCATTGAATTACCTCATCATATTCTATATCCCCTTGCAAAATCTGATTTAAGGTAGTGGTATTGGTATTGAGAGATTCCAATACTTTTTGGTTTTCTATTTCTGAAGAATATTTTAATAAACCATGTATCAATTGCGGATCCATATCAATAATTACAGACCCGTGTTGCAAAAATGAGGAGTTCAGGCGTCGCTGTGCACTTCCAACAAGTTTTCTTCCACGAACAGTGATCTCGCAATGATTGGCCATAGAAAAGCAAGCGGGGGATCTACCAGACTCACCACTCGAAACGCCACTCTTTTTCCCCGCGACTTCAGCGCCCCCGATTCCACCGATTTCAAGAGATTTCAAAATAGCTTGCGATATCTTTTCGAAAGCCCCTCTTAAGCTCCCCGGAAAAGCAGGATGTGGTATGGGTGCAACCACACAATAAGTCAACTCGAATTGATGCAATAATGCGCGACCCCCGGTAAAACGTCGAACTATCGGAATGTTTTTTTGTTCGCAAGATCCCACGTCAATGTTTCGGGAAATGTCCTGAGAATAACCGATGGAGAGTGTAGGCCGCTGCCAACCATATAGCCTTAAAGTGGCAGGAGATTTACCCTCATTACAAGTCATAAGAATAGCCTTGTCAGTTGCCATATTGAGAATTCCATCAGACAAAGGGTCTAGAATTATTCTCCAGTTATTTTGATCCATATAAAACACCTTCTTCAGACAAAAATTTCTTTTGACTCAATTGCAATCATTCTATAAATAATAGGTATGTTAGAAAAAATCCAGCACAAACAAAAATTCATATTAAACCTGAGCGCTCTATTTATAATTGCATTGGGGAGTCCTTCGTTTGCATTCGAAAAATTTGGCGAACTAAAAAAGCAATGTCGGTCCACGTGTCATCAGGCTGAGCATATTGAAAAATCCCGACAGGACAAACTATCAAAGCCAGAATGCCGAACCTGCCATGTGGGCATTAATTATACATCCCCATTTTCATCACCCCAGAAATCAATGTTTTCTGTAAAAGGTGGACTGCTCTTAAATTCACTCGTACAAAACGTACCCACAAAAAATAAAAAAACAAATCTAATTCAAAATAAAAGCACCCTAAAGGATATGGCTCTAATTCCCGAAGGTGAATTTGTCATGGGTTCCAATGAACGATGGGATGACGAAGCCCCCGAACATATCTCATCTACAAAAGCTTTTTACATGGATTTAAATGAAGTGACTAACGCAGACTATAAAAATTTTATAGATGCGACAGAACATGAAGCCCCTTACCACTGGCCTGAAGGGAATCTTCCTAAGACTAAAGAACTGCATCCAGTAGTTTATGTGAGTTGGTTTGATGCCGACAACTACTGTAAATGGATTGGAAAAAGACTGCCAACGGAACAGGAATGGGAAAAAGCGGCACGAGGCCTGGACGGCCTGATTTATCCCTGGGGGAACCAATGGTCGCTGGACAAATCAAACAACCCATACAAAAACTCAACCGGGACCAAGCCTATTGGTTCTTATCCAGAAGGGAAAAGCCCTTATGGTTTAAATGATATGTCTGGAAATGTATGGGAATGGGTAGACAGTCACTACCTCCCCCATCCGGGAAACCCGGTTACCCGAGCCGAGTATGGGAAGGACAAAAGGGTACTAAAAGGAGGCTCCTGGTTTGATTGTCTTTCATACGGTTGTGGATTGAGCGCACCCACATTTAATAGAAGCTTTTTCACACCCGAAGTAAAAAATAATAGCTTTGGGTTTCGCTGTGCAAAAGACGCAGAGTAACCTTCATCCCCAACATATCAGAAACGATAATTTCAGGGAGAGTATTAAATGAATGCACCTGAGGATGATAAAAAAACCAAACCTGAAATGCCACCCTCACCCGAGCGTGACAGGGGTCCCGAGATCAGCATGAGTCGTAAAATCTTAATAGGACTATTTATTCTGGGGTTTTGGATTTTTTTCTACTGGTTCCGGGAATCTTGATTTAACTTGGAGCGAAAACGTTTAACATTAAGGTTTTCGTTTCCAACTAATAAATCCATAGAATTTTCATCCCTCGCAACAACAGCAATACTTTCCTCTCCAGGCGGGAACACAAGAACCGAATTGGGACTTTTTTCAACCGGACCTGTCGATTGCTTTTTAGGCTCAACAGGTTTTGTTTCAACGAGAGGAGGCGGCATTTCCCCAAAAGCCACGCGGGTTTCACCATAAATCAAACCTTTTGTGTCCTTGGAATATTCTCCATCAGGGTCCAGATGGTCAGTAGCCCCTATAGGTTCAACTAATGGGGGAGGTTCCCGCAAATGCGAAGCATAATCGACATCGACAGCAGGGTTAAGCGCATGCTCGAAAACCTCAATATTGAATCCACGCCCACCAAACACCAGAGGTTTGTCTTGTAGCTTTACGGTTTTTCTAATTCGTTTTTTTGGTTTCGTTGGTTGCTTCTCAAACTTTATTTCGAAAGTCTCTGGTGATACCGTTTCAAAGCGATCAATCGACTGGTAACCAGCATCCGCTTTAAAACCAGAAACAGGCGAAGTCTTCCGTCCAAAAATAAACCTTTTCTTTTTTCCTGCTTCTTGTTCTATTTTTTTCGACTCATCAATTTGAGGGTCAGGTTCCAAGGGCTGCTCGAAATTCATATCCGAGCGCAAGGTAATTGTTATCTGAGGAGGAGAGTCAGGAATAACCACCACCTCCTCTTCTTCCTCACTGGCTCCACAGCCTAAAGAAAGGAACAGAAAAAGACCTGAAATCAGAAAACTCAGCTTTCGGTAAAAATAGTCCATATACATTGATCGTCACAAAACCATAACATCTTGAAGGATAACAAATTTAAGCCTTTTTTAGACAAAGAACCTCCAAAAACCAGAAAAATAACTCCATTAAATTCAATGCTTTACAAACAACCCGGATATTGGTATTCTTTTGTCATCCAATTTATTTGTTGTTTGCAAGAAAGGCATTTCCATGAACACCGGTTTGCGATCTCTTTTAGAGCCACAAAAAGTGGAGTTTCTTAAAAAGAAACTGGAGTTGGGGGAAATATCTCCTGAAGAATGCAAAGAGCTAATGAAAAGGTTGATATTACAGAAGTACGATCGAATTCAAAACCGAAGTTTCCGGGCCAGCATTCTGGGGTTCGGGCGCTCTTTAGAATCTAAATTAACCGCAAAAGCCTAGATAAAACCCTCGCCCACTAGCTTTATCTCAAAAGTTTTTACCCGCATCCAATTTATTCTTTCACTATCCCGGATTGGGGTTTGTGGTTCCCACTATCCAAGGTATAATCCTCTAAGAAAAAAATATTAAGACCCCGGTACAATAAATAATACGCAAGGAGGGATGATGGGCGACAGGGAAAAAGCGCTGGATTTGGCACTCACACAAATTGAAAAACAATTCGGCAAAGGCTCGATTATGAAATTGGGCCAGTCCGGAAGCCTTAAAGGATTGGATGTCATTTCTACCGGTTCCATTTCACTTGATAGTTGCCTGGGGGTCGGTGGAGTTCCCAAAGGACGGATTGTTGAAATCTACGGTCCTGAAGCTTCAGGAAAAACCAGTCTGACCCTGCATATCATTGCAGAAGCCCAAAAAGCCGGTGGTGTGGCGGCCTTCATTGATGCCGAGCATGCTCTCGACCCGGACTATGCACGTAACTTGGGTGTCAATACGGATGACCTCCTTCTTTCCCAGCCCGATACCGGAGAACAAACCCTCGAAATAGCAGAAGTTCTCATCCGAAGTGGAGCGGTAGACGTCATTGTTATCGATTCCGTTGCTGCTCTGGTTCCAAAAGCAGAACTGGATGGAGATATGGGTGATTCGCATATGGGGCTTCAGGCCAGGCTCATGTCGCAAGCCATGCGTAAACTGGCAGGAGTGATCAATAAATCGAATACATGCCTCATCTTCATCAATCAGATTCGAATGAAAATTGGAGTGATGTTTGGCAATCCCGAAACCACAACTGGCGGTAATGCCCTCAAGTTTTATTCATCGGTACGCATTGATATCCGCCGGATTGCTGCTCTGAAAGACGGTGATGAAGTAATTGGCAATCGCACCCGTGCCAAGGTAGTAAAAAATAAAGTCGCTCCGCCTTTTAGAAATTGTGAATTCGATATTATCTATGGCAAGGGAATATCCAAAATGGGAGACCTTCTCGACCTCGGTGTCACCCACGAAATCATCGCAAAGAGTGGAACCTGGTTTTCATACAAAGAAACCCGGATAGGACAGGGAAGAGAAAACTCCAAACGTTTTCTTGGAGAAAATCCTGACATGGCCAGCGATATCGAAATTCAGCTGCGGAAGAAGCTAGGCCTTACTGAGTCAGAAGAACCTACTACCGAACCTGCTAGCGAACCTGCGGAAGAGCCCACGGAACCCAAAAGCAAGAAAGCCGGGAAAAACGGGTAATCGGCGATATGCCTGATCCTGAATCACTGAAAAGAGCAAAATCACATGCCCTGCGTTATCTCTCTTATAGAGACCGCAGCAAATGGGAGATCACTGAACATCTAAAGAAAAAGGAACACCCCCACCCGGTGATTCAACAAACCCTCGACTACCTCACTGAGTTGAATTACCTCAACGATCAACGATTCGCTTTGCAATGGGGCCAATACAAAATCAACAAAAAAAAACTTGGCAAGAATCGTTTGTACGTTGAGCTTCTAAACAAAGGAATCGACAAAGAAATACTCGAAAACACTATCAATACTCTTTATGAAGACAATCCGGAAATAGAGCTTGCCGCACAATGCGCGCGCAAAAAATGGAATACTTTAAAAGGTGTTGAGGAAGAAAAAAAGAAGCGGCGTCTGGTTCAATATCTACAAAGAAGAGGATTTTCCGCAGACATTATTTACAATTCGTTAGGAAAACTTATCGATAGCAACCCCCTTGAGGCAGAAAATTATTTCCCCCAGCCTTCCTCACCTCTGGATCAGGATTAATGGAGTTCATCAGCACACTTCCCTACCCATTGATTGCAGTTACCGTATTTATTTTTGGAATGGCCATCGGCAGCTTCGCCAATGTTTGCATCTATCGATTGCCTAAAAAAGAATCCGTTGTTTTCCCTGTGTCACATTGTACCGACTGTTCGGCTCCCGTTCGCCCCTTCGATAACGTCCCTGTTATAAGTTATTTGATTCTTGGTGGAAAATGCAGGGATTGCAAAAAAAGCATATCTCCCATTTATCCGATCATAGAGTTAATCACTGCCCTACTCCTTCTTGCTGGGTTTTTCAAATTTGGACTGACTTTTGATTTCCTGGTTTACATCGTGGTGGCTCCTGCATTGGTCATCATCACGGCTATCGACATCGAACATCAAATCATCCCTGACGTAATAACACTACCAGGAATCATTCTGGGACTTGCAGCAGGTAGTTATTCGATAGGTTATATAGACTCATTTCTAGGTTTTTTACTGGGAGGTGGTTTATTCTACTTATTGGCCGTTTTTAGTAATGGCGGTATGGGTGGAGGCGATATTAAATACATTGCAGCTGCCGGAGCCCTTGTGGGTTGGCAAAAGGTGTTGCTGATTATATTCATCGGTGCTTTTCTCGGATCTTTTGTCGGATTGTTCCAAATCGCCGTACAGAAAAAATCTAGAAAAAGCCTCATTCCATTTGGTCCGTTTTTAGCGGCAGCCACATTGATCACATTGTTTTATGGAAATCTTCTGATAAAATTATATATAGATAACTTGGCAAGCTAATCTCAATTGAACAATTAATGACCGGAAACAAATAACATGGAAGAAAATATGGATCAGGAAGAAACAAAGCAGGATCAACCAAATGAGTCAGAATCGCAAAAAGAAATAGAAAAGCTGACTGCGACACTAAACCAAGTTTCTGGCGAACTGAATACTATTAAAGCCAATGTAGAAAAGAGAAAAAGTGAAACAACAACACTTAAAATTCTTTTTTATACGGGGCTTACTGTGTTGTTTTTCGGGTTCATCTATACGAACCAAACCCTGCAACGGGCTCAGTTCAATAATTTAGAGGCGAATATCTCCGCTCTTCAAAGCAGGGTCAATCACACCCTACTTTCTCTGGAGAAACAGTTGCATGAAGAAATAATGAACATCGAAAATAAAGTGGGTGGAAATCCCGAATCTAAAGTTCATGAATCTCTTAGCGACATGAATCTTGCCTTAAGCGCATTACGACCAGAAACTGAAGCCACCAATAGACTAATAAAAAAGGTGCAAAAAGACTCACAGGAATTACGAGATATGCTTCATAACCAAAAAGGCAATATAGATAATACCCCTGAACCCGTGCCTTAACTTTACTAACCCGTTGGCGCAAAAATCTTATCTATTTTTTCGCAATTCTCATTTGAAGGCTGCCAACCTATCGCTTTAATATTTTCTTTCATCTGCGCTGCATTTTTAACTCCCACAAGTGCTGTTGCCAGGCCGGGCTGCCGCAACACCCAATTGATCGCGGTCTGACCACAAGTTTTACCTTCCTGCTGTGCAATTTCCTTGAGCTGATCTACTTTACTGATATTTTCAACGAACCCTTCCCCTGTAAATGTCCCAATAATTCCCTTACTACGCCAATCTTTGAATTTAGTATCTTTGTCGTATTTACCAGTCAGGACTCCTGAAGAAAGAGGACTATAAGCAACGATTCCCATACCATTTTCAATACAAAGGGGAACTGTTTCTTTTTCGATTTCCCGAGCAAGCAAACTGTACTCCGGCTGCAATGAAATAATTTTAGCGTATTGAAGACATTCTTTTATCTGTGCCGCTGAATAATTGCTCACACCAATATGGCGGATTTTTCCCTGTTCCTGTATTTCAAGTAAAGTCTCCATAGTTTCCTGTTGCGAGGTTTCCACATCAGGCCAATGCACTTGATAAAGATCAATCCAATCTGTGTTCAGTCTATTTAGGCTCTGATCAATCTCCTCCAAAATTGATTTTCGACTGGCGTCCTTTCTAAGGGAGCTTAGAGACTTCTTTCCCCACCGAAGACCACATTTTGTCGCCAAAATCACCTTTTCTCTAACAGGCTTGAGCGCCTTACCAATTAATTCCTCGGAATGCCCAAATCCATAAACAGGAGCGGTATCAAAAAAATTAATTCCAAGATCAAAAGATTTTTTTATTGAATCGATAGACATTTTATCGCCCTCAGTATTCCAGAAAGGCGCTCCCCCGATACCCCAAGCCCCATAGCCTATAACCGAAACTTCTAAGTCACCCAGTTTTCTATATTCCATAATTACCGTTTATTTTAAAAGTATTGTTTTCTGTAAAATCCTTACCTCATAAAGGAGGATGCTATTATAATCTTAACCTGGTTCTATCAAAATTTTTATTACTGGAATTTATGAAATCTCTTTTAAGAGTCCTGGGCTATTTAAAACCTTATCGTGGGAAGGTCGCCCTAACCCTTTCCCTCGCCATTTCCACCACATTACTAGACCTTATCCCTCCCTGGCTAATCAAGGTAATTGTCGATAAGCTGGTTGAAAAATCAGAAATAGTGGAAGTCTACTGGCCTGTCGCCGGACTTGGTCTGGTATATCTTTTCCGCAACTTCACCAATCATAAACGTATTGTTGTCAACAATAAGGTTGAGCAAAACGTGGTGTTTGATTTGCGTTCAGAGGTTTACCGCTCCCTACAAAAATTATCTTTAAAATATTTTGAAAATCGCTCCACGGGAGAACTCATGTCGCGCGCCAACGATGATGTTAATTACGTCGAGCGAATTTTCATCGATGGTGTCGAGCAGGTTGTGACGGCCGCCCTCACTCTCATAGGCATTTCTGTAATACTTTTCTATATGCACTGGAAACTAGCACTGGTAGCCCTGCTACCCATTCCATTTCTAATTTATGGAGCATGGGTTTACACCGAAAAGGCGCATAGTCAATATCATGTGGTTCGAAAACGAGCCGCTTCCATGAATTCAAAATTGCAGGACTCCATATCAGGAATACGAGAAACACTTTCATTCAATCGCCAGCTTCACGAGGTTGAGCAATTTGAAAAGAGAAGTCGGGAATATTGCGACGGCACCCTGACAGTAATGCGCATGTGGGCTATTTATTCACCCACGATGATGTTTCTTGGTTCACTGGGCACCGTACTTATCCTACTATTTGGTGCGGGTCTTGTTCAGGCAAATGAAATTACTGTGGGTTCTCTTGTCGCGTTTGTGGGTTACCTGGCACTATTTTATACCCCCATCAACCAATTGCATTCGGTCAATCATATGCTTCAACATGCACTTGCTTCTGGGGACAGACTGTTTGAAATTATTGATACCGTACCGGATGTAAAAGAAAGACCCGATGCCCTTTTACCTTCTACAAACGTAAGAGGGGCAATTCATTTTGAAAAGGTAACCTTTTCCTATGTCCCGGGAAACCCGGCAATAAAAGGAGTCGACCTTTCTATATCAGCAGGGGAAAAAATTGCCCTGGTCGGGCATACAGGGAGTGGAAAATCAACGCTCGTCAAATTACTCATGCGTTTTTACGATGCGGATTCGGGTTGTATCAGTCTCGACGGCTACCCTGTCAAGGATTTAAAAATTTCTTATCTTAGAGAGCAAATCGGACTGGTTTCTCAAGATCCTTTTTTATTTAACGGAACGGTTGCAGAAAACATATTGTATGGCAACATCGAAGCAACCAGAGAACAGGTTATTGATGCCGCCATCGCTGCTCATGCAGACCCTTTTATAAAGAACTTGAAAGAAGGCTATGACACTCAGGTGGGAGAACGAGGGGTAAAACTTTCAGGTGGTGAAAAACACCGGATCGCCATCGCACGGACCTTTTTAAAGAATCCCCCCATCCTCGTACTGGATGAGGCAACCTCTACCGTGGACACTAAAACGGAACACCACATTAAAGAAGCACTAAACAGACTTATGTCTGGGCGCACGACTTTATTTATTGCACATCGCTTGTCCACTCTAGAAGGGGCAGATAGAATTCTTGTAATGCGAGAGGGAGAATTGGTTGAGACAGGGGTTCATGATTCCTTGATCAGCATCGATTCAGAATACGCCAATCTTTTCCAGCATCAGACTCATTTGTAGAACAAAATACTGTAAAACAGTAAATCAAGTTCCCACTTCTATGACCCTACCCATTTTTCGAAATTTTTCTTCGCGCAACTTAACCAGCTCATCAGAATCAATTTCTTTTAATTCCGCCAAATTTGTCCGGAGAGCTTTTTTTAACCGGATGGCTGCCTGTTTATGATTCCTATGCGCGCCTCCTAAAGGCTCGCGAACTATTTGGTCAATGATTTCAAATTTCAACAAATGGTTTGCTGTCAGGCATAAGGCATCTGCCGCTTGTGCGTTTTTTTTCTTATCTTCCCATAAGATAGAAGCACAACCTTCGGGAGAAATTACCGAGTATACCGAATGCTCCAGCATAACAATGCGGTCGCCAACGCCAATCGCCAAGGCCCCTCCTGATCCGCCTTCTCCAATTACAATGCAAATAATGGGAACCCGCATTTGAATCATATTAAACATATTGCTGGCAATGGCTTCTGACTGACCTTTTTCCTCTGCATCAATTCCAGGGTAGGCTCCAGGTGTATCAATGAAGGTAATGATCGGCATGTTAAATTTTTCTGCCATTCGCATCATACGAAGTGCCTTGCGATAACCCGAAGGTTGCGACATGCCAAAGTTTCTGGCAATTTTCTCTTCCATTTCCCTACCCTTTTGATGCCCGACGACCATAACTGACGAACCGTCAAATTTGGCGGGTCCAGCGACGATTGAGGGACCATAACCTCCGTGCCTATCACCGTGTAATTCAAAAAAGTCTGAGAAAATGTTCTGGATATAATCCAGCATATGAGGCCGGTCGGGATGCCTGGCTACCATGGTTTTGTCCCAACCCTTGAGGTTGGAATAAACATCGTGCTTCATTCTACGGAGCTTTTTTTTGAGCTTGGAAATTTCGTCCGTAATGTCTCCGACACTGTCATACATATGGGATAGAGACACCAGATCATGAATCTGTGTTTCCAGGGCAAAAATTTCTCTTTCAAAATCGAGTATCTGAACCATGATTTTCTATAAAGTTATGTTGGTATTAAAACATCTTAACATAAAGTGGTTTTTACCTCCATTGAAGGCCCACGCAAAAAATATTTTAGTAAAAACCAAAAACAGGATGTACTAAATTCGGTAAATTTTTGGAGTCATTTAAAGCTTCGGCACCTTCCGTGCCTATTTTATTCTGTCCTAACTTTAATGATTCAAGTTTAGCAAAGTTTGGCGATTGAGCAATTGCCAAAGCCCCTTCATCGCCAATGCGATTGAAGTTTAAGTCCAGCTTTTTCAATTTCTCCAAGTTCTTGGAATAAGCCAGAGCTTTAGCCCCCGCATCGGTGATATTATTTTTAGACAGGTTCAGTGCAGTCAAATGCTTTAACTTCTCAGAATTTGAAAGCGCTATCACTGATTTATCCGTCAAATCATTATTTTTTAAATCTAATATTTTAAGTTTACTCGCAAATGGAGACTGCAACAGAACATCCACGCCCAAATCACCAATCAGTCCGGCTCCGACCTCATTCAACTTATTAGCGCGATTAAGGTCCTTAAACCATTCCATCAATTGAAATCGCTTCCAGGCATCCTGGCCAGATCTTTCAATAGGATTGTATGTCAACTGAATCGTTTTCAGTTTTTGCAGTTTTGTTGAATGAGTGAGCCTTATTGCTCCTGCCCCATGAATCTGGTTATAGTTCAGGTTCAACTCCTCTAATTGAGATAAAGAATCTGAATCTGCGATAAAACCCGCACCCTCATCAGTGATACGATTGTGATACAAATTTAAAGTTTTCAAGTTTGGGAGCGATTTTGATCTCGTAATGTACCGGACACCCTTATCGGTTATATTGTTATTTTCAAGATATAGACCCGTAAGTTGACCGAGGTGTTTCGATTCTGCTAACGCACGCACCCCCTCATCGCCGAAATTTCCTTTGTAAAGAATCAGGTTTGAAACGGTTCTCAACAATGGCGATCTAGCCAGGTGAGCCACCCCTTCATCACCAAGGTTTTTTCCATTGATTTTGAGAACCTGATCATTTCGCTTCAGTTTTTTTTGAATGTACTTTTCAATTTCTTCCCCTGTCATCCTCGGTGACGCTGAGCCCAGGATGAAGAAGCACAGAAAGAGAAGCAACATCCTTAAACTATGCAATGACATCTTCATTTTTTGAATATTTTTGTTATGGATTTAATTTGAAGTAAACCTGTGTACTTATTCTACCTGTCCTTAGAGCTGTTTTCAATTTCACCTAAGCGGTTTTCCAGCTCTCGTACCTTGCGCGCAAGATCAGGAAGTTTGGGCAAAGTGGCCATATATCTTTTCCATGTCCCCGTGGGAACAGCCGGCCAGCCACTCACCACAGCATGATCTTCAAGATCACGAAAAGTCCCCGATTTCGCGGTCACAGTGACCTTGTTGCCCAAGGTCACATGGTCGGCCAAACCTACCTGCCCAGCCAAAACCACATGATGACCCAGCTTACAGCTGCCAGCCAAGCCAACTTGCGCCACTAAAATGGAATGTTCTCCAACCGTACAATTGTGTGCCACTTGAACAAGGTTATCGATTTTTGTTCCGGCTTTTATAAGCGTGGTATCCATAGCCGCGCGATCAATGCAACTGTTAGCTCCGATTTCAACAAAATCTTCTATCACTACGCGGCCAAACTGATTTATTTTATAATGGCATCCTTTTTCATCCAGCGTATAGCCGAATCCATCAGCACCTATTACGGCCCCCGCGTGAACGATGATATGATTTCCCAGTTCAGAATTTCGATAAAGAGTAACATTCGGATGAAAAGTACAGTGGTCGCCAATTTTACAATTGGCGCCAATCACCACATTCGCATGCAAAACCACATCATTTCCAAGGGTAACATCATCGCCAATGCAAACCCCTGAAGAAAGAGTTATGTTTTCACCCAGCTTTACATTGTTTCCAATAACCGCACTTGGGTGAACCCCTGGCAGCGGCCGAGGCTCTGGATGAAGCGCTTTAACCAAACGAGCAAAAGCAAGTTCCGGCTTCGCGACAATGATTTGTGGAATAGACACATCAACAATCTCTTTTACAAAAACTGCGGATGCTTTAGAATTTTTTAATACATCAAAGTATTTATTTTGCATGAAGAAGGTAACATCCCCTTCTTGTGCATCATGAACTCCACGCACACCCTTTATCTCTATAGAACCCTCACCCTCCAAAGTTCCAGACACTAGTGAAGCAACCTGTTCCAGCTTCATACATCCCCCTTCCAGGTTTTCAAAACAGTTCTCAACAAATATTTATTTCAAAATAGAATCAAATAACCAGACTTTTATTAATCGGATTGACCTTACCGCTTATTAACTCCAGAACTCTATCCAACTGCCCAGCGACTCGCTGACTGTGCGTAACCAGTACAAACGTTTGATTAAACTCTTTATTCAATCTGCGAATCAGCTCAATTAACTGGTCACTGGCTTGTGTATCAAGATTCCCAGTAGGCTCATCGGCCAACAACAGATCGGGCTGGTTCATTAACCCTCTTGCCAGAGCAACACGTTGGCTTTCACCTCCTGACAATTCCCCCGGCTTATGATTCATCCTATCTTTCATTCCGACCTCACACAGAAGATACTCTGCTCTTTCTTTGGCAGCGGCGGTATTATTATTTTGAATGAGAGCGGGAAACATTGTGTTTTCCAAAGCAGTAAAATCTGGTAACAAATTAAAAAACTGGAAAACAAAGCCGATATGAATATTGCGGAATTTTTCTAGAAATGAGTTTCCCTGAAGATAAATATCCCGACCTTTAAAAAACACTTCACCTTTTGCTGGCCTGTCTAAACCACCGAGGACATGCAATAAGGTGCTTTTCCCCACACCGGACGCACCAACGATTCCCAAAACTTCCCCTTCAAATACTTCGAGGTGAGTTTCGCTTAAAACACGAATGATCTCGCGTTTGGTTTTGTAACTTTTATCGACACCCACCATTTTGATGAGGCTATTTTGTCCTGCACTTTCGGCATCATTCATAACGGAGACCATCTACAGGGTCCAATCGGGAAGCTCGCCATGCGGGATACAAGGAGGCTAAAAAACAAATGGCAATAGAAAAAACCACAATAAGAAATGAATCTAAATATTGTATCTCGGAAGGAAGTTTATCCAGATAATACACATCGCTTGGGAAAGCAGTTATTCCAAATAATCTCTCAATAAAGCCTACAATCTCATTGAGGTTGGGAACAACGGTGAACCCACCCACACAACCAATCATTGTACCTGTCACTCCGATTATCAATCCTTGATAACTGAAAATCTTCATTATACTGGTACGCGATGCCCCCATTGATTTTAAGATGGCTATTTCCTTGGTTTTTTCCATGACCACCATAAAAAGCGTACTTACTATATTAAAAGCTGCGACCAGAATGATTAAAATAAGAATAATGAACATGACGATCTTTTCAAGACGCAAGGCCGAGAAAAGGTTTTTGTTCATCCGCATCCAATCTCTTGCATAATATGGAAAGCCGAGGGTTTCTTGCAGGGATTGAGCGATTACATCTGCGTTGTCAATATCATCCACGCGAATTTCAACTCCGCTCACTTTTCCTTTCATCGCAAAAAACTTTTGCGCCGATTTCACGGAAATGAATGCGAGACTGGAATCATATTCAAACATTCCCGACTCAAAAAATCCCACTACCTTAAAAAGTTTTATTTTCGGAACTAATCCCATTGGGGTTAACCGAGATGCCGGCGAAACCATAGATACAGCGTCTCCCAACTGCACTCCCAGTTTATGCGCCAGCTCCTTGCCTAGAATAATCTTGTCGCGTCGAGGACCTGAGTTCGTTTTGGAACTTCTTTTTAACATTCCAATTTCACCCTGGACCATATTTTTTCCCAAATCAGATACCATCGCTTCTCGATCGGGATCAACACCACGAACAACCACCCCTGAAGAACTTTCACCAAACGTGAGCATTACCTGATTAAGAATAAAGGGCGCAGCAGCTTTGACACCCTCGGCTTGCATTACCTTTTTCAGGACATCTTCAAATTTATCCATACCCGAACGAGTAATATTGGTCACAACAATATGGCTATTTGTTCCGAGAATTTTATCTCGCAGGTCTTTTCCAAAACCCGACATGACAGCAATGACCACGATTAACGCCATCACTCCAAGCGCCACACCACCAATGGATATCCAGGTATTGAGGGAGATAAACTTTTGCGTACGCTTGGCTTTTAGATGGCGCAGGCTGACAAAAAGTTCAAAGGACATATAAGAGGTGAATCAGGGACTAATCCCCGATTCCTTTTTCAATTGAGGGAAAAGGATAACATCACGAATGGAAGGGCTGTCAGTAAACAACATAACTAAACGGTCAACACCAATACCCTCCCCAGCTGTTGGTGGCATACCGTATTCCAAGGCACGGATAAAATCATTATCCATCCAGTGAGCTTCGTCATCGCCAGCCTGACGTTCCGCCACCTGCCCTTCGAATCTTTTCTTTTGGTCGATAGGATCATTCAACTCAGTGTAGGCATTGGCAATTTCCTTACGACCAATGAAAAGCTCAAATCGTTCTACCAAGGAAGGGTCGTCTTCCTTTCTTTTGGAAAGAGGAGACAATGCCAAAGGGTAGTCTGTAATAAAAGTGGGTTGCGACATTTTAGGTTCCACAAAATGGTCAAACAGTTTTGCTAATATTTTTTCGTGGCTGTCCTTTTTTTCAAGAGCCACTTTATTATCCAGGGCGAAAGCAGCGGTTTTTTGTGGATCGTCCAAATGCTCTTCTGCAACACCACCAATGTCTATCAACGATTGTCGGAAGGTACACCGTCTAAAGGGCTGCGAAAAATCTATCGTCTCTGTAACAGACTCCCCATTCACGATACTGGTATAGGGAAACTTAAAATTATTTTCTGGAAAAACTTTTTTACATATAAAACGAAACAAGTCTTCCGTTAAATCCATCAGGTCGTTGTAGTCAGCATAAGCTGTATAAAACTCAACCATAGTGAATTCAGGATTGTGTTCGGTGGAGATACCTTCGTTTCGAAAATTTCTATTGATCTCATAAACTCTTTCAATCCCCCCCACCACCAAACGCTTAAGATATAATTCCGGTGCGACACGAAGGTACAAGTCCATATCTAATGCATTATGGTGTGTCTTAAAAGGCCGTGCCGTTGCACCGCCAGGAATGGACTGCATCATTGGAGTTTCGACTTCGAGATAATCACGTTCATTCAGATAGTCACGAAGGGCAGAAATAATTTTACTACGTAGAACGAAAACTTTTTTAACATCCGGGTTTACTATAAGGTCCACATAGCGTTGTCGATATCGCAGCTCAACATCCTTCAAGCCATGCCACTTTTCAGGAAGCGGCAATAAAGATTTAGACAACATAGTGACCTTGCTTGCAAACAGGGTCAATTCTCCTGTTTTTGTTTTGGACACTCTTCCATCGACTCCGATAATATCTCCGATATCAAATTTACCGAATATTTCATAGGCTTCTTCGCCCAAAGCGTTTTTATTGACAAAGGCCTGAATTTGTCCCGAGGAGTCTTGAATATTTACAAAAGTAGTTTTGCCATGCTTTCTTCGGGTCATTATCCGGCCGGCAACGATACAGGTGTGATTCTTTTCATCCAGTTCTTCCTTGGTACCCTCAGAAAAATCACGCACTATGGATTGAATGGATGCATCCACTTTATAGCGGTTGATATAAGGGGCAATTCCTTTTGCTCTCAGGTCTTCAAGTTTTTCATGCCTGAGTTTGATCAGTTGTCCTAATTCTTCCATGAGCTAATTTATTTTTCTCGTCAAATGGTATGGGATGCCGACTTGGGAATACAGTTTTCGTCCAAGCGGAAAGTTAAGAGAATGCAGTTTATTATCTAGCGAATTCAGTGAACCGAGATTCACGAACCACAGTAACTTTAATTTCACCGGGATACGTCACCTCTTTTTCAATTCTTTTCGCCACATCGCGTGCGAGGATATTGGCACCTTGATCATTGGTTCCACTTGGGGTAACAATGATACGAACTTCTCGACCCGATTGAATTGCGAAAGTTTTTTGCACACCTTTAAACGAGTCACCAATTTCTTCCAACTGCGTCATACGCTTAACATAAGTTTCAAGCATTTCACGCCGGGCACCTGGCCTGGATGCAGAAATCGTATCGCCTGCAGCAACAAGGACGGCATAAGGAGATTCGGCCTCACAATCCTCATGGTGTGCTGCGATGGCATTTAATACAAAAGGATGCTCGCCATAGCGTTTTCCAATGTCGACTCCTAAAGAAGTATGGGTACCATCTGTCTGATGGTCGATGGCCTTGCCAATATCGTGCAACAACCCTGCTCGCTTGGCCATGTTTTCATTTAACCCGAGTTCAACAGCAATGGCTCCGCAAACAAACGCAACCTCCTGAACATGTTCGAGAACATTCTGTGTATAGCTGGTTCTATACTTTAGCCTTCCGAGAAGTTTGACCATTTCAGGATGTACATTATCAATCCCAACGTTCAGAATCGCCTGCTCGCCTGCTTTTTGGATTTCCTGGGTAACTTCTTTTTTGCATTTAGCAACTACATCTTCTATTCGCCCTGGGTGAATGCGGCCATCTAAAGTTAAATGTTCAAGTGCTCGTCGTGCCACTTCCCGTCGGATAGGATCGAACCCAGAGAGGACTACCGCCCCCGGAGTATCGTCAATGATCAGATCAATTCCTGTGGCCTGTTCAAGGGCTCGAATATTCCGGCCTTCGCGGCCAATAATGCGCCCCTTGATATCATCACTGGGCAATTCAACCACCGCAACAGTAGTTTCAGCAACATGATCGGAAGCCAACCTCTGAACAGCCATGGTAATCAGCCTGCGGGCTTCATCATCGGCTTGCGATTTTACTTTTTCTTCAATTTTCTTTACTTCACGAGCCGCATCCATCTTGGCTTCATCGATGATTTTATTCTTCACCTCTTCACGCGCCTTTTCAGCGGTATAAGAACCGATTACTTCCAGGTTTCGAAGTTCCTCTTCAACTAACCGCTTGTACTCCACTTTTTGCAAATCAACTTCTTTATTTTTTTCATTCAGTTTTGAAAATTCGTTTTCGATTTCCTTTTCACGCGATTGAAACTTTCCGAAATCGTTTCTCAAGTCCCTTTCTTTTTGCTCCAGATCTTTTTCAAGATCACGCAGACTATCGCGTTTGCCTTTCATTTCTCTTTCTAATTCGCCTTTAACTACCAAAGATTTTTCTTTTGCTTCGATTTCAGCTGATTTCAAGCGGTTCTCTACTTCTTTTTCCGCTTCTGAAATAATCTTTTGCCGGCGTGCTTCCGCTTCTTTGATTTGATAATCCGTAAACAGCTTTCGCAAAAAATAACCAATCGCATAACCGATAGCCAGAGCGAACGCCATTCCCATAACCAGGGTAATGAAATTTACTTTTATGGCAGTAAAAATATGCATTTATTTACCTCTTATAAAAAGTAAACCACTTAAGCGAATATCTCTTTGCTGTAATTTTCTCTCAGGCAGCTCGCGCCCGTTTATCTATTGCGAACTGCACGAAGCCAATAAAGCAAGTTCTAGAAATATTTCAGGTTTCCGGAAACCTCAGTAGTTTAACGTGTCTTTTTCAGTAAAAACCTTGTGTACTTTTTTATCCCAAACATCTTGGTGCAGAGAATCCACTAATTGAAAACTAAAAGCGATCCCTAAACGCAAAGAGTTGTCCGGCAACTCTGTAAACAATTTGTCAAAATAACCACCACCAAATCCAATTCGTCCGCCTGCGCCATCAAATGCCAGCCCCGGGGTAACAACGGCATCTATATCAGTTTCTGGCACGATTTTTAGATGCGACCCCGTAGGCTCACGAATTCCCATGGCATTTAGTTTTAAGCCAGTTTCCAGACTTTCAATCTGGCAAATTTCCATTTTTTTTCCGCCTTTTATTATCCGCGGAACATAAACCTTTTTATGCAACCTTAAAGAACGCAGGATCATTGAATCCGTGCACACCTCTTTTCCAAAAGAGAGGTAATATAAAACATGGTTACGGCTCAAAAAGTCTTCGCAGGAAAAAAGGTTTTCTTCGACCTTCCTGCTAAAATCAGACACTTCCTTCGGAGTCAGATCATTTCTGCGCCGGATCATCATCTTCCGGACGGCTGCCTTATCCAATTTTGGAGCAGCGCAAGCCATAATCTTTACCTATCATGCAAATACGATAATAGTGAGCTGCAGTTTAGCCAGACGCATTTAAAGCTTTAGGGGAGAATCAAAATCAGGGAGTTAGCCTGATAAATCAGGCCTGAGGAGAGATACGATAAGGCAAAACAACCTCTTGGCTGTTTTGAATGGATATATCAAAAAACGAAACCAAACTCCATGTTTCGTTCATAATTTTCGCTCCGCAAATAGGTCCGGAAATCTTAAAAAAATAAAAACCGGATCATATATATTCAGGCTCACCTGGGCTGTTTTGCCCCTGAAGCTCTTAACTCAATCAAAAAGTCTCCCCGTTCATGCCGTGCAAAAACTATTTTTTGAACCTGTCAAGGACAGGTGGGGTATCCGTGAACTGCTTTAGGCTTCCCACCCGTTAAGGCAGGCGTGCACACCGCAGCCGATTCATCAACCCCTTTTACTAACTGTTGGCTCAAGAAATTAAACTTTTACTCGAACACAACAGGGAGACAACAAATTCAAATTTCATCACATCCTAGCACAAAGGCAAAACACCCTCAAGACCTATGTGCCCAGCGCAACTAATTAATTATCAATAGCTTGCAGCTCCTCCTCCAATGCCTCCAGCAACCTTGCAATTTTTTCTTCCTGGGCCTGACCCTTAGCCTGGGTCTGGGACTGCAACTCCAATAATTCCTGCGCAATATTGAGAGCCGCAAGTACTGCCAGATCGAGAGAGGGAGTTTTTTTTCGAGCTTCTCCCAATTCACGCATTTTAGAATCTACATAGGCTGCGGCCTCTTCTACGCTTACCTCGGTCGAAGAGCTTTTCAGACTGTAGGTCTTTCCGTAAATCTGTATTTTTGCCATTGTGCAATTAAGTTAGGTCAAATTTTTCAAGTTTTTCCAATAAATAGATAACCTTATCGCGAACTTGCTTCCGGTCCTTTTCATGGTTTTTGCCAGCAGCTTCCAGCTCAGACAAACGCTCCAGTTTTTCCCTTATGAATTCTTTTTCCTTTGAAAAAGATTGGTTTTCCTGCGTCAGGCCCTCCAACCGCAAGGTCAGCTTTTGGTTCTCGTCTTTAAGCTGGCGATACGCCTCAAGTAAAGTCGAGACACCTGCTTCTAACTTTTCCATATCGGGATTGGACATGGCGGAATCGTAGCACCCCGAAATTAGGGTGTCAATGGGCTCCATTCAAGGACAGCTACTCCCTAAGGGAAGCACCCAGTTCGGCCTTCAATGTTTGAATGATAGTTTCAAATAATGGGTTGACCTCTTCGTCTGACAAGGTCCTATCCTTGGACTGAAAAGAAAGGGCAAAGGTGAGGCTTTTTTTATCTGACTGAATCTTTTTCCCTTCAAAATGATCGTACAACTCCACCCAGCTTATAAGCGGGCTACCTGCCTTTAAGATCAGATCTGAAGCTTGCTGAGAAGTAATTTGCCGATCAACTAAAATAGAAATATCGCGGTAGGTTTCTGGAAACTTTGCGATGTTCTGAAAACGCGGACGGGAAGGAAGCGATTCCTCCAACTTTTGCAAATCAATCTCCCAAACATAAACTTTTTCGGCAACCCCTGTCTTTTCGGGTGCAAGCTCTCCCATATAACCCAGAACATTGTCACCGAAAACACAATTTACCGATTTCCCCGGCAGCAAAAAGGACTTTTCTGCATCTGCCGAAAACCCTACCTGTAATCCACACTGGGAGCATAGTTTATCCAAGGCTCCCTTTAGATCGTAAAAATCATATTCTTTGCCGCGCGGTTTCCAGGGCGTAAGCTCATAAGGTCCCAACACAGCAGCCGTCAAAACCGTTCTCTCAGTTCGCTTGCCTTGCGCATCTGAAAAATAAACACTGCCAACTTCGAAAAGCTTGAGAGGCTTTTGTCCCTTACTCAAATTATTGGCGATGGTCTTCAGCAAGCCAGGAATCAAGCTGGTTCGCATGGTATCGTTTTCAGAACTTAAAGGATTTTTTAACGGAATCACTTTATCATTTCCGCTTGCAAACGAAGGCAAATAGCCCTCGGCCTGTTCACGATCAATAAAACTGAAATGAACTGTTTCAGCAAAGCCCGTATGGCAAAGAACCTCCCTTATTTTGCGCAACAGGGTTTGCTTGGGTGTGATTCGCACCGGCCTCACGGAAGCGACAGGAAACACGGTGGCGACCTTATCAAATCCATCGACCCTGGCAATTTCTTCGATCACGTCTATTTCGCGCAACAGATCAGGGCGAAACCCAGGCACTTCCACCTGCAAGGTTTCTTTATCCAATACGCCGTCTACCTTCAATCCCAAACGAGAGATGATTTCTTTTATTCGTTCAGCACTAAAATCGGAACCCAGCACCTGATTCACGCGTGAAACCCGAAGCGACACTTGAATGTTCTCTCTGGATTTTGGGTAAACATCAATTCTTCCTTTACATATTTCGCCTCCCGCCAACTCCTGAATCAAACAGGCTGCGCGTGCTTGAGCCGTGATGACCCCTTCTATATCCACACCCCGTTCAAATCGATAAGAAGAATCTGACCGCAAGCCATATTTTTTTGAAGCTTTTCGAATGGTTGCAGAATCAAAACATGCACTTTCCAAAACAACATTTTTAGTTTTTTCAGAAACCTGGCTGTTTGTCCCGCCCATGATCCCTGCCAGAGCCACTGGTTTTTCTGCATCTGCAATGACAAGCGCATCCGGTTCCAGCTTGAGTTCACTGCCATCGAGGCTGGTAAAAGGCTCACCCTTTTTTGCGTTTCGAATTATGATTTTATTTCCCGAAAGTAATTCACGATCAAAAGCATGAAGCGGTTGGCCGTACTCCATCATCACAAAATTGGTGACATCAACAATATTGTTTATAGGACGCAACCCAATCGCCTGCAAACGGTCACACAACCATTTGGGAGAAGGACCCGGCTTGACATTTTCAATAACCAAAGCTGCATAACGCGGACATGAATTTTCTTCCTGATTTTCTACGACTATCTTTTCTGCAACAGGTACCGTGCCCCATTTTTTCTCCAAAAATGCCAGTGCATCCGGCGGATTGAACGTCCCGCCCATCAGTGCCGAAACTTCTCGCGCCACCCCTAAATGCGATAGACAATAACCCCGATTGGGGGTCACATTCAGCTCCAGCACATCGCCCTTTTCTTCATCGAGTAATTCGTGGCTTTCAATTTCCAAACCAGCCATAGTGAGCACATGACCCAGCTCTGCCGCAGGCGCATCTATATCCACATATTCTTTCAGCCAATCTACTTGAACTTTCATCTTTCCCCTTTACCCGCTAACACGCCACTTGGCGTGGGGCCAATGGTCGAAACCCGTAAGGCAGACTATTATTTTAAGCTTTAACTATAGGTTCGTTAATATTACCTCCCTCGTTAGAGGGCGTAGCCTTGTGGATTATAAGTGAAGCGTTTGCAAAAATCTACGCTATCTCGGCATTGCATTTCCTCTTGTTATAGGATATCAAGGGTTTCAAACCTCTAATTCGACCTGGCCCTATGAAACTCACTGAAGCGCGAATTCTGGCTTTGCTGAAGAAAAAAATCAGCCGCCCCATGAAAATCTCTGAACTTTCCAAACAATTGGGAGTGACTGAGGCAGACCACCGTGAATTTCGTAACCGAATCAAAGATATGGCCGTTCAAGGGTCACTGGTAAAAATCCGCGGCGGTCGTTACGGTCTCCCCAACGAGATGAATCTGATTACCGGGAAGCTGCATGGGCACCCGAACGGATTTGGCTTTGTCATCCCCGACAAACATCACGATACCAACGATGTCTATGTCCATCGGAAAAGCATGAACGAAGCCATGCATCAGGATCACGTTGTGGTGCGGGTGGAATCTGAAAAAGAACCCGGTCGGCCCGAAGGCCGTGTCATAAAAATCCTGCAACGAAACACGCCTAATATAGTCGGTGTCTACGAAACATTTGGTCATGATGGCTGGGTCATCCCAACGGAAGCCAAACATTTCCACGATGTATTCATACCGGGCAAAAACCGAAAAGACGCCAAGAACGGTCAGATTGTCGATGTAAAAATAGAAACCTATCCCACTCGACACCAGCCCCCTGTCGGCAAAGTAATAGAAATTCTGGGCAAATCCAATGACCCTGAAGTGGAAGTGCAATCCATTTTGAGAAAGTTTGGGGTTCGTCAAGGGTTTCAGCCAAAAGTTTTAAAAGAAGCTAAAGCGGTGGCAAAAGGGAAAATGCCAGATGACCGTAAAGACCTGACCGACTTGCTCACCTTCACCATCGACGGAGAAAGAGCAAAGGATTTTGACGATGCAGTTTCACTGGAAAAAATGGGTGAAGGTTATCGGCTAGGAGTGCACATTGCCGATGTCAGCCATTTCGTAGAAGAAAATTCGCTTCTGGATGAAGAAGCCTTCGAAAGAGGCACCAGTGTTTACTACGCAGATGGAGTGATTCCCATGCTCCCAGAAATTCTTTCCAATGAAGCATGTAGCCTAAGGCCTGAAGAAGAACGTCTGACTCTGAGCGTCTTCATTGACTTCGACCGCCAGGGCAGCCCCCTGGCAACCCAGATACACAAATCGATCATCAAAAGTCAAAGGCGGTTCACCTACAACGAAGTTGCCGGGCTACTCGAACAGGGGAGTGATAAAGAGATCGATTCTCCTTTCATGAAAACCCTTTCTGATATGCACCACCTCAGTCAGACCCTTAGAAAGCACAGATTTAAAAATGGCAGCGTAGACTTTCATGTGCCCGAACCGGACATTCAAATTGAAGAAGATAAAGTAAAACAAATAGGAATCGTGGAACACAACGCCGCACACCAATTGATCGAAGAGTTCATGCTGGCGACAAACCAGGCGGTTGCACTTAGCCTGCATGAAAAGAATATTCCCTGCATCCACCGGGTCCACGAGTCTCCCGATCCGACCAAACTTTTTGAGTTCAAGGAATTCATCTCATCTTTCGGACTACGACTTTCTTCTCCTGAAAAAATCCGCTCGCAGGATTTAAATGCCCTGCTCAAAAAAATAGAAGGCACTCCAGAAGAAAGAATGGTCAATACCCTGTTATTGAGGACCATGAAAAAAGCCCGGTATTCTCCGTCCGATCCCGGTCATTACTGTCTTGGGTTCGAGCATTACGCACATTTCACCTCTCCCATCCGCAGATACCCAGATTTGATCGTCCACAGAATCATCAAAAAATATCTTGCGCACAAATTTCCAAAAAAAGAAAAGAAAGCTTTGTTCGACTCGCTATCTGAAATTTCTGAACAATCAACGCAAATGGAAATTCAGGCCATGTCCATCGAGAGAGAAATCATAAGTCTTAGAAGGGCTCAATTTATGATGGATAAAATTGGCAAAACTTTTTATGGAATCATTACAGGAGTAACTGGCTTTGGCTTTTTTGTTGAATTGGAAAATGTATTCGTCGAAGGCCTTGTAAAAATATCCAGCATTATGGATGACTACTACCTCTTCATAGAAACCGAACATAAATTAATAGGGCAAAAACGGCATCGCGTTTTCCAAATTGGCGATCGGGTAAAAGTACGCGTTACCAATGTCGAGCTCTCAAGGCGACAGATAGATCTGCAGGTGATGGAGGAGAGATGAATTCGTCCACCGCCGAGTTTGTGAAGAAATGGTTTTTTTCAGAAAATGCCAATATTCACGACCGAGCGCGTATCCCCCCGATTCTACCCTTTCTTCTCGCATTCACCTCTGGCCTCTTGGGAAGTGAAGCAAAGCTTTTTATAGCCCCCCCCTGCATTTTTACTTTGTGCCTGGCCTTCTTTTTCTTTTATCGCTCAGCACAAAATCCTTCATATAAAAAACACGTTGTGCTTGCCTTGTTTTTTATTTTTGGATTGCTGTACCCCGGAAAAACTTTCACCAAACCCAACAATATCATTCATCACATCAAAGAAGGAAAAACGACTGCCTTGGAAGGCAGATTGTATGATCCGCCGCAGATTCTTGAAGACCGAACCTTTTATTTACTCGAAGCAGAATCTATTGAAACAGAAAATGGAGAAAAAAAAGTTTCAGGAAAAGTTCGAATAGCGGTCTATAAATCCCACGCCTTTCTTCAGGCGGGAGACAAAATTCGATTCGAAAAAATAAGACTTAAAATCCCGAGAAATTTTAAAAATCCGGGCCGCTTTGACTACCGTTCTTACTTGAACTCAAAGGGCATAAACTTGATCGGCAATGTTTCCAAGCCTGAAACCATTATCAAACTCGGTCAATTCGACTTACCTTTCTATTACTCTTTACCACAGCGCTTACGGGAACAGATGATTGCAAGCCTTTCAGGACTTTTCTCTGGAGACGAAGGCTTATTATTGCAAGCGATGGTATTTGGCATGAAAGACTCTCTTCCCTCACAAATTAAGGAAGCCTATATCGCCACTGGCCTGGCACATTTGATGGCAGTGTCCGGATTGCATATAGGATTCGTGGCCAGCGCTTTTTATTATCTGCTCCTGCCTTTGGTTTTTTATCTGCTTTACCGGTTCAAGCCTGACGATGTTCGCGCAGGACATAGTGGAAAATGGACGGCTTTCCTCTGCCTGATTCCTGTTCTTCTTTATATGATTATTGTGGGAGCAAAAGTTTCATCACTTCGCGCGGGAATTATGATCAGCGCATTTTTAATCGCCATAATCATCAATCGAAAAAACAGCCTGTTCAATGCCTTTCTATCAGCGGCTTTTTTAATTCTTCTTTGGAAACCTCAATCACTGATGGACCCCGGATTCCAATTATCTTTTCTGGCAGTAGCGGGAATCTTATGGGTCATTCATTTACTGACAGAAATGGGCGAGGACCCACTTTCGAAACTGGGCGAACCTCCCTGGCACCAGAAGTTGCTGGGCAAAACCAACCACGCAACGGAACCCACTCAAGCAATAGCATCCAAACTGAAAAAAATATTCTTAGGAAGTCTTCTAATTTCTTTTACTGTCACACTTGCAACCCTCCCGGTATTACTCTTCAACTTCAACCATATAAGCCTTGTCGGAGCATTCTTGAATCTATTGCTGGTTCCCCTTGCGGCAATACTTATTCCGGGAGTTTTACTGGTCACCTGCATAGGAATGGTTTCACATAGCCTGGCGCTGGTGCCAGCCATTCCCTTTTATTATCTAACCAAACTATTTTTAACACTGCCGCAATTTGTTGCACAGTTTCCCTATGCATCGATTTATCTTCCGACCCCTCCTTCTATCTGGATAGTATTTTATTACGCCGCCCTGGTCAGTGGCGGTTATGCTCTGCTCTACAAAATTCGTCACCAGGAAATCCCATCCGCTCTAAAATCAGGCTGCATCGTGGCAATGTGCATTTCCCTTGCCATGCTCATTTGGCCACGCACATTTCACCTTCCTCAAAAAGAATTAACAGTAACCGTGATCGACATCGGGCAGGGGGAGTCCATTTTTATAGAATTCCCTAATGGAAAAACTCTGATCATGGATGGGGGCGGATTTTATAAAAACAGTCTCGATGTCGGTAAAACGGTGATAGCGCCCTTTCTGTGGAATCGGGGAATCGACCACATAGATTATATGGTCGCGACCCATTCCGACAACGATCATATCCGTGGATTGGATTCGGTGTTGGAGCTTTTTCCTGTCACAACTTTTCTCACCTTTGGTGAAAACATTGCTGGATACCGTATGAAACGACTGTATAAAAAAGCAAAAGAAAAACAAGCTGAGCTTGTTTCATTGAGCCCCGGCGAACCTTTTGCGATTGGCAAAACAAAGTTAACGAGATTACACCCTCACCCAAACAGCGACCCTGTCATTGAAAATGACCATAGAGATGAAAACACTCGCAGAGTGAATAACGATCTTTCACTGGTCTTAAAAATGGATTACAAAGACTTCAACATGTTGTTCACCGGAGACATCAGCCAAAAAGTTGAAGAAACGTTGATCCAAACCTATCCAAACATGAAGGTCGATATTTTAAAAGGTCCACATCACGGCAGTCGGTTTTCAAATTCGAAAGCTTTCATTAATGCAACGCAACCTGAGGCGGTCGTCTTTTCCAGTGGTTATCTCAACCGTATGAGGCACCCTCACCCTGAAACATTGAAGCGATATAACCAGGCAGGCGTTAAGACCTACCGCACCGATTTAAACGGTGCCGTGCAGATCATTTCCAACGGTCAAGAACACTCCATTCGCACACACGAAGGATTGTGAAATTGAAAAATATTTTCTTTCATTGACTTTTTTTCACCTGCCTTTATATTTACAAGCATTCTAGAACTTAATTCGCTTTGCTATGAGTTTATCCCCGGAACGCCGGCTAAAAATTCTTATTGTTGACGACTCGAAAACCATCGTTGCTGTCATCAACAATATCCTGCAAAAAGATTACGAGACCTGTTCTGCTGAAAACGGATTGGTCGCAATCGAAGCCTTCAAAAAAGAAAAACCCGATCTCATTCTCATGGATGTTGAAATGCCGGAGATGAATGGTTTTGAAGCCTGCAAAAAAATCAAGGCACTCGATTCAGAAACCAACAGCTTCACACCCATCATTTTCATCACTGGCAAAGGCGACCTTGAAAGCATGAAAATCGGACTCAAAAGCGGAGCCGAAGATTATCTCGCAAAACCTTTTGAGCCGGAAGAGTTGCTGGCCAGGGTTCAAGCCGTACTGAGAACCAAAAAACTCTATAACGAGTTGACAGAGGCTTACGCTTTTATTGAACGTGAACAGGATATCATCGCATCCATTCAAAAAAGTTTGCTTTGCCACACGCTTCCCGATATTCCCGGATTTCAGTTTTTTGCTGATTACCAACCCTCTTCCAAGGCCAGCGGAGATTATTACGATTTCATTCGGATTGATAACGACCATCTCGGTATTCTGGTTGCCGACGTATCTGGACATGGGTCCCCGGCTGCGGTCATCATGGCAATGATGCGTGTGGTTTTGCGATCTTTTTTATCAACCATTCGATCTCCAAAAGAAGTATTGGAAAAAATAAACCAAAGTCTTTGCGACAATCAAAAGTCGGGACATTTCATCACAGCATTTTATGGGGTGCTTCATTTGCCCACTCGATGCATGAAATATGCTTCGGCGGGCCACAACCCACCGCTTCTCATTGATTATGGAGCGAACCGGATTCTGGAACTGAACACCGAAAAGGGGTTCCCGCTCATGATTCATTGCGATAACGCCTTGGATGAGAAGGAAATAGAGCTCCCTCTCAACAGCAAACTGGTCTGTTACACTGATGGGCTCACCGAAGCCCGGGGAATGGACCAGGAAATGTATGGCCTGGAACGTTTAAAGAAGAATGCCCAAATTATGGGGCAATCCATGAACGCTGAAAAACTGGGTTTGGAACTTAAAAACCACGTTCAAACCTATCTGGATGGCTGCGAATTCACCGATGATTTCACCCTGGTTATCCTCGAAGTGGAGCCTTAAATCAAACCACCACTAGCTTTCTTGATTAAATGAGCCGCCTTATGGTATAAATAGGGCTTACCTGAACCCTTTAATATTGGAAAAGAACAACATGGCAACCGTTGAAAAGCTGCAGGAACATCTCAAAACAACTCAGTCTAAACTAGCAGAAGCGTCTAAAAAAGACGATGCCGGCGAAATTCGTAATTTGAAAAAGAAAACCAAGCGACTGGCGCGCAAAGCATCTAAAATCACCGCTACCGAAAAAATGGTCGAGCTGAAAAAGAAAAAGAAAAAAGACCGTAAGGCCACCTCCGAGTAGCCAGCGTGACGCTGGACCCGATGAGCATAACTCGTTAGACCATCATCACCATTGAGCGCAGCAAAAGGCAAGTCTATTTGCATCTCTCGCTAGAGGGTGCCCGGTGGAAATAGGTCAGAGCCTTTTTCGACAAACATTAGTCGTTATGCCCCTGGTTTAAGCTTTTCTAATCATTTTCCACACCAGCACATTGAACGATAAGAACAGAATGGATATTGAACACGTTGCTAAACTGGCCCGCTTGAAACTGACCGATGCGGAAAAAGAAAAGTTCTCGAATCAAATGGGAACCATCATCGAATACATCGAAAAACTCAGCGAGTTGGATACCAAAAACGTAGAACCCACTGCACATGTATTGGGATTGAATAACGTTTTCCGCGAAGATGTTCCTACGGAACCCCTCACCCAGCAGGACCCGATTAACGATTCCCCCGCACATAGCAAAGGGCATTACGAAGTACCTAAAATATTATAATCTCATGCACCGCACTTCCATTACCCAGGCACGCGAACTACTGAAGTCCAAAAAACTTTCTTCGGTCCAATTGACAGAAGCCGTTTTTGCACGCATTGATGCGGTGGAAGACAAAGTAAAAGCCTTTGCTCATTTGATGCGGGACAAAGCCATAGAGCAAGCCAAAGCAGCCGATGCAAGAATAGCCAAGGGGGAAGAACAGCCTTTACTGGGTGTGCCTATTGCTTTAAAAGATTTGATCTGTACCCAGGGCAGTCGCACAACATGCGCATCAAAAATTCTCGACCAATTTGTCGCACCCTATAACGCAACGGTTGTGAACCGTCTCCATGCGGCGGGTGCCGTGATCGTCGGCAAAACCAACATGGATGAGTTCGCAATGGGTTCCTCCAACGAAAACTCATCGCATCATCCATCCAAAAACCCGTGGGCACTCGACCGGGTTCCCGGAGGCTCCAGTGGTGGTTCCGCAGCGGCAGTTGCGGCGCATGAATGCATTGCAGCACTAGGTAGCGATACCGGTGGCTCCATTCGTCAGCCAGCAGGATTTTGTGGCGTGACCGGACTCAAACCCACCTACGGACGCGTATCCCGATTCGGGCTCGTGGCTTTTGCATCCTCTTTAGACCAGATCGGACCCATTACAAAATCCGTTGCCGATGCCGCAACTCTTTTGAATGTGATTGGAGGAAAAGATAAACAAGATTCCACCTCTGCCGATGTACCGCTACCCGATTTCACTCAGGCCCTGCAGCAGGATGTGAAGGGAATGAAACTGGGCATCCCAAAAGAATATTTTACCGGCGGCATGCAACCTGAAGTGGAAAAAGCCGTGCAGGAAGGCATTCGCACACTTGAATCGTTGGGCATGCAAACGGTAGAAGTTTCTCTACCGCATCTCGATTACGCTGTCGCGGCCTACTACATCATTGCCTGTGCCGAGGCCAGTACCAATCTGTCTCGATACGATGGAGTCAAATACGGTCACCGATCACAAAAGTCCGACAACCTTGTCAATATGTACGAAAATACCCGCGAAGAAGGGTTCGGAGAAGAGGTCAAACGCCGCATCATTTTGGGAACCTTTGTGCTCAGTTCCGGTTATTACGACGCCTACTATTTAAAAGGCCAACAAGTAAGAACGCTTATCAAACAAGATTTCGAAAACGCATTGGAAAAATGCGATGTCATAGCCGCGCCGGTCACTCCTTATCCCGCATTCAAACTTGGGGAAAAACTGGATGACCCTTTGCAGATGTATCTAGCGGATATCTACACTATCTCTGCCAACCTGGCGGGCATCCCGGCGATGTCAATTCCTTGTGGATTTGTTGGAGGAGAAAACCTTCCGGTAGGATTACAACTGATGGGTAAACATTTTGATGAAGCGAATCTGATCGCAGTCGGGCACAAATTCCAGCAAGCCACCAACTTCCACACCCAGCAAGCACCGGTTTAAATTTCCAGCTCCCAATCCTTCAATGCGTCGATGGAGGGGTAATGGGTGAGATCAAAATGGATCGGGGCAATTGAAATATATTTTTTGGCTATCATCACGCAGTCGGCCCCCTCTTCCGTTTCTTCAAAAAGCATTTCTCCGGCCAACCAGTAATAAGTTCTACCACGCGGATCTTTCCTGCAATCGAATTCCTCTATCACCCGCGACTTACCCTGCCGAGTAATAGCCACTCCTGCAAATTCTGATTCGGGAACGGGAGGCACGTTGATGTTCAAAACCACCCCCTCAGGCAAACCTTTTTCAAGTAACTGTGGAATCAATTTGTGAATGAATTTCGCGGCTGGATTAAAATCCGGGTTTTCATAAGTGTCCAGAGAAACTGCAATACTCGGCACACCCATAACCATCGCTTCGGTGGCAGCAGAAACCGTACCTGAATAAAGTGCACATATACCGAGGTTGCCCCCCATGTTGATTCCAGAAACAACGAGTTTGGGAGGTTCCTCCAACAAGACCGTGATCGCGAGTTTGACACAATCTGCCGGAGTTCCATTGACTGCATAGCCTATGAACTCGCCCTCTTCCTCCACCCTTCTTACCTTTAGGGGTTCGTTCAGGGTTATTGCATGGCCCATCGCGCTCTGTTCTGTTTCGGGTGCGACAATTACAACCTCATCTAATGCCAGGAGTTCTTTACGCAAAACACGCAAGCCCTCAGCATTGAATCCATCATCGTTACAAAGAAGAATCATTTAAAAAACCTTTTCTATTACCGGTTCGCCGGTACAAATAAAAATAGGGCGTCACCGATTCGTAACGCCCTATTTCCATATTAAATGCTAAGCCTCATCGAGGCCTTAGTTGTTCTTTTCGAAATACTCTTTTGATCCTTTAGGATCAGCCTTCATTCCATCAGAACCTTCACTCCAGTTCGCCGGACAAACTTCTCCGTTTTTCTCGTGGAATTGAAGCGCGTCGACCATTCGCAAAGCTTCGTCAATATTTCTGCCCAGCGGAAGATTATTGATCAATTGATGCTGAACCACGCCATCCTTATCGATCAGGAACAAGCCACGGAAGGCAATGCCCGCTTCGTGCATAACGCCATAATCATAAGTGATTTTCTTATTCAGATCGGCAACGAGAGGGTATGCGATATCGCCTAATCCACCATTCTTGCGATCGGTATTTCTCCAAGCCAGATGAGAGAAATGACTATCAATGGAAACTCCAAGCACTTCGGTATTTCGTTTTTTAAACTCATCCATTTTTTCGCTGAAAGCAATGATTTCAGTAGGACAAACGAAAGTGAAATCTAAAGGATAGAAAAATAAAATGACATACTTCCCTTTATAGTCAGAAAGTTTGATTTCTTTAAAACTGCCATCAGGCATTACCGCTTGCGCTGTAAAGTCTGGTGCAGGTTTCGCAACTAATGCAGACATGTTTAACTCCTAAAAATAGAATCAGTAATATATGGTGGCTTACTCTACCATAGTTTTCCAGAGGCATTCAATTGTCATAAATCAGGAAAATGATAGCCCTTTCTTGACACGCCTAAACCCTCTTCTTACAATGACAAACGTGCTACAACAATATTTTTTTTAAACCCCGATCAGATCGGCAAAATATATTATGGAAATTTTGTTTATGGGAACCGGTACCTCCACAGGTGTTCCTTCTCTGTGTTGCACTTGCGAAGTCTGCCAGTCTGAGGATGTGAGAAACAAGCGTCTGCGCTCCTCAATCATGGTAAGGCAAAAGGGTCATACCATTCTAGTAGATACTTCGACCGACCTCAGACAGCAATGTTTGCTTTATGATATCCGTTCCATCGATACAGTTTTATACACCCACCATCATGCCGACCATGTTCACGGCATTGATGAACTTAGAAGTTTTAACTTTTTCAATAAAACCGCTATCCCTTGTTACGGAAACCAGAATACTCTGGATAATTTGAATAAAAACTTCAGCTATATTTTTGGAGTTGCAGAACAGATTGGCGGCGGTATCCCGCAGTTAATTCCTCACACCCTGGAAGACAAGACCTACCAATTTGGCGATATTAATGTCACCCCTCTGGATATTCAGCACGGGAATTTGATCATCAATGGATTCCGCTTTCACGATTGTGCTTACATAACCGATTGTAGCGGCATTCCCGACCACACAATGGAAAAGTTAAAAGGACTAAAGCTACTCATCCTGAACGCGTTAGGATTCAAAGACCATGCGACGCATTTTAATCTCAGTCAGGCATTGGAAGCCGCAAAAGCCATTAAGGCTGAGCGAACCATCCTGACGCATATCAATCATCAATTCGATTTTGAAAAAGTTTCCCAGGATTTACCAGCCGGCGTAGAACTCGCCATCGATGGGATGAGGATAGCCCTCTAGCGAGGGAGGCAATTGGTCATTATAAAGCATCGTAAGTTTGGTATAAATAGGGGTATCTTTTCAACCCACTTTTCGATTAAAAGGAAATTTTAGATTATGACAAGTCGTATCGGTTTTGTAGGTGTGGGCCGCATGGGCGCCAACATGGCCCGGCGTCTCAAGGATAAGGGTTATGCCATCACTGCGGTTCAGGATCGCCATGCTCCGTCAGCGGAGTCTTTAGCAAAAGAACTGTCTTGCGAAGCGGCAATAACCCCTGCTCGTGTGGCAGAACTGAGCGATGTTGTGCTGACGGTGGTAACGGATGATGCGGCCATGGACGAGATCTTTTCAGAGACAAACCCCTCAAGCTTACTTTGCCATGCAAAGGATAAACTTTTCATCAACTTCGCCACGGTCAGCCCCGAAGCCCACATCAAAGCGGAAGCTCGCGTCGAAGCAAAGGGGGGAACCAACCTCGAAGCTCTTATGGCCAGCAGCATTACGCAGGCGCGAGAGGGAACCCTCTATCTTATGTGTGGAGGAAAAGAATCGGTCTTTGAACAAGCCAAATCAATTCTTGAAACACTGAGTTCTAAGCTTCTTTATATTGGTCCTGCGGGGCATGCGGCAAAAACCAAAGCACTCGTCAACATGATCATGAACTGCAACACCGCCGCATTGGCTGAAGGATTGAGCCTCGGAGACGCAATGGGACTGGACCTGACAATGCTTCGCGAGGTCTTTGGCGAAACAGGTGCGGCATCACGGGTACTTGAAACGGATGGCGAAGACATGCAAAACCGCGATCATGAATGCTATTTCTCTGCCGCCCATGCGGCCAAGGATTCTGGGATCGCCCTCAACCTCGCGCAGTCCGCTGGATTGGAGTTGCCACTGGCGAAAGCTACTTTCGATCAATACCGACGGCTTGTTGAAGCGGGTAAGGGAGAGCTAGACAAATCGGGTGTTGCAGAATTAGTATTTAAAGGACGAATGAAATAAAGGAGAACAACAGAATGCCGCTTGAAGATGAATTGGGAGATATTTTACAAAAAGCCTGTGACGGGAAAGCATGGTCGAGAAGCGATTTGGTTCGGGCAACGGACCTCCCGGATGCCGACATCCAAAAAATAGAAAACTATCAATTAACACCCGAGGATTCGGATGTATTAAAGCTTGCGAAAGCTTTAGACTTAGACGGCCCCGCCTTAATTGAAATTACCCAGGAAAGATGGGAACCCGAAGCACCTGCGGATGATCCCGATTTTGATTTGGTTTGTCTGAATGTTTTTATGGGAGAGTATCCGGTTAATTGTTATCTGTTGCGTTGTAAAGCGACAGGAGAGACTGCGGTGGTGGACACCGGAGCCAATCCCAAAACCATCATCAATAAGGCCCACGAGATGGGCGTTCATCCCAGCATGGTCCTATTGACCCATGCCCACCCTGATCATGCAGGTGGCTTGGGAGAACTCAGCAATGCCTTTGATTGCCCTACCTACATTGATCATACGGAACCCAAGCCTAAAGGAAGCAGCAATTTCAAAATTGTAAAAGAAGGCGATGAAGTGGCTCTGGGCAAATTGCGGATCAAATGTATAGAAACTCCCGGCCATACTGTGGGTGGCGTTTCTTATCTAATAAACCAAACCTTACTTTCAGGGGATGTGATCTTCGCAGGATCTATGGGGCGCGCCAATTCTTCCTGGCAGGATCTATTTAATTCCATCACACAAAAGGTGCTGCGTCTACCCGATGCCACAGGCATTCACCCAGGTCACGGACCCGCGACTACCGTGGGACAAGAGAAAAAACACAATCCGTTTTTCATAGGACGATAGGTTAATAAGCCTATGTAAAAGGCTTGATGATAGTATCTGGTCTATGAGTATCGACCCATTTACCCCTTACCTGTATTCGGGCACGAAAGTTAAAAAACATCACACCCCTCACGCCTGGTGGCGCGGAGTGGGCAAAAAAAAACAGGGGGGCCAAATGGCCCCCCTGTCGGTGTTGCTTGTTTAATCTATCGATCTTAACGCATCGACAGACGATCGTCTTCCTCTATGGAAGCTGATTTCTCTTCTTCCGTAGGTTGAGACGCGGTTTTTACACCTTTCGGTGTAGCCTTACCCAAAGGCAGGATGGAACGGTCACCTGAAGGCAGAACCTTGAAGTAACCCCACTGACCCGCTTGTTTGTAAGGCGTACGTGCGTTCATCCAGAGATACGTTCCTGGATTTTTGTACGTACCACCAGCATTGAAGAAGGCTTGAACATACTCGCCTCCACCAAACTCTTCAACGTCAATCATATCTGAACCTTCTTGATTCAGATGACGACGCCACTGGTGACCGTCCAAATTGAACATCTGGTTTTGCTCGTTATGTCCACCAAAGATGTTGATCATAACGTTATCACCCGCATGGGCTTTCAGAGTCGGTGTGGCAGGATCAGCATCTGCAGCCACACAAGCTGTGAACATGTTACCAAGCTCACAACCTTCGTCCTCTCTATAAGTCCAAGGCTCGAGGCGATAGTTAACACCTGTCAGGCCCGCTACGTTTTGCAGGTAAGGCATGAAAGATGTACCGATGATATTATCTTCATCCTGGAAATACAGTGCGAAATCTCTGTAGTTTGAGAGATGCGCATTTTCAGGATAAGACTTGTCGATGATAACGTCCGCTTTCCAAGAGTTACCGAGAGAAATATCTTTCCCGGTTTGAGGATCGCGATACACCGAACCACGTGGGCCGATGATGATACCACCGTACATACCATCACGAACGTTCGTCGTCAGGTTACCGAAGTCCCAGATCAACGCGCCGTTGATGTTGTAATCAGGATGCGCGTAGAACTCATAGTTCTTCGATTTACCCGGAGCAACCGTTTGGTCGCCAGGGTTGTTCCCAACGTTGATACCCTGAGATGTCAGAGGATCGAACGCGATGTTGTTAGCATGAATCGAAGCATTGCCTTTTTTCAAGCGGTTGGTCAGTTTGATTTTGACACAATCGCCGATATTGGCACGCAAGGTCAGCGGATGCGGCATATTGCCGGTCGCTGCTCGCTTGGCTTCACCTTCGAGAGCGTAAATTTTACCCATGGCATTACCCACCAGCAGTTTACGTTCGAAGTCGACCTCGATCTCATTTTCAGTGTTTGGATTGAATTTTAGTTCTTGATCAATCGCTACAACACTGAAACCTTTAACCGGTGCTCCACTTGGGCAAAGTTGCTTCTTCACTTTTTTAGCGAAGTTTTCATTACCCGGAAGTACTTTCAGGTCTTTTTGCTTCTTGTCATGTACTCGGAAAATACCCCAGCTGCCTTCAGACAGATGTGAGGTTCGTCCGTCAAACATCAGGTAATCACCGGCCATTCCCTGATAACCACCTGCGGTGGTTGCCAGGTCATAACGCTCAGCGATACCTATATGAAGAGCGTTGGTGACACGAGAATCCGGGTCATAACGCTCAGGTCGGAACCCATGCCCTGAAAGGGAGAAAACATGAGTTTCGTTCATCATTCCGTGCAACATGCGGAACACAACGTTATCGCCCACATACGCGCGAATCATAGGCGTATCGGGATCACGATGCACTCTGCTGCTGAACAATTGCGATGCATCTTTGTTGGATCGCAAGCGAGCCGACAATGAAGCAGCGCGGAAGTTGAATCCGCCACCTGTCGTGTGGGTTCCGCCGTTGAGATACGGGAAAGCAACTTCCTGCATCGTCTTCGGCATCTGGAATGAGATCGACTGACCTGCTGCGATCGCATTTTCACGTGACAGTCCGGGAGGATTCCCCTCGGTAACCAACTGCGCGGTATGTGGAACTGTATCGTGCAGTTGAACTACGATTTCACGGAAACTACCGTTACGCCCGTAAGCGAAAGGCTCGGTTCCGTGAATGTCGGCAACCACACCACTGCGGATAGGTTTACCGGTTTTTGGATCGTGATACGTGGAGCCCCAAGGCTCAACGATGGTAGATCCGATTCCGCCATGCGGCCATGTGGTCGCACCAAACGCATGGTCATGCCAGAAAACCAGTCCCAGATCTACGTCTACCCACCATCGGTAACGAACGTACTCGGTGCTGACAATCTGTCCTGCTTTATGACCATGGGTCATGCCTTCTGTAAATTCGATGGTGTATTTACCATCTTTGGCAAAACCTTTGTTTGGATCAGGCGTGATCTTTTTGATCCAACGTGCATCTTTACCATTTGGTACTTCGATACCAACGATGATGTCGGCACCCACATGGTAAGGTGTTGCATGATCAGCCAACTTGATTTGAACCTTGGTATCACCCGGTCGAGTCGCCTTTAAAACTCTGGCGTTCATCGGAACAGGCATACCCACATGATGGCCGTCTTTCATCTTCTTATCGAACTGCATATAAGACCTCATGGACTGGTCATAAGAGAAACCAGAAATAACACCATCAGAGGCCTGATTGTCGAACTGGAAGAAATGCGGATGAATATTCAACTTCGACATCTGGAAGTTGGTGAAGTCATCATCATTCCATTCACTGGTCAAAAGAAGATCCACACAATCGTAAACGTTTGCACGAATTACAAGAGGAATGGCTTTCTTAGGATCAGCTTTAACTTCCGCCATGTCTTCATCGATAACATAGATCAAACCGTATTTATCGATAACTGGTGGAGTATTTCCAACCGCTGCTGAAAGCTCGATTGGAGTGTTGATGAAATGCAGGTTGTACTGTTTGCGTCCTGCACCGGGAGGACAAAGACTCCATCGCCCTTGTTCACCTGGTTTAGCACCACCTGTATTCTCCATATCTGAACCACTTCGAGCACTACCAGATTCTGTCTTGGTAATAACATCGGTATCGGTCTGCATATGGAACGGCTCCAGCCAAGGAGCGCCACCATGGTTACGCGCAAACGGCACACGCTTACCAAAATGCGGTGTCATATGCGGCCATGCCAACTTACCGTGCTGGTCAAACTGCAACGGATGGCGTTTGCCAGGGCGTGGTGAAATATACTTTGGCACTTTGGTTGTGGACTCACGTTCAGAAAGTGCTTGTGTGCCTTTCCAATCGTAATCCCATACAGAACCATCGTAAGCCAGAATCTGCCCTTTTTCATCGTCGGTATGACCGGGTTGCCCTTTTGGAGGGAGCATATACTTAACCCAGTCTTTGACATTTACAACTGGCGTTTCTTTGCTCCAGTCGCTTTTTCCTTTTCCAACAATTTTAAACTTCTTACCAAACCAGTCCATGGTTTTACCAACCAGTTTGTCTGAAGATTGTCCTTTAGGAATTCTTCCTGCACGATCTGGAAGCTCCTTAAGCGGACGCATAACATCGGTGCTTCCCAAAGGATAGTTACCGGTTTGTAGTGTGTTGTACACACGCCAGTAACCCCACATGCCAGCAACATAGTGATGCGCTACATGACAATGGAAAAGAAAGTCACCTGCTAAACGCTGACAAAGTCCCGATCCACACTCGGTCTCTAGATCGAGAGCTTCGGAAGGACCAATAACTTCAACGTCAACACGGTCCGTTGTGGTGCGAACCACCGGATACTTAACCGGCCCATCATAAGCGGCATAGGTCAGGTTCTCCTGATGTGGTTCACGATCGGGTGCACGCGTCCAACGAATTGATCCGCCATGCGGATGATGTGAATGGAACACTTCACCACCACCATGAATCAAACGGAATTTTGCAGGATCACCGAGATAAGAACGAGGAATCGTTGTTGGTGCATCTGCAAAGGTATAAGAACTATAAGACAAGGATTCGTCTTCATAATGAAAACGCTTTTCTTGCTGAGCCAGATTGTTGATACCAAACGGCTCAGAACGAAAGTTCATCGCACGCGCTGAAGGACGGTAAGCATCCGTCAACGGATCGCGTTGTGGAATCATTTCGCCATGTCGGTTCAACGGACGGAAAGATTCGTCACCAATTTCATGGTAGAACAACGCAAATTCACGAAAGTCTTTCGCTTCATCATTAGAAATCATCGCCATCCAGCCATTTTCCAGCGGCTTGCCGGTCCAGGGATCGAGATAACGAGAACCTCTTGGCTCTACAATGAAAGCACCGATCAAACCCAGTGCGGAAGGATCGCGACCCGCATGGTTTTGAATCATATGGCTACCTTCTTGCTCGTCAACCGGGATATACCATTCGAAATTGGTAGTTTCACCCGAAGCAATGATGGAACCTTGGGTAGCAGCCGTATTCGGCTTACCGCTAGCGCTGATGATCATTGCAGATCCACTGATCTGGAACCCTGCATCTTCATCTTCCAAGCGGTTGGTAAACTTGACGCGAACACAATCGCCCTGATTACCACGAATGGTCATAGGTTGAATTGCATCGCCCTGCAAACCGGTAGAAACCATTCCAGGATCAAGTTCAGTATCATCCTCACGCGCTTTTGCGTTGGCTTTTTCCTCGGTTCGGACTTTGCCAATGTCTTTATCCAGAACGTACATGTATCCAGGATAGTAGTCACCCCATTGGTTCAGCATGACCTCAACATTGATAGCAGAAACTTCATAGGTCTTTGTAGGAACGTTGCTTGGGCAATGCGCGCCTTTATAAACTTTAGCCGCAGCCTCTGTAGGTCCCAACAAATAACTCTGGCCCAATTGATGGGCAGACCAGGAGTCATGAAACATGCCACCCGATGAAGCTGGGCTTGCGTGTTCCTTGAGCTTGTTCTGAAGCTGACCCATCAGCTTCATAAATGTATTATCCAACTTTTGCTGACTGCCTTCCAATCCACTCATCACGTCTTCGTGGTTCAACTGATTTTCCAGTTTTTCCAACCACACAGGACGTTCAACAGCAGGATTGGCACTTCCATGAGAACCATCATCGTGTCCATGCTCGACACTGATGGCTCCCGCGGGAGCAGTGAGCACAATAGAAAGGATGAGAGCTAAAAATAGCCTCAAACTTGTACTCTGACTCATGTTCCTCCGCATAAGAGCCTCCTCCTTCATGTTAATTAATAAAAACAACTATTAATAAAAATCGGGGATTAAAAATCACCGAATGCTAAAAAACACACACTAAAGCCTAAAAAAGGCTGGTTTTACAAGATTTTTCACCAAATCTACGGAAATGTCGCAAAAGACACCCCTCCCTACACGAGGTCATTAGATAGATACAGTTTTTGAGAAATTATTCCCGGGAAATGGGGATTTAGCTGAAATAGTTTGCCCTTGTAGGATAAAGCCCTAACGGCATTTTTTATTGAGACTTACGGAGAAATGAGGGGGCGGGTAAAAGCCCCATGTGGGAGGGCGAACTAAAGAGAATACGACGATAAAAAACAATAAATTACAGAATCTGAAGGGAGACCTATTTAAGGTCGTCTATGTATTTCCCAATCTCCAATTTCATGGATTCTGACCGCAGAAGTTCTCGTTTGAGATATACCTTGGCACGAGCAATTCGGGACATGACGGTTCCGATGGGAATATCGAGAGAATATGAGATTTCTTTATAGGATTGGCCTTCAAAATAAAACATCATAAGAGCAGCTCTTAACCTCTCATCTAACTTATTGAGGATTTCCTGGATGTTGTTTTTGACCTCATTACGTAGAAAATCTTTTTCAGGGTGTTGATTGTCAGAGAGTTTATCGCAAACAGATTCAAATTCAATTTCCGCACGCTTTTTGGTTTTTTCAATATCTTTCAGAAAAAGGTTGCGCAAAATGGAAAACATCCAGTATTTGCTTTTTTCTGGGTCGTGAACCTGATGGAAGTTCTTGATTGCGCTATAAAGTGTTTCTTGAACCAGATCCTGTGCATCATTAGGGTTGCCGCACATGCGAATCGCGGATTTATAAATCATAGGCACATGCGGAGAAAGATACTTATCAAAACAGTCTCTTTCGCCCTCATCTTCCAAGCTGTTTGTAAATAAGGTTAAAAAATCCATGTACTTAATGCCCTGCAATAAAATTTTTGATGCTATTGGGGAATATTATCGAACTTCTAATATCTTTTAAAGGTAAATATGCGGAGCAAGGCTTAATAATAGATAAAGGGTTTATTAATAGATAAAGACCGCATATTATTTCTAGGTTAGGGCGTTGCAATGAACCTCACTAACGAAGAGCTTCTAGAAATTTCCATCAAATTGGAGCGTGATGGCAAACGTTTTTACACCGAACTTGCGAAAATAGTAAACGACCCTCTTTTGAAAGGTTTTTTCAAATTGATGGCCCGTGAAGAAGCACAACATGAAAAACAATTCAAGAACCTGTTTGGCTCCAAAAAAGATGCCAAACTGGGCTGGGAAAATAATCCTTCCCTACGAAAGTTTATTGATCGCGAATTTCAAACGGACATCTTTCCCTCTCCACACCAAGCCCTTGAGGAGCTACCCAGTGTAAGGGGAATTCATAAGGCTTTGGACATAGCCATTGAAGCTGAGCGCATTGCCGGGGAATTTTTCAAACTTCTGCAAGAATCCTGCAACGATATTGAAATAAAAACTCAATTGACCATCCTGGAAAAACTTGAAGCCGAACACCTTGAAAAAGTCTTATCCTTAAAAAAACGCTTTTTAAACGATAACAATTGACCCCCTTGAGCTAACCCTCGCCTACCAAATTCATTTTGACAATTACTTTCAAAATGAATTATCCTATCCTATAATTACTATCCTACAATCAATGTAGGATAAGTTATATATTTCTTCATCGGAACCAAAACCATGATAGCTACTAATTCAGAAATCCTTGAACTGGCCGTAAAAATAGAACGTGAAGGAAAACGATTCTATACAGAACTCCAACAACATGTGGACGACTCCAAAGTTAGAGAGTTTCTGAAGCTCATGGAAAAAGAAGAGGCCGCACACGAAATCCATTTCAAAAAAATGTTGGAAACGGATGCCGATCTGGGTTGGGAACAGGATGAAGACTTAAAACAGTTGATCACGGAAAAATTCCAGACAGACATTTTTCCTCCGCTAGAAGAAACTCTCAAAGAACTCCCTCGTTTTGAAGGACTCGAAAAAGCCTTCAACTTTGCCATCGAAGCAGAAAAAGTAGCGACAGAGTTTTACCGGATGCTGGGAGATGCCTGCACCGACTTCGAAATCAAAACCCACCTTGCCCTACTCGAAAAAGCCGAACTGGAACACTGCAATGTAGTCGAAACACTCAAGACCCGCGTTCTCGAAGGCCTCACCCAATAACCCTCTCTAACGAGGGAGGCAACTCTGCATTAATTAAATAGCAATCAAAGTTTATTGAGCGCCACCGAACCCACTAGTGAGATGCAATGCTAAACCTATAGTAAAAGGCTTAATGGTGCTTGTTTGCTTGATGGGGATCGACCTATTTACCCCTTCGGGGCATGAAGGTTAAGGAAGAATATCACACCCACCGGGCGTGGCCCGGCTAGTCGAAATCGAAATCGCGGAGGGGTTTGTCGGTGGAGGAGCGGTCGACATGTTTGAGAGATTCTTTTAACTTTTCATCTAGAAGACGACTGCGTTCTTTTTGAGTTTCACTATGTTTTTTGAAAAGACTTTCTTTTTCCTTTTGCTGATTATCGAGGTCACTCACCATATCGGTTAGGGAAGGCATGGCCTTCTCTTTTTTCTCTTCCCAGATAACCTCACCGGTCTTTTTGTCGATTTGCAACTTGGTTTCGCAACAAGGGCAAACCACTTCAAGTTTCTTGGATCCCATAACCGTCTTTCCCCGATCGATTAATAACTTGCCTCCCTGATGGAAGCCGTTAATAATTATATCAGATTTGTATTTTACTGAAAAACCTAAGGAAATAATAAGTGAATGGATTTTTCATAACAGGAACCGATACCAGTGTCGGAAAAACAGTGGTGACGGCTTGCCTGGCTACTTTATATAAAAGTCAGGGTATGAAAGTCGGAGTAATGAAACCCATTGAAACCGGTGTCGACCCGGAATGCAGTTCTGCCGCTAATTCCGATGCCAAATTCCTGATGGAGGTTTCCGGAAACAACGATGCTGAAACAGAGGTCTGCCCTTATCGACTCAAAACACCTGCATCGCCTTACCAATCTGCCCAAATCGCTGGCACTATGATAAAGCCTGCCACCCTTTTAGAAAATTTTAAAGTTTTACAATCGCGCCATGACAGGGTGCTGGTCGAAGGCATTGGAGGCCTTATGGTCCCTATAACGCCTCGCTACGACGTGGCTGACTTGGCTCTTGAAATGGGCTTGCCTCTTATTATCGTAAGTCGAACTCAGGTGGGAACATTAAATCATACTTTGCTAACCATAAATGCCGCCCAACAACGCGGATTGAAAATAAAAGGAATCATTTTAAATAGCAGCGATAAACTTAATGACATTGAAAAACAACAAGGGAAACTGATTAATGAATTATCTGACACACCTATTCTAGGCACCTGCCCTCTTATAAAAGATATCTCCCCAGAAGGCCTGCAAGAAAGTCTGCCCAAAATCAGACAGGCTTTTCAAGGCATTGATTTATAATTCATAAAATTTTCAACACCCAAATATAAGAGGTGACCGCCCCCTTGGGCGGCTTGACAAAGAAGGGAAGGGATTTTATATAGCTAGTAAGAAACAGGAGGTGAACCATGTATCCCGACAAAAATATTCCTAACTCCATTTTCGCAAGAAGTCATCGAACCCTCACATGGGGGACGGTTCTCTTTGGCGGCATGTTATTATTCCTCTCCATATTGATTTTTGCTTATCCCGCTTTGATTGCCTACTTCATCGCTGCTGTAATTTTATTTATCGGCTTATCTGTTCTGGCAATGGGTTGGAAGCTTTGGCAAGTCCGTAACGAAATTAAAAAGCTTGATAATATAGATTATGAAACCTACAGGCCCGGTCGAAATCATTTCACTTTCATCCGATGGTAAAAAATGAAATATAGCCGTATTGGTGGCATTGAAAAAGACTGGAGCCGAATCACATTGGGTTGCTGGCAAATTGCGCCCAGCGGCGGTTGGGGGGATATTTGTTCTGCCAAAGACGCCGAAAAAGTAGTTCGCGCGGCACTCGATCAGGGAATCACCGCATTCGACACTGCAGAAGGCTATGGAGACGGAGAATCAGAACGCCGCCTCGGTAAGGCTTTGGGATTACAAAAAGATTCCGTAATTATCATTTCAAAAATCTGGCCCGAACCCGATCAAACACTCAAAGACTATCAAAACGCCCTCGATAATTCCCTTAAGGCTTTGAACAGGGATTATGTTGATCTCTACCTGATGCATTGGCCGGGAAATTTCTTCAACAGTCGCGAAAAAAGTACCCAGCTTGCAGAACACATGCTGGCCCTCAAGAAGAGCGGTAAAGCAAAAACCATTGGTCTTTCAAACTTTAAAGCGGGGGACCTCGAGCTGCTTGGCGACAACATTAAAAATTTCATTCTCAATCAGGTTCCCTACAGTTTATTGGACCGAGGCTATGAAGGGAAAACTTTGGATATCTGCAAAGAAAATGGGATGCAGTACATGGCATTTTCACCAACCGCACAAGGGCTCCTCGCCCGCCCCATGAAGGATGAAGACCTTAAAATGCCAACCCGGGAAATGCACCACCTCTTCCAACCTTCTATCTATCCTGAAGCAAAAAAGGTTTGGGAAACCGTACGAATCATCGCCAATGAGTTGGGTTGCAACCCCATTGAGGTTGCAGTTGGCTGGGTACTCAAACAGGAAAATATTTTTACAGCCCTCATCGGTTCTCGCAAGCCCGAGCAGGTCGCCGAGTTCGCCCCTGCGGGTGATCTTGAATTAAGTCAAAATCACCTCTCCCGCTTAACAGAAGCCAGCAACGCCTTCCCTGCTGTGGGTGCTAGGAATTGACAGCCTAATTTCCTCCTTTCCCTACTTCTTCTAAATCTATATTATTAGACTATGAACGATGACGAAAATTGGGAAGACCCGCTAGACGACAACGGCCTGACATTAGGACCGGAAGAATCCCTGCAACGCGAAATAGAAAAATCGAAATCGCTGAAGGTTGATCGGCTGCGACTTAGAGACGAGATCGACCAACTCAAGGCACAGAAAGAAGAACTGAAGGAAAAAAACCGGCAGCTTCATGAGAGAGTCAATGCTCTAAGCAATGAAACGCCTCCCCCTGTTACTCCCGCTGAACCCCGCAATCAAATAAAGAAAGAGTTACTTCCATTCCTCATAGCCGTTTCCATATTTATAGTTTTATACTTCCTCCAACGAAACTAACAATACTTGGAATCTTTCCCTTAAAGTGTCACCCCGATAGAATTTTTGAGGTTTTTCTGCTAAAATTCCGCTTAAGTGAAGAAATAGTTGAATCTTTTTTCTCTATTTCCCCATCCAATCTAAATACGTTCCCTAACGGGGAACCCAAATTAGCTGTGACCCGAGAAATATCAACCAATGTATTGAGAGGAAAACCAAATGTGGGTATATGAATTTTTTCATGTGATCGTCGGAATTTTGTGGATAGGCTTGTTATATTTCTTCAACCTGGTTCAAGTGCAGTCCATGCCAAAAATGGTTGAAGCAGGCGCGGCAAAACCTTATACGCAGATCATTCTGCCAAAAGCCTTGTTCCTTTTCCGCCATGCCGCATTGTGGACGGTTATCACAGGAATAGCCTATTACATGGCTGGCCGTCATGTTGTACAGGGAATTCCCAGTGGTGAAATCATGGTTGGTATGTTGCTCGGTATCATCATGGCAGGAAACGTTTGGTTCATCATTTGGCCGAATCAGAAAAAGATTATTGCGGGAGAACTTGAAGGCGATGCTCTGAACAAAGCAAAAAGAATGGCATTTCTCGCCAGCCGCACCAACGCATGGCTCTCCATCCCCATGCTGATCGGAATGATTTCCGCAAATCACGGCGGCATCATGTTCTAACTGGTTAACGCCAGAAGCAATAGAAAATACAAAAGGCTCGTCCCACGTCAAGGGGGACGAGCCTTTTTTTATAATTCGCCCGAATGTGATGCTTTTCTGCTTTACGGGTTATAGACCTATTTCCAGTGGCGGTCCGCCACTGGCCCCACGCCGAGTGGCTACTCTATAGTCAATGCTTCCATCGGGTCGAGTTTAGAGGCTTTGATGGCGGGGAACACACCGAACACAACACCGATCAACGCGCAAACCCAACTCGCCGTCCAGATCGAATCTTGATCCAGCAATAAAGTCCACTCTCCCCAATGGGTCAATCCTAATGTCAGCCCAACACCCAGAACGATGCCAAAACCCCCTCCCAAAAACCCTATGATGAGAGACTCATACAAAAACTGACGAATAATGTCGCGTCTTGTTGCGCCTACCGCTCTTCTAATCCCGATCTCTTTGGTCCGCTCTTTTACAGAAATCAACATCACAGCAAGAATTCCTATTCCCCCTACCAGAAGTGAAATTGCCGCCACACCCACAATCAGCTTGGTAAACAGTTCTGAGGTTTCGCGTTTCATCTCTTCCATATCCAATTGACTGACCAGAGTAAAATCATCTTCCCTTTCATCAACCAACTTATGACTTTCGCGAAGGACTTCGCGGATTTTTTCAGAGGCTTTGGCGATATTTTCACGACTGGAAATTTTCACAAAGATACGACTGACATGTCTCTGGTTTACAATCCGCCGCATTAATGTCGGTAAGGGAATAAGAATTAAATCATCTTGATCCAACCCGTTGGTATCGACACCTTTCGCTTCAAAAACTCCAATGATTTTAAAAGGGATGAAATGGACTTTAACCACTTGCCCGACAGGGTCTTCTTCACCAAAGAGATTTTTAACCGCAGTTTTTCCTATCACTGCGACCCTACTGGCCGTTTTCAAATCCTTTTCAGAGAACATCTCTCCTTTTTCTATGCGGTACCCTCTAATCAAAGGGAAATCGAGAGTGGAACCGGTGATGCTGGTTTCGGCTGCGTTGTTGTCGAATTTTGCGTTCATGCGCTTTTCTTCAAATGGCGCCACCAATTCGACTTCTTCAATTTCATCTTCTATAAGCCTGGCATCATGCGGCGAAAGGGTAATCACGTTTCCCGATAACCGCAATCTGCCACCGCGCCGTTTCATTTCACCAGCGGTTATCGTGACCATGTTCTCCCCCATCCCGGCGATAATATCCATCACCTCCTGCTGCGAACCTTTTCCGATAGCCACCATGACAATGACAGAAGCAATGCCTATTAAAATTCCTAAAGATGCAAGAAAGGTGCGAGTCTTATGCGCGAGGAGTGCGGTGACGGCAATGGCGAATGAAGAAAAAAGGTTCATGACAATTTTCAGGCGCGAATCGACTCTTCAGGGCTCATCAACGCAGCTTTACGCGCAGGATGAATCCCAAAAATAAGACCGATCAATGTACAAAAAACAAACGAAAGCACAAAAGGTTCCCAGGTAACCTGAACAGGTAGAATGTCGAACCGGTTTAATCCAAAAGATATACTCAATCCCAAACCTATACCCAGAATACCTCCGAGTAATGAAACAAGAACCGACTCAAATAAAAACTGCAAGGTGATATCAGATTTTCTGGCTCCGAAACATCGGCGAATTCCAATTTCTCGAACTCGCTCACGAATTGAAACCAGAAGAATATTCATTATCACAACGCCTCCAACCAGGAGAGAAACGGTGGATATTAATATCAGCATACGGTTCATAGCTTGCGCAGATTCTGTGACCCATTCCATAATCCCTTCGGGAGTCACAAAGCGAAAATCATCTTCAGAGAGAATTGAAAGATTATGATTCCTTCGCAATACTTGCTTCACCGCTTCCATAGTTTCAGGAACCTGGGAAGCATCCAGCGTCACGACTTTAATACTGTGCAGATGTGTTTCACGAGTCAATCGAGCCATGGAGGTGGTAAGGGGAATCAAAGCCCGATCATCGGGATCATAACCACTTTCGGTCAAACCCTTTTCCTGGAGCAGTCCAATAACTTCATAGAAATTATTTTGTAGTCGCACCATTTTTCCAATGGGATCTTCACCGTTAAATAATTTTCGTACAGGGGTTGCACCCAGAACCACCACTTTCTTTTTCCGATCCAGATCGGAATCGGATAAGAACACTCCGTCAACAACATGCCATCCTCGCGCCCGTTGCCAGTCGGGTGTCACACCATAAACCCGAGTACTGGTGAACTCTTTTTTATTGATTATCTGCATACGTTTTCTTTGGCGTGGAACAACCAGCCGCACCGTTGGCAGTGCAAGCAGGTCCTCCGCATCCTCCAACGACATACTTGTAGTGTTTTTAGATCGACTGAAAAACATTTGGCCCGCTCCCGCCATAACGGAAAAAGATTCCGGCCCAAACCCAAGGTTGGCAATGCGGTCCAACACTTTCACTTTAATTCCAAAACCTATGGCCACAATAACCGTAAGAGAAGCGATTCCGATCATCACTCCGACCGTCATGAGCAAAGTGTTGCCACGGTTGAGCCGCAACCCCCTTATTGCTTGTCTAAAGTTTTTAAAAATTCTCATAACTTGTCTTTAGATTATGTTGGAGAAATTTCAGAAGACGGCTTCTTAGTATCGGATGCTATTTCTCCATCACGAATAGAAAGGATACGATCCGCATGTTCGGCAACTTCCGAATCGTGGGTGATGAGGACTATGGTTTTTCCTTCTTTCACCAGGCTATCAAAAGTTTTCATTGTCTCAATTCCATTTCTGGAATCGAGATTCCCAGTAGGCTCGTCCGCAAGAATGATAGGGGGATTATTTATCAAAGACCGTGCGATTGTTACCCGTTGTTGCTCACCGCCTGACAATTGCCCGGGGGTATGATGCAACCTATGCTCTAGCCCTACTTTTGCTAGAACTTCACGTGCGCGATCTTTTATATTGGGTGGGGGTTTCCGCGAATAAACGAGAGGAAGAATGACATTGTCCAATGCCGTTACGCCCGGCAACAAATGAAAAGCTTGAAACACAAATCCTATTTTTTCGTTTCGGACTCTTGAAAGCTTTCGGTCACTCAGCTTTCCAACCTCTTCTCCGTCGAGAATATACTCGCCGCTGGTCGGTTGCGAAAGGCAACCCGCAATAGCCATGAGAGTACTTTTTCCTGCGCCCGAAGGACCGATGATACTTACATAGTCACCTTCATTGATGTGAAGCGTGATGTTTTTTAAAACCTGTGTCTCAAAACCAATATTGCGGTAGCTTTTGCAAATGGAATTCATTTCAATGAGACTCACCGGCGGCGTCTCCTTTTTTTCTTTTTGGATATCGGTTTGTTGGGGATTCCTACCTGCTCCCCCTCTTCAAGACCGGAGATAACTTCGATGACCTTATCTTCGCGCCACCCCAACTCAATGGGCCTGTCTACCAGTTTACCGTCAACCTGCATTACGGTGAAAGTTTTCTTACCTTGCCTTTTGACTGCGGCTTTAGGAATCGTCAATGCTTTCTTTCGGGTTCCCGTTGTCACCACGACATTGGCTGTCATTTCAGGGCGTAATTTGCCAATGTTATTTTTTTCAATATCCAGAATGACTTCATAATTCACCACATTGTCTTTAATGACGGCTTTGGGATGAATTTCGCGAACCTTTCCCTTGAAGAATTTTTCTGAATAAGTATCGACGGTAAACAAGGCTCGCTGCCCCACCTTTATCCGACCAATATCCGTTTCATCTACGAAAACCGTTACTTCCAATTTTCTAAGGTCGATCAAAGTAATAAATGTAGGGGCGCTCATGCTGGCTACTACCGTTTCACCTTCCTGCGTCGATACGAATGCGACAATGCCATCTATAGGAGCGGTGATGGTAGCGTAAGTAAGTTGGATATCTTCGACTTCAAGGTTTGCACTAGCCCGGTCGACCATTGCTTGAGCCAGTCGGCTATCATTTTCCAATTGGCTTTGTTCGAGTTTTATCTCTTCTTTCGCAAGATTTATTTGAGCTTTTAACACCTCCAACCGCTCTGCCGCCTGGTCTACTACCGTATCTGCGATGAAACCTTTTTCATTTAGTTCGAGATTTCTTTCCAGAGTCTTGTCGGCGAGCTTGAGTTGCACCTGCAACTCTTCGAGCTCGGCATGGGCTTTATTTATTTCAAGCGGTCCTTCGGCAAGAATTTTATCAAGCCGCGCTTTTTCAGCATCGAGGTCAGCCTGAAACCGGGCCACTCGCGAAATTAAATCTTCGTGCTCTATGATGGCAATCATCTCGCCGGCGCGGATGAAGTCGCCGATCTTTACCAGTAGGCTTTTTACCTGACCGGAAATACGAGCACCAATTTTAACTTCGGCACCTGTCTTGAGGGTCACCGTACCCGTGGCTAAAACTTTCTGATGAACATCTTGCCGGGTAACCGGTTTGAATTGGAAATCCTTTGCTTTGGGCTTTTCGGGAGGTTTCCCAAAAATCATCGCCTTAACCGTTTTTTCGATCGGGGCGAGTTTTCCTTCCTGCCAAAGCCAGTGAATTCCAGCCGCAAGAATGACCAACAACAAGAGATTCCGGAGTGTTCCCGAAATCTTCATAAATGAGCTCTTTTCGTTAAGGTGTATAAACTAAATTTTAACACAGCAAATAGGGCAAAACTCTTATCCCTGCAAACCCCAAAATACCCTTTTTAAATTGAACTAATAACACACATCAAAAGCCAGCTAAGTATGCTAAAGTAAAGGAATTAACCCCTTATTGAAAAATCGGCAAAACGACTGATAACTTGAGCTTTAACGTGACTGAAACGAAAAATAGTCCATCTCAAAAATCTAAAACTGGCAAAACCCTCCTCAAACGAGGGTTAATAGGCTTTTTTGCGGTCATTTTGCTACTGGCAATCGTTCTATCGACCATCGACCTGGAAGACGCAAAAAACACACTGATCGAAAAAGTATCCGCCGAAAGTGGGATGAAAATTGAAATAGAATCGATTGGATTCGGGTTTGCCCACGGTCTCGGACTCAAATGCAGCGGTGTAAAAGTCGTGACTCCAAAAGGAGAAACTTACGCCGTCGATCATTTACACCTGCTGGCAGAGTGGGCTCCCCTACTTACAGGGGAATTTAAAATAAACACTGCCACTCTGGATCGTCCGCAGCTCACACTGAACCTTTCCGATAAACCAGCGAAAAAACCTGAAACAAGTAAAAAGGGTCCAGAAGACGCAAAACCCGGTTCAACCACTCCTGTTAAATCTGCTCAGGAAGCATTAAAGAAATCTCAACTTTCAGTGCGGAACTTTAAAATATCGGATGGTCAGATCACATTGGTCCATCCCGGAAAACAAAAAAGTTTATTAGCCAACCTCGATCTCAGCTTGCAACTGGAACAAGTATCAGCTGACAGATTAGATATTGTCGTCGATTCCTTAAAAGTTTCTACTGGAGAACTTTCATTACAGGGAAAAGCAAAGGGAGAAAACCTGACCGCAGAAAATGCGCATCTGTCTGTTGACCTTGAAACCAGCTCCTTTGATTTAAATAATATTAAACCCACGCTGGCTTTTTTCTCCAAGGACATCGAAAAAACTCTCGCGCAAATAAGTGAACTTCAAATTGAAGACTTCTCATTAAGCGTACAAACACCTCTTGCTGCTTTAGACAAACCCGAAAATCTAAAACAACAATCGAGTGGAGAAATAAATTTCGACATAAAAAATGTGGCTTTAAATCTGGGAGAAAAACCGCTGAAAATCTCTCCTCTAGAAGGAGTCGGAAAATGGTCTAAAGGAATCCTGCAACCAGATATCAAAGGTACCGCTTTGGGAAGTAACTTTGGCATCAAAGGCGAGCTACCCTTAACAGGCAAAAGCATAAAAACGGATATCAATTGGAGTGCGTTAGACATCACCCAACTCCCCTTGCCAAAATCAGAGACCTGGCAACCCGTATCAGGCAATGTTGCAGGATCATTGAATTTGGACGGTCCTCTCCCTGAAACCGGCAAACCCTTGCCAAAAAGTTTAAAAGGCAAACTCAATTTCCAATTTCAAAATCTGGTACTGACCAACAATACAGAAAAAATCTCCCTACCGCGATTGGAAGGAAAAGGCGATTACCAAAATAACAAACTCGACTACCAACTCATTGGCGATATTTTTGATGGCAATATCAAATCCAATGGAATCATAAAAATTTCTAAACAAACCGACCTGAACAACCAAACAGAATTTGCCAACCTGGACCTTAGCAAACTAAACATACTCAAACCCGGCATGGGAATACCCACTCAAGGGAAAGCTTCTGGCAAGATCACCATTAAAGGACCTGTTCCCGAAGATGGAAAAATCGATAAACTTAAAATCGACACATCATTTAATGTGGCAAATTTATCTGTGCCGATGGAACACAACCAAAAACCATTTCCATTGGAAATTTCCCAACTTAAAGGAACTGCCAACCTGAGCCAAAACCAATTGGCTCACGACATCCAGGCAAATATGTTGGGAGGCAGTCTCGGGGCAACGGGCAACCTGAATATTGGGAACAAGAAAATCGCAGATACAACGATCAGCTTAAAAACAATCGATCTTTCTTCTCTCGATCAATTTATTCAATCAGCATCTGGAACGGTTTCAGCAGACATCAAGCTCAAAGGCCCTCTCCCCGAAAATGGAAAACTGGGTAACCTTAAAATCAATACTAATTTTGATTTGGAAAATGTAAGGCTGCCGGTTGAGATAGCAGAAAAATCCGTCAACGCAGAAATCAGTCGTCTCAAAGGAACTGCGTCCCTTATTAAAAATAAATTAGCGCACGATGTTACCGCCAAACTCTTAGGCGGCAATGTTGCCGTCAAAGGCAACGTCTCTCTTAAAGAATCCGGAGCGCCCGATACTGTAGACACACATCTTCAACTGGAACATTTAGATCTGGCGTGGGTTCAACGACTAAAAAAAGGCGATTGGATTCCCACTTCTGGCAAGCTATCGAGCAATTTAAAAATCAAAGGCCCGATCCCAGACGAAAACACATCTCCCACAAAACTTAAAGCATCTGGCACACTGACAGCAGATAAACTGCTAATGGGCACAGGAGAAAAGAAGAACGAGTTCGAAACCGCCAAGCTGACTCTCAAACCCGGATCAAAAGATTCCACTCAAGCTCTGATAGAAGTGGAAAAAATAAAAGCCGCAGGTTTGCAGCTTAAAAAAGTTCAAACCAATTTCAATATCAACCCAAAACAAATCGATCTGACCGAAGGACGCGTCTTCCCTCAAAACGGGCAGTTGAAACTTAAGGGAAACTTCCAACCTCCCTCAGGCAACTATAAATTGCAGTTCCAGGGAGACAAGTTAAAAATAGAAGATTTTGTAAAACAAATGGCCGGCCCTTTAAATCTACAGGGAAAACTGGACGGCAAATTACCTGAAAACTCTACAGGGTTTCCTGATATTGCCAAAGAGCTTTCCGGACAAGTGAAACTCGATCTAAAAGATGGAACTCTTCCCGAACTTAAAGCTGTGGATACATTGCTCACCCTTTTGAATCCCACCAGCGCCTTGCAGACAAAAAAGGCTGGCTTGAATTACGAAACCGTGGGAGGAGATTTTAAAATAGTCAAAGGCCTCGTCAACACTAAAAACTTTGAAATGAAAAGTCCGCAAATCAACTTACAAGTTGTGGGTGAAGCCAATCTGGGAACGGACACCGTCAACGCACAAGTCAAGGCCATGCCACTGCAAATGCTGGATAAAGCTGTTAAAGCCATTCCTCTTCTGGGTCAAATTTTAACAGGAGGAAAAAAAGGCGGGGTGATCGAAACTTATTTTAAAGTGGATGGAAAACTGAGCGAACCCAGCGTCACCATGCAGGCACATAAATCCCTCACCGAAAAACCCGGAGCCATGCTGAATGAGCTCATGAACATCCCCGGAAACTTTACTAAATAAAACTCATACCTAATTTAACCCATACCTAATTAAACTGATATTACCGCCAGGTCGGGATGGAGCCTCAACCTCCTCTTTTGTTCCCTTACGAAATAAGATAAAATTGCACTTCAGAATCAAATTCCAACATGCAGTCAGGGGTCAACTTCGTGATATCTCCTTCTGAAACATTCGTGCCCCGAAGGGGTAGTCCCCTTTATGGATGCCTTTACGATATCTCCGCTCTAGTAATAGGCTTGAAAGTCCGCTAATTACTAAATCGAAGTAAATTTTTTAAAAGCTACCAATTTTCCTATGAATAAGCGGCAAGTGAAATGATTGAAGCCAAACAATTACCAGTGTTTAAAAAGGAACTTGGGTTGTTGGAAAACCAACTGGCTATGTTTGAGACCAAGATCAAGGATGCCTCCGAAATCGAACCGGGAGAAAAAGGTCCGGAAGAAGAGAGGGCTCGAATATTAAAAATCATTCGCAATCAAAAGCAGAAGCTCTCGAAAATCCCCAATACAGTAGAAACCACACTTTGCAAAAATGGAAACAAAAAGATTGATCTTTCCATTGCTCTGGAGAGTCTCCAAATGCTCGATGAGCATTTCAGAAAGTTAAAGGTGGATGTTGAGACCATCGCCGAGAACCAATATGAGTGTAAGCTGGATGCCTACAAGCAGGAGATATTTAAGTCTATTGACCTGGTTCTCGATCCGATCGATTTTATCATTCCCAACATTCGGTTTGAATTGGCCTATATGGAAAAGCATTACCGCAAGCCCGATAATGTGGCCAACACCATCCTTCCCGAGGTGCAGGAGTTGGTGGATAAGCTGGAAGACAAAGAGATTGGTTTGAAAGAGTTTTTTGACGGTAGCGGCAAGGGCGAAGACAGGGTTTTAGGATATAAGGAGTTGCGGTCGAAAAACAAGGTGTTTTCCAGGTACCAATACTATGAGAATTCTCCAGAATCTTATAAAGAACTCAACGACATTTACTATGAGATTTGTAAGGCCATGGAAAGCTTTTTAAAGGAAAGAAGAGCGGAGCCGGAACTGCGGAAATTTTACCCTCAAGTGAAAGAGAGAGATCAGTCAATTTCTAAAATGAGCGAAATATTCGATACAGGTTCATTCCTGATGATTTTGTCCCAAAAATCCAGAAAAAAATATTCCTACTGTGAAGAAGTAAGAAAAGCCAACACCCTGCTTGAACAGTTCAACAACCAGCGCAAAGACCTTATCTTTTATAACGACGCTGAGCTTAAACGCACTAGAAAAATGTTGGAGACCAAACTTGCCAAATCTCCCGATAAACCACGTTTAAAAACAATCCTGGATGAAGTCGATAAGTTCATTCAGGAAGGGAAGTTGCCTTTCACCCGGTTAGAAATGATTTTTAACAAATTGTTAAAAAAGGATTTCAATATCGTTGTCATGGAAAAGGAGGCCGACGACATCACTATTACTATCACTCCCCATCACGAAAAGAGGTATGGAAGAGATATCCTCGATCGAATCAACATCATCATTCATGAGATTGACTTTTGGTATCCTCCCGATGAAAAACAATTATTGTTTCAAAGCATCTCCAAGGCCACGGAAAAAATTCAGGCTGATGAGCCTATGGATAAAAATGAATTTAAGAATATGATGAGGACTTACGACCAGGCAATGGAAAAGAATATTCGGAAGATGTATCCCGATAAAGTGAAGGAATTAGTCGTCCCTGAAAAACCCTATTTCCAGAGAAAAATGGTAAAGAAGGTCCGTGTTTTTATTCAGCAATCGGTCGAAAATGGTTTTTGAACAACCA
>Ga0233439_10000306_pt1 | contig 76930 bp, 70 predicted proteins | sample SI_123_September_6_FD_182713 | JGI IMG/M metagenome (GOLD analysis project Ga0233439, IMG submission 182713) | Seawater microbial communities from Saanich Inlet, British Columbia, Canada - SI_123_September2016_100_MG | ecosystem: Environmental > Aquatic > Marine > Inlet | place: Canada: British... | reverse complement strand
GTTCGTCGAGTTATTTTCAAACTCGTGTACAGCCTGCTTGGCGTCACAGCCTATCGTCCGAAGCCTAGAAGGTGAACTCGATGACGATGTGCAAATCCTCAAACTAAACGTGATGGACTCAATGGCTTCACAGATGATTCGAGACTACAGGGCGTATCTGACTCCCACATTTGTTGTCATCGGACGTGATGGCGAAATCGTGTGGCGCCAATCTGGAGGATTACTGGATAAAGGCGAAGCGCTCGAAGCAGCGTAGTCGTATTCCTTAGGCTCGCTCTAACCAAGTCTATCTTGTATTTGTTCACGAGAGGGACATCCGCTGAGGCCAGTTGACTCTATCGATATCGCTGAAGCAGTGGCGGCGTAAAAACCAGCTTGCGCAATTGGTTGCCCCTCGTCTATCGCTATTGCGAACGCGGTAGCCCAAATATCTCCAGCCCCGGTAAAGTCGACCGGATTCGAATACACCACAGGTACTTCGATCCACACTCCTTCGTACCAAATTCGTGAGCCCTTTTCGCCTCGGGTTACGCAGATGATGTCACCTAGATCGAAAAGCTGCTGCTCGGGAAGCGTTTCGATTTCAGATTCCGAAACGACGATGATGTCCCACCTCTTTCCTCGAAACGGAGGTAGCATATCGGCGTGTGATATTGCGCCATCAGGGCCCCATCGGCGCAGCCATCCTGACGGAAGCAAACACGATAGCTTAGGGTTGAACCAGTTCACGCAGTCAGTTGGAAGTTCGTGCAGCAATGGGCCGACGAAGAGGATTTCTGGCTCGGTCCAACTTTCAGGTATAGCAGATTGAGGAATTCTATTCCCTGATGCCATCAGTACCTGCGTTCGATCTCCGCAATCGTAGTAATTGGCGAAAGTAGCGGTGTGCTCGCTTTCAACCACTTTTACGTCGATGCCTTTCAGGATCAGGTCGATTGGGTAGTCGTCACCCACAGAGCTGATCACCCCCGTCGAAATATCGTGTTTATGTGCGGTCAGTGCGGCGTACGCAGCCGCCCCCCCCGGTATGTGACTTGTCGGCGTTCCACTATCGACGATGTTGACGTCGAACGTGAGATGACCAAGAGCTATGAATGATGGGGCTGATGGCATATCGAACTGAGATTACTTTCTTTTTCGAACGTAAATGTATCGGTATTGAACGACGATGTTGAAGATACCACCTGAATCGAAATCTTCTCCACATAGAAGTAACTTGGATTACGAATGCGGGACAAAAAAATACGCCTGAAGCCACATTGCTGCGACTGAGGCGTATTTACCCGATTTCTCAGAAAACGTGCCAATGGCACTAGTCGGTTGGGAAGATTACTACCCGACGCTGATTGCCTTCGCCTTCAGATTCGGTTCGAACTTCCGAGTGACCAGCAAGAGCCATATGCACGATTCGACGTTCTGCTGGCGACATCGGCTCGAGACTGTCGTCGCGACCGCTTGAAGAGACTCGTCCGGCGGATCGGTGTGCGAGTCGGCGTAGCATCTGAACACGACGTTCTCGGTAGTCTTCGATGTCGATAACAACATATGCTTTTCTACCGAGCTGGCGGTTGGTGACCATTCGAATCAGGAACTGAAGTGCCTGAAGCGTTTCACCACGTCGTCCGATCAGCAATCCGGCATCTTGACCTTCGATTTCGAAAGTCATCGAGCCTTCTTCATCCTCTTCACGAATGTAAGTGTCGGCTACGACACCCATTGCTCCGAGGAAGTAGTCGATGAGTTCAGATACGAGTTGCTCAGCTTCTTCGTCTTTTTCACGAATAATCGGCTGAGAATCTTCTTTATTTTGTGGAAGTTCTTGGCGCTGCGGGCGTTCGTCCCGGCCTTCTCGCTCAGAACGTGCTTGACCTTCGTGACGCTCATCAGGACCGTTCGAAGACAAACGACCTTCGCCACGACTGCCGCGACCGCCTCTGCGACCTCCGCGTCCATTCGAAGGTTTCTCTTCATCAGTAGCAGCTTCTCCCCGTGCACCAGACGAAGACTCAACGGCTACTCGTCGTTGTTCTTCCGCGTTAGCTCGGTTGTTGTGAGTACGTCCTCTTCCCCTGTTCCGATTTCGGCTGCGACTACGACTGCGCGGTGGTGCCTCTTCAGAATCATCTGATTCTTCCTTAGGAGCAGATTCGGCCGATTCTTCGTTCGAGTCAACTTCTCTCTCATCGTTAAGGTACGAACGACTATCGCCGAGAAGTGAAATTTCAATCTCAGCGGGTTCTCCACCAAAGCCGAGAATTCCCGACCGACCGGTGCTAACTACCTTTATTTCGACGTCTTCGAGTTCGACGTCCAGATCGGCGAGAGCGATTTCTGTCGCTTCGTCGACCGTCTTGCTCGAGTATTTCCGTGCTCTGGTCATCTTGGTCTGACTCCTCAGGATCTAGTGTCGGTGCGCTAACGCCAGCAGCTTCTGCAGCTAGTTGAGCCGCTCGTTCTGCTTTGCTGGCATTGGTACCGAGGAAAGATCGTCCGAATAGTTCAATTGGTTGTTTGCCACTGACGTAGTACTGAATTACTACTCCAATGACGTTTGAGAACAGGATATAAACAGCCAGTCCAGCTGGGAACTGCCACGTGAATGCGCCGAACATAATCGGCATCATCCAGAGCATCATCTGGTTGGTCTGTTTCTGGCGTGGGTCTGTCGATGGGTTGGTGGTCATCTTTTGCTGGAGGAACATAGAAGCACCTACCAAAACTGGTAGTACGTAGTTCCACGGCATTGCCGCAGCAGAAACGAGATCCACGAGGGATAAACCCAGGAAATGACTATCGAATGGAACCGAAGCAATTGCTGGGTTCCAGGCGTAGAACAGATCCGAGAGATTCGCCATGCCTTCTGGTGTAGATGGCATAGTGCGCAGGATTGCCCTGTAGAAACCGATCCAGATTGGCATCTGGATAATCATTGGGCCGAGACAACCTACAGGGCTTACACCTGCATCCTTGTACAGGCCCATCGTTTCCGAAGACATCTTGCGGCGATCTTCGCCTTTTTTGCCTTTGTACTTGTCTTGAATCGCCTTCAGTTTTGGCTGAATCAACTGCATTTTCTTCATCTGCCGGGTCTGCCGCACGGTCAGTGGGATCATTGCCAGACGGATGAGAACTGTAAATACGATGATGCTGAGTCCGAAGTTCGAAAACAACAATTGATACAACAACGCAAGGATGTTGATCATCGGCCGCATAATTACTTCTTGCCAGAGCAAGCCAAAAATTTCCATTAGATAGCCTCCTCTGCTGAAGTAGTGTGACTTCGGAGAACGATTAATCGCATCGTCCACCACCATTCAATTCGACACACCCTCTTTGGGTTGTATCGGCGACTGAGAACCATTTAAGGTCACCGCTCATAGTGTGGACGTAAAGATTTTCGTTGTAGACCAACGGAGTCGCTTTTACAGGTCCACCGGTGACGAACACACCAAGCTCTCTACCATCGATAACCGATATAACCCAAACGTTCTCCTTTCCAGACGGCACAGCGAGTGCACGTTCTCTCGTATCGCCGCGTTGGCGATCGAACAGTGTTGGTGAAGATACAATTTGGCCTTCTATAGATGACGACCAGTTCTCGGAGCCAGTCGCTTCATCGAGTGCGAAGATCGATCCGTCCAGTGCAGATACGTAAACAACACCGTTTTCAATGATTGGAGCCGCCCAAACCCACACTCCAACGTCAAAGATCCACTCGCCGTTCGATGAGTTCACTTCAGATATTTGCGACGATCCTGAGCGAGACGATGCATTGAGCTTGTAAACATTGCTGGCAAGGTCTCCGAAGTACAGATTGCCATTCTCCGCGTGAATCGGACCAGCGATAGCCCCTTCAGCATCGAACGTCCACTTGATCCGGTCTTCCGAGTTCGCCGAATCATCTATGTTCGATATATCGATAGCGTAGAGCGTTCCTTCCATCGTTCCGATATAGGCAGTTGAACCATCAACAACAACGCCGGAGAACGAGTTCGAGTCCAAAGCTATACGCCATTTTACGATCGAAGAAGCATCGGTAGCAGAATCGATAGCGTAGAAGTAGCCATCAGCACCGTCTTCTTCTTCACCGATCCCCGTCGTACCAATAAATATTGTTTCGCCTGATACACCGATGCTGCCGACGAGCTTAGTATTTAGCTCAAGACCATTTTGACCCCATATAGGCGAGCCATCAGCGAGATTCAACCCAAATACTTCAGCCCTGCAATTGTCACCACTACACGTGTATCCAACGTTGTAGATGTTTTCGCCGATAATTACAGATTTGCTGTACATAGCGCCAAGACCATCACCATCGGGGTAGCGCCAGTTACTGTCGAGATTGCCAGATTCTGGATTGAATCGAACGAGGCTTCCATCATGGTTACCAATGAATAGATAACCTCCCTCTTCAACGGGTCCCGACCAACCACCTTCGGGCGTCAAGTCGTTCACACAGGCGACTGCGGCAATCATCACTAGGAAAAGTGTGAGTGAAAACGTCAGTCTTTTTCGATTGCCAGAAAGGTTTTGTTTAGACATAGATCCAACTTCTGTTTCGCGGATCGTGCCGTTTATTGACGGTGGCGTTTTGAGCCTCCGGGGTTAGTAGTCTGGTCTGGTTTAGCGTCTTTCGCTTTGCCATGACCAATCTAGATTAGTGTCGTTATTTAGATAATTGTTTTTCCGGGACGGGATCGTAACCCCGCGATCGACCGGGATGACACCGAGCGATCCTTCCTAATGCAAGCCATGATCCGTGAATCGAACCATGAGTCTTCATCGCATTTACTGTGAACTCAGAACATGTTGGGTCATATCGGCACTGACCAGACCAGTACGGCGAGATCGCCAACTTGTAGAACTTTATAAACATGAGAAGAACGCTTCGCATTACACGACCGTCCTTGGCTGCTTTGAAGGATCGTCGTTCACCCTCACACCAACTCGCTCGATCGTTATCCTGATCGCTCGATCTAACTCCGTGAACGGAACATCTGAAGATCTGCGTTTAGCAATAATCACTACATCCCACCCCTTAGACACGCTCATATTAGAGAACGTGCTACGGATGCGTCGCTTTAGGAGATTTCTCGTTACAGCGTTTCCAACCCGCTTGCTAACTGCCAACCCGACTCTCAAATAAGACAGATCGTTCGGCACAGCAACAATGTTCGTGAAATCATTCGACGAACGTCGGCCACGCGCAAAGACGGCACGGAATTCCGCTGGTCGTCTAATTCGCTGGTTGGTGGGTAGTGACAAATGACTGGCGACCTAAACGGTGAGCCGAAGCCTGCCTTTACCTCGGCGCCGTGCGAGAACAGCGCGCCCGCCTTTAGTGCTCATTCGCGATCGGAAGCCGTGAACGCGTTGACGTCGTCGTGATTTTGGTTGATAGGTACGCTTTGGCATATTAGTAGTGGGAAGCTTTCAGAATCTCTAATTAGGAACCCTGATTGCGATTTGGCCCCGTTTGTTACAGATGGGTAAAGATTGATTTTAAGTTCGAGGTAGTAGAGGTGTCAAACGAATTTGAAGCGAATTATTTGCGGAGTCAAATCTTGAAGGACTATTATTAAAGCATTGTTCTCCTGATATCCAGCGGTGGGAAACAGGTCAAACCTGCTCTCATAGAAATAGGTAATACATGGCAACGACGTCTGAAACAACGGAAATTACGCAGGAAGAGCAAGTGAGTTTATCGCTCAATGAAGCGTTTCAGATATATGTCCGCCAGATGCCGAAAGATGCGAAAAAGGCTGCCCAGCCTGAAATCGCAAAATTTGTCCGCTGGATTGGCGCGACTCGCCTGATCGATACGCTCATCCCATCTGAAATCGGTGAGTATAACGAGATTTTCGGTGCCAAGACAGCAACTCGCGATGCAACTGAACGACTCAGTGCAGTGAAGCTTTTCCTCACATTCCTTAAGAAAAAGGATCACATTGAAGTCAACCTCGCGCAGCACCTTCGCCTCCGAAAGTCACGAACTGCAGCTTCAAAAGCCATTTCGATGGTCAACACAACACGAAGTATAAACTTGACCCAAAGCGGCTACAATGAAATGACGAAGCAGCTCATAACGCTGAACGCAGAGCGAGTTCGAATCGTTGAGGACATTCAGCGTGCTGCTGCCGATGGTGATGTACGTGAAAATGCACCTCTAGAAGCCGCCCGCGAAGCTCAGGGAATGACTATCGGTAAAATCCAAGAGTTGGAAGCCACACTTAAAGTGGCCGTCATCATCGATGCAAAATCTCAAGACAGCGACCGTGTTCATATCGGTTCCAAAGTCGAACTCACCGAGACCACATCGAACAAGACGGTGAAGTACCAGCTTGTCGAGCCGAACGAAGCGAACCCATTGGCAAGCAAGATTTCTATTGCATCGCCGGTTGGATCAGCCATTCTTGGTCATAAGCTCGGCGACGAGGTAAAAGTAAAAACTCCTCGTGGTCAGCAGGTTTACAAGATCAGCAAAACTTCGTAACTGGAGAATCGCATTCGGTGGTTACTTAATAAACGTGAGTTCCACCGACTCTTGTTCTTGTGTGCTAATTTAGTCGCCGGATTATCGCGCTCAATATTCATCCTTACGCCTATGGCGTAGAAAGACGTATCTCTGTTGTTAGAGAGTTTTAACCACTGGCTCATATTCAATGTCGCCCTCGTAGTTCTATTGGTCTTCGACCTACTCATCCTCACTCGCAAAGATCATGAAGTTGGAATGAAAGAAGCCGCATGGCTTACTGTCTTCTGGACGTTCGTGGCTGCCGTAGTTGGAGTTTGGGTATACACCGCTGGTAACAGCCAGCAAGGGCTTGAGTACGTAACCGGCTATGTAGCCGAACGTGCATTGAGTATCGACAACCTCTTCGTCTTTATTGTCATATTTGGTTACTTCAACCTTCCGAAACAGTTCCAGGCAAAGGGTCTGCTGTTCGGAATCGTCGGTGCGCTGCTCGCCAGAGCGTTATTTATTGGTATCGGAGTAGCGGTCATCACCGCCTTCTCATGGTTCCTATTCATCCTTGGCGCCTTCTTGATCTACACCGCCTACAAGCTAGCCTTTGCTGGCGAACAGGAAGTTGATCCAAGCAAGAACATCACCGTACGGCTTGCCAAGAAGTTCATGCCCGTCAGCACGGAATATGACGGAACCAAGTTCTTCACCAAGCTCAACGGTGTTCGAGCAATTACACCGTTCTTGCTTGTGATTCTCGTTCTGGCTACTACCGACGTTGTATTCGCAATCGACTCAATCCCGACGGTATTCGGAATCACTGACGACCCGTTCGTTGTCTGGTCATCTAACGCTATGGCAGTTCTCGGAATGCGACCTCTGTTCTTCCTATTGGTAGGAATGGTTCGATTGTTCCGCTACTTGCAGTACGGTTTGGCAGCAATTCTGGGATTCGTTGGACTCAAGATGATCGTGGAAGAATCATTCCACGACTTCCACGTAATCGGCGAACTCGGTGACATCTATCTCTCATTGGGAGTCATCATCGGAATTCTGGCAGGTAGCGTTCTCATGTCGATGATTCTTCCAAATAATGAAGAAGACGAACATGCTCTCGCAGCAGAATCGGAAGAGTAAGAGTGGTCGTTTCTTCGGGCTGGAAAACGAACTCATCAACCAAAGACCTTGAAGCCGATTTACGAGCTTCCGTAGACGGCGAAGTTCGGTTCGATGCAATATCAAAGCAGATGTATTCCACTGACGCTTCGTTGTATCAGATGGAGCCGGTTGGTGTTGTGATTCCTCGCAATGCCGGCGACGTGCAAGCGGTGCTAGAAATCGCTGGCAAGAACGGTGTTTCGGTACTACCTCGCGGTGGTGGAACTGGACTTTCCGGTCAGACGGTAAATCACGCCGTAGTAATGGACTTTTCGAAGTACATGCACGATGTGATAGAGATTAATCGTGAAGAAAAATGGGTGCGAACCCAGCCCGGAATCACGATCGACGAACTGAACCGCCAGCTCAAATTTTCTGGACTATTCTTCACGCCCGACCCCAGCACATCGAGCCGCGCAAACGTTGGTGGTGCGATGGGCAACAACTCGTGTGGATCGCACTCGATCATCTACGGCAAAACCGTCGATCACGTGTTGGAAATGGACGTAACACTCTCTGACGGTTCACAAACGAACTTTGGAATGCGTGATGCTGCTGCGCTAAAAGGCCTGCTGGCAAAGCAGGGTCTCGAAGGCGATATTTACCGGGGCGTAACTGAGATTTCAGCACGAGCAGCCGGACTTGTCGAATCTAAATTTCCAAAAATTCTTCGTCGGGTTGGTGGATACAACATCGACCGCACACAAGACCCGTCGGCACTCAACCTCACTCAGGTGATGGTCGGTTCCGAGGGCACTCTTGCAGCGGTTACCGCTACAAAGCTAAACCTTGTTTCGATTCCGAAACACAAGGTTCTTGGGGTTGTACATTTCAATGGCCTGATCGAGGCTATGGAAGCTACAGTTGCGATCATTGAAGAGTCGCCAGCTGCTGTTGAGCATGTCGGCGAAATGATTATCAAGCAGGCACGTCGTTCGCTGGGGTTCTCTCGTGCAATCAGCTTTCTTCAGGGTGAACCAACCGACATTCTCGTAGTTGAGTTCAGCGGCGACGACGAGGCCGAAGTACGTTCACGGCTCGACAATATGGTCGAGAAACTCGATCGTATGAAACTCGGATTTACCACCACCAAGCTCTACACCACTGCACAACAAAATGAAGTTACCGAGTTCAGGCGTGCCAATCTTGGCTTGCTGATGAACGTCGATGGCCCAGCTAAACCTCTTGCATTCGTCGAAGACACCGCAGTTTCGCCAGAAAAACTTCCCGAATATGTGAAGCGATTCGACGAAGTTGTGAAGAGCCACGGTACCGAGGCCGGATACTACGGTCATGCCAGCGTCGGTTGCCTTCATATTCGCCCTCTGATCAATATCAAAACCCGCGATGGCATGGAAAAAATGGAGGCGATAGGTACTGATATCGCTGAACTAGTCCAAGAGTTCGATGGTGCATACTCGGGCGAGCACGGTGATGGCATCGTTCGAGGATTTTTCACGGAAAAGCTGTTCGGATCTGAGCTAACCCAGGCGTTCAGAGAAGTGAAAACTGCCTTCGATCCGAGCGGGATCATGAACCCCGGCAAGATTTTCGATACTCCCGATATCAAAGAGAATCTCCGTTTCGGCGACACCTACCGAACGATTGAGATTCAAACCCGCCTCGATTTCAAAAAAGAGGGTAGTTTCGCCGCCGCTGTCGAAATGTGCAACGGTGTGGGCGCATGCCGGAAGGTTCACGCCGGCGCTATGTGCCCTTCGTACATGGCAACCCGAGAGGAAAAACACACTACTCGTGGGCGTGCGAATGCGCTGCGGGGAGTTCTTTCAGGATCGCTGCCAGCGGAAAGCTTTAGCTCGAAGAACATGATGGACGTGCTCGATCTTTGTCTTGGGTGTAAATCGTGCAAATCTGAGTGTCCGTCGAACGTCGACATGGCGAAGATCAAGTACGAATATCTGTATCAGTACTACAAGACTCGCAAGATTCCGTTGAGCTCGAAACTCGTAGCCGATATCCACAGAATGAGTTCGATTTCGGCACCTGTGGCTCCGATAGCCAACGTTGTTACTCGTTCACTGCCGGTACGGTTGTTGTTCGAAAAGGTCGCAGGGTTCGATCGCTCCCGTCCTTCACCGAAAGTAGTTCGCAACACTTTCCAAAAGTGGTTCTCGAAGCACAAGCCGCAAAGCACGAATTCACGCGGCAAGATCGTTCTATTCCACGATACGTTCATGAACTTCAACCACCCGACTATCGGAATGTCGGCAACCCGAGTGCTCGAAGCACTTGGCTTTGAAGTTGTTGTGTTGAACGAGCGCAAGTGCTGTGGACGACCGATGATTTCTAAAGGTCTACTCGATCAAGCCGGCGAAAACGCTCGACACAACGTCGATCTTCTCTACCCACACGTTCAAAACGGCGTGAAAATCGTTGGCTGTGAAGCTAGCTGTGTTTCAGCAATGACCGACGATTGGCCCGACCTGCTGAACGGTGATGACAAGGCGAAACAGGTCGCATCTTCAGTGGTTACGATCGAGGAATTGCTCGTAGAAACCACAGGCGATGACGGCCAGCAGATCGCGTGGACCGATCTTGAAAAGCAGGTGAAGTTTTTCGGTCACTGTCACCAGCGTGCTCTCACAGGAACCAAGAGCTCGATGGCTGCTTTGAATCTGCCGCCTAACTTCGAAGCATCGGAAATTTCAGCCGGTTGCTGCGGTATGGCAGGGTCGTTCGGGTACGAGAAGAGCCACATCGAAGTCGCAACGGCAGCGGGCGAAGATCGTTTGTTCCCGGCAATTCGCGAAGCGAACGCCGATACCGAGATTGCCACTTCAGGCGTTTCGTGTCGAGAACAGATCGGGTTCAACACCCCTCGAGAATCTCGCCACGTCGTCGAGATCCTCGCCGACGCCCTGTTCGATTAATCTGCACCAGTAACCGCCGCCAAACCGTTTAGCTATTCGAAAAATGGAACGGTGTAAGCGGCCGATGGCATGAGGTAGACCGTTGGTTCGGTTCGTCCTATGTCGGCCATATCAGCGAACGCTTTAACCACAGCATCTTCGAGAGATTCCGTGGTTCGCCCCCGCATCGTGCCCACTTCATCGTCGGTCATCTCGGTCACAACGTAGGTGATAGGTGCCTTCTGAATGGTCGAAAGCGCTGTCTGACCGTTGATCTCGCTCTCTTTGCGTAACTCGGCAATTATTGCTTCCCTGCTACCGAGTTTGAGCCACTTGGCGAACTGATCACCTCCAAGCCCTTCTGGGCACGGGGCTAACAGAATAATTCGACCGTCAGGTTTTACTGCCTGATAGGCGTTGAATAGAGCTTTGTGGGTTTGAACAAAATTCTGGGTTGACGGAGAAGCTGCGATTACGATGTCGGCCTGTTCGGATATATCTATAGCGAACTGCTTGTGGGCCAGCTTTGTTGCTTCAAGATGAGCCGTTTCGAGTTCACCAGCAAACACCGCTGCGATTTCACTGTCACGGTTGAGGACTGTATTGACGATATAGTCGACATGGCTCTGCTGAGTTGCTTCGAGCATATCTTCTGCGACTGGGTTGCCTTCGAGCCCACCAATTCTTACGTCGGGGTCGATTTCGTCTTCAGTGGGATGAAGATTCATCGAGTGATTGCTGGCGATAGATGTAATCGACGCCACCCCAGGAACAATCGATTTTCGCCCACCTCCATAGCCGCCAAAGTAGTGCAGCACTACCGCACCCGTGGCGATTATTCGATCGGCTTCGTGCACCCGCCTGTTCAGATGAACCTTCGTGCCGCGGCTTGTTGTTCCGGTGTAGACCAAATTATCTTCATCACGCGGATCGTGCGAATACGCCTGGTTCTTGAAGCGTTCGTAGATGCTGTCGCCGAGAATTTTCCGCTCTTCGTCGGGCGTCGGACCACGGTGGGTGCCAGTAGCGTAAATGAACGATATATCAACCTCGGCAATTCCAGATTCTAAAAGCCCATCGACAAGCACAGGCAGTACCTTCTCGATGCGGGTAGTTCTAAACGAATCGGGCACGACGATGGCGACGGTTTCACCTGGGTTCACGATTTCGAATATGTTCTTTTCTAGACCGATAGGGTGCTGGATAGCGCCTCGGATCGCGCTGTCTTGGTTTTCAAGTCCGGCAGTATCGGCAACGTCCAAAGTGCCAAGCAATTTCCCGGCCGGAAGAACTGCGTGAATCATCTCGGCACCGTATGGAATATCGATTTCTATCTTGGTCATCTACGGGCATTATCCTTACGTGATTTCAAACAGTCGAGCACCTAGTAAATGCTCGGCAGATACCGCTTACCCTACTCTGCCATTCAATCGGTAGCTATTCACAAGTGACCTGTGATGTTTTCGTAGCATCCGAAATTCGTCTTCGTCCTCAGTCGTCTCGATCAAAGACTTTACTGTCCGCAAGCGGTACACTTTCGCCATCAAATTAGTCAGTCTGATTTTTAGATCGTTGATGGCGTTTTCCGACGTTGTTTACGTTCAACTAAAGTAGGGAGCATCACTGTGGCAACTAAAAATGGGACGTCCGCAAAGCTAACCGAACCGCTATTCGGATCGGCAGAAAACGCACGAATGACGGGAACGGGTCCTTCGATATGGCTCGCTGGCGACCCCGAAGATCTTCCTGAATGGCTCGATGCGGGAGCTGCAGGAATTGTTACCAACACAGTCGTGCTAAATGACATGGTGAAGAAGTACGGGCAGATCACCGAGGTAACCAAAAGATATCTCGATATTACCGACAAGCCAGTTGTAATCGAAATCGATGGGCACTCAACTCAAGAGCTGCTTGACGTTGGTGAAGTGTTCACCAAAATGTCCGATCAGATCATCTTGAAAATCCCTGCTACAACCTATGCTCTTGGTGCGTTTTCAGAACTGAAGAAGGCTGGTGTTCCGACTTTCTGCACAACGGTATTTACGCTGAATCAGGCTGCTGCAGTTGCTCAGGCAGGTGTAACTCACGTACTCCCATTCTGTGAGCCTTTCAATGATGTTGGTGGCGACCCAACAAAGCTAATTCGCGACTGTCGTGAGATGTTCGATGGTTGGGCAGATAGGCCGTTTATCACAGCTGCGCTTGTGCGTTCAATCGAGACGGCAGATGCGGCTCTTCGTGATGGAGTCGACGGAATAATCGTGTTCTGGCCTGTGTTCCGAGACATGATGAAGAACCACTTGACCGACGAATGGAACAACACCTTTTTAGGCGAGTGGAATTCGATGAACGAAGCGGGTCTATTGAAAGACCTTCCTGTTCAATCGCACTAGAAACCAGTTATCTGGATTAAATATAGAAAGGGCATCCTCCGGCCGGGTTGGAGGATGCCCTTTCTATTAGGTAGGACTTCGGACCGCCCCGTCAGCGAAAATACTGAGGGGTTATAGCGTTTAAGCTCCCGGGGCGGGCCATTGGCCATCGCACCCCATGTTGTCCGGCCGGGACGAACAAGGGCACTGCATATACACACTGATGAGAAATGAACTTTGTTAGTTCATGTTCATCACTGCACGCAGTCCGGGAGGGACTGAACGCTGGATCGTAAGTGGCGCTCCTGATTTCGGAGACATCTCAAGCACAAATCTTGTACTTTTGACTACTAGGAAATCGGCGCTAGTTAGACCAGTGGCTCCACCGCCATTAGCTGAACTGCCATCTGTGTAGGCAATAGAGCCAGTATTACTGGTCGATACCGCTGTTATTCGATCCATGAGCCAGACCGTTACTTCAGCTTTTTCGCCATCTTCTAGAAGTTGATCGCCATTGTTGGTCCCGATAAATTTCGTCGACCATGGAACATCACTCAAACGTTGATTTTCATCAGCATACGAAACGATTGTCGCAGCAGTACTGCCGCTGACGATGTCGGGATCGGTGCCCGAGTCGTCCCACGTATATGGTGCTGTCAGATCGACTGGTTCACCAGCGAGTGAGTTTTGCACCACAAAGACGATTTTATGAACAGCACGCGTGCTGCCTACATATCCAGAGAATGCGAACGCTGAGCCTGCTTGACGCAGCCCGGTTCGAGTCTCTTTCAGACCCGCATGGATCGTCTGCTTGTTGGCTTCTGAAGAGAAGACACCTGCAGAAAGAATCGTGAATGCGAACACTGAAGCCACAACCACGAAAGCAATTAGAACGATCGCTGTTTCAAGACCCGTGATGCCTTTTTGGCTACGGGATCCTTTCAGGACCATATTAGTACCCCTTACTATTTCCGCTCGACCTATGCGAGTACAACGAGAACCCCCTCGTTGTATTTATAGATCGCCCACTCGTTTTTATTTGAGTGCTGGCCGGGCGGATAAGTTCCACTATGTCGTTACACCACCATGGGAACATCGTGGAAACTACCTACTGGTATCCGGGAAACGCGGTAATTAGCAACACCTATCGAGTACCCGTAAAGACGCAGTCCGCAGTGGACACCTGCGCCCATAACAAGTTCATGTCAGGTAGTTCAATCCCTAATTAGCGAAGCGAAAAGGCTCATAAGGCTTGCATGTGGGAGCAAGGACTGGGAAACGGTTGATTGAACAAAGTTACGATACGTGCACTGGTATGCCCCCACGCTAAAAGTTCGAGTGGGGGTGAGTACAAGCGACCATTGGGGGTTCGAGTTTCGTCTAGCTGCGAAGAATCTCGTTCAGGCGCTCAGCGATGATGATCTCTTCGCCGTCCTGAACATTGACCATAACGATGCTGATCTCTTTCTTACTGCCACCACCGCCAACGAATATGCCGGGGTCGCCAGCCTCGAGTAGGGCTTTGATCTCATCGGGCGACGGTCCAGAGAAATCGTCATCGAAGTAGAGCACAGGTTGCGGTCCTTGCCGTTTCGCTGGATCATCTTCGAGCTCAACTCGCAATCCAGGTATACCGGTCAGACGTTCAGAAACGAATTCGGCTTTCGACTGCCAGCCTTCCCATTCAGCGCCTTCGTCTGAATCGGTGAATAGCTGCAACGCTGTGACTAGGCCAATGATGTTTTCTTTAGAAACCTTCATAGGGCGACCAATAGCAGCAACAGATGAATCGAGATTCAGCGAATTCATCACGACAGCTTCCATTAGATCTGCCTTACCGGCGAGTACGCCAGCAGACTGAGGCCCGCCAATTCCCTTGCCACCGCTAAACGCGACCATGTCGGCACCCATCTTGTGGAATTTCGAGAGATTTGAACGAGGTGGTACTTCGGCAGCTGCATCGACGATCACAGGTACACCATGTTCGTGCGCTACCCGAATCGTCTCTTCCAGTCCAATACCTTGCGGAAGGAAAGGTGCGACAACATACGCAATGCACGCGGTGTTCTCGTTGATAGCTTCTTCGAGATCGGCTGCTGTTACAGATTCCACCGCGCCATATTCAACCAACGTCGCTCCAGCGGTTACGAACGCCTTGTCGTAGCGATTACGCTGGCCTTTGAACAATATGACTTCGTTCTTCATGCCCGTCGTATCTGGCAATTGCTCAGCGTTCTCTTCACTCTGCCCAGTCATACAAGCAGCAACCATCAACACCTGTGCCGCCGAGCATCCAGCAGTAACCAATCCCCGTTCAGCTCCGCACGACCGAGCGACGACTTCTCCGGCAGCGAGGTTTAACTTCTTAACATCTACAAACGAGCTAGCCGCGTCGTCCATAGCCTGCAAAACTTCGGGCCGCATGATCGATCCACCGAGAGCGGTCACCCAACTCTGAGCGTTGATGATAGGAGCGATACCGAGTTTCTTATACACCTCGGGCCAAACACGATCGGTCATGCGGATTCTCCAGTTCGTTATCTAAGAACGCCAAAATGGTTGTAAGCAAGTTTGTACTTGCCGAACGCGGCGGAATTCTACAGACAATTTTTAGAGTTCGCGTCGGAACCTAGGGCTAAGCTCCGAGAATATCAATCGCACGCTCACGAAGCTGACCACAGCCCGCGTTGATGTCGATGCCTTTTTCCATACGTATGGTCGACGGGATTCCGTACTGTTTCAGACCACCTTGGAAGTCCTTCGCAGCCGTGAGATCAGTGCGTTCGAACGGTCCTTCTTTGGTCGGATTCACAGGAATCAGATTCACATGGCAGTGCAGACCATTGAGGAGCCGCCCTAGTTTCTGGGCTTGCTCCACTGAATCATTCTGCTCTTTCAGCAGCACGTACTCGAAGAAAATCCGTCGACCAGTGGCATCAGCGTATTTGTGGCAAGCACGTATCAACTCTTCTACTGGATAGCGTTTGTTGATAGGCATAGTCTGCGATCGAGTCGCATTGTCTGGCGCATGAAGTGAAATAGCCAGGTTGATCTGAAGTTCTTCTTCTGCCAGCTGAAGAATCTGGGGAACCAAACCAACAGTCGAGACGGTGATGTGTCGAGCGCCAATGTTAAGGCCTTGGCCGTCATTGAGCACTCGTATCGCAGCTACAACGTTCCTGTAGTTGGCAAGAGGCTCGCCCATGCCCATGAAAACTACGTTTGTGACGCCCTGAATATCGCCCTTGCTTCGCTTTCCATCGGCCATCTGGGCTTCATCTTCGGCACGAGCAACACGTTGCATCTCGATCACCTGAGCGACAATTTCGCCTACGGTGAGATTGCGGCGGAAGCCCTGCTGACCAGTTGCACAGAATGTACAACCAAGCGCACAGCCAGCCTGAGTCGATATACAAGCAGTTTTACGATTTCGGCGATGACCGTCGGTTTCGTATCGCATCAAAACGGTCTCGATCAACTCGCCGTCGTGGAGCTTGTACAACGCCTTGCTGGTCGTTTTGTCGGCCGAAGTAAGAAACATCGCCTGCTCAAGAGCTGAGAAGGTGTAGGTCTCTTTCAGCTTTTCTCTGAAAGGTTTGCTCAGAGTCGACATCTCATCAAAGCTACCCAAGGTTTCGTGGTAGATCGCACGCCAAACCTGATCGGCGCGGAATTTCTTCTCGCCCATTTCGATCAAAGTCGAAGTTAGACGATCACGTGAAAGATCGAGAATGGATGGGAGCGTGGCTGAAGCAATAGAAGCCTTTTCAGCCGTCGGCTCGGGCGAAGTGGACGGAGGAGTTGTCATCGGGAAGATATATCTAGAACAGGTAAACGTTAAGTTTAGCAACGGACAGCGCGAATGGGCGCATCACACCGGAACCTACGTTACCCAAACTCGGGGTGTGACTTCAAATCGACCTGAATCGACCGAACCAAATGCGGAAGCACCTTTGAAGAATGGGCTATGGTGAGGCTAATCGTCAGAGCCGGATCGATGCATGCGAGGAACCAAATTCCATTTGGTGAGCACATTTGCTGTGACAGATGATTGATCAATCTATGTCATCAAAATTCTTTCATTCTGTTAACGTTGCGCCACTACCATTCAGTCTCATGGAAAATAACGAAATTTGATCAGGCTCACTAGTGGAGTGACCAATGGCCCTCAATGAAACCGACCTTCTATCTCAGGCAGGATCGGTAGAAAATATTCTCAGATTCGATGACATCGAACCGGTCCTCGAATCGAACGATCTATCGGTTGCTTACGGCGATCAAACTGCCGTCAGCGACGTATCGCTTCAGGTACCAAAGAACAGCGTCGTGTCACTAATCGGTCCTTCCGGCTGTGGCAAGAGCACGCTGCTCCGCTGCTTCAATCGTATGAACGATCTGATTCCGAGCGCGTCGGTCAAAGGCACAGTTAATTTCGCTGGCCAAAACATTTATGGTTCCGAAGTCGACCCGACCGAAATTCGATTCCGCATCGGAATGGTGTTCCAACGTCCGAATCCGTTCCCAAAGAGCATCTATGAAAACGTGGCGTTCGGCCCGCGAATCAACGGTATGACCGATGATCTCGACGAGTTGGTCGAGACTTCGCTCCGTCGAGCAGCTGTTTGGGATGAAGTGAAAGACCGACTAAACGACAGTGGGCTCAGTGTTTCGGGTGGTCAGCAACAGCGAATTTGCATCGCAAGAGCACTCGCCGTAAACCCTGAGATCGTTCTCATGGACGAACCAGCGTCAGCTCTCGACCCAATTTCAACACAGGCTATCGAACAGCTAATTCAAGAACTCTCCAACGAAGTCACTATCATCATCGTCACCCACAATATGCAGCAGGCGACTCGGATTTCCGACTACGCCGCCGTGATGATGGCTGGTGAAGAGCGAATTGGACGGATGATTGAATATGGTACTAACGAGCAAGTGTTCGGTAACCCGAAAGACGAACGAACCGAAGCATACGTAACGGGTCGAATCGGATAGTCCAGCATTCCGTCCTCACTGTTCATCAAAGGTATACAGTAGCGATCATGAACGAACAACAGAGCAATATTTTATCTATCGGTCGGCAAGAGTTCGACCGAGAACTTGGCAGGCTTGAAGCCGAGCTAATTTTGATGAGTGGACTCGTCGAAAAGGCGATTTTTGATGCTCTTCAGGCTCTCAAAAATCGCGACATCGACAGGTCGCAGAAGGTCATCAACGAAGACGACCACATCGACAAGACCGAACTTGAGATCGAACGATACTGCATCGAACTGATACGGAGAGAGTCGCCCATGGCTGGCGACTTGCGACGCATCGTTGCGAGTCTACAAATCGCCGGCGAACTTGAGCGAATTGGTGACTATGCCGAGGGCATCGCAAAAATCAGTATCAACATGGGCAGCCAGCCACCGCTCAAGGAACTTATCGACATCCCGCGCATGGGCGATATGGCAGTCAGCATGCTAAAACGGTCACTCGAAGCATTCATCAGCCGAGATGAAGACTTTGTTCGAACCATCGTCGTAGAACTCGAATCGGAAGACGATGAAGTAGACGATCTCTACACCAAGGTTCAAGGCGACCTCATGGAACTCGTGAAGAGCGACCCCGATAACGCAGAGCGCGCTACATACTTAATGTGGGTAGCTCACAACGTTGAGCGAGTCGCCGATCGGGCGATGAACATTGCCGAACGTGCACTCTTCCAGGCAACTGGTCAGTTAGTTAGCGGAACGACGACGATCGATACGAACGTCGAGTAAGTTCCGGCCACCCGTCTCGTATTTTTCGCTTGAACTATCCGAATAAAGCCGCGCCAGCAATCGACACAAATGACGTGTCTTCCTCATCTGCCTGACATTGCTGGTAACCGATCCAAGTACCAATCGTTGTATCTGCTGCCCACATGGTCATGTAGATCGGTGCAAAACCGCAGATCCTGTTGCGATCGTCGTTATTCCTGATCGCTTCGAAGAACCTTCTTCGGCTACCACTCACAATCGCCTCCAACAGTACCGCGTCCTCTTCCTCTACTCGCCGTCGATCTTCAGAATCTTTGGGCATCAACTCATCTTCGCCAAAGGCAGGACCAACGTGTGAAAGATCGGCTGCGGCAATGAACATAGTCCGACGCTCACCCGCTACGTCCTGAAGCAGTCTAATAACCCGACCGATCTCTGGATGATCGTCGATGTTTGGGCTACCGCCCTCCAGCAATCCGCCGAACGATCCGCAAAGTATCGGCAGCATTTTTGCGTTCGAGCTGCCTATCGCCCGATGGAGCCAGACTGTCGCAAGCTCTATCGAGTGTTCATTTGCGTGATTGAACTCATCGGCAAACGGGTGGTCGTCAACTGTGCGGTCAGAAGACAAAATCCGTGATATTTCATCGACCAGCTCAGTGTCAGTCTCCAACATGCCCAAAGGAGTTCGGTAATCCTGCTTGGTGAGCGTTAGTCTGGGGCCTTCACCGTTGTGATCTGTACCGAATACGACGAACAGTTCAACATCCTGAAGCTGATCGCGCACTTGCTCCCAGATCATTCCGTAACTATCGCCACCGCGTTCGAAATCTATATGTGGTGAAACTATCCCTTTGAGTTCGACATCAACATCAGCGGGCAGATCATCATCTGCCATCGAATCGTCGTTCATGTACGGAAATGCGAAGCCGTCGAGATAGCCTCGAAGGTCGGCTGTATCTGATGGATAAGCTAGATCAGCCAGAGCGGGCGTTCGTTCTGGAGCACTCCGGTACTCGTCGAGACGTTGCTCTATTTCAACAGAATACTTTCCGTTCGAAAGCAACAACATGTCGTCGAGTCGATTCATCAGTTCATCGAGGGTTTCTCGTGGCACAGATGGCGCACCTCCACTAATCGCAGCTTTCGTGATTTCATTCAGCGTGTTCGTCCCGTCGACACCCTGAAGATATAAACCCAGTGGAGCAGGAACCATCAGCGACTGGTCATTAAGTCGGCGAAGGTCCTTTAACAAGAAGTAGTCGGTCCCCTCGTGGGTGACGCGACTTACTTCTAACGGTCGTAACTTTGGGCGATCGGGAAGATTTGATTCCGAGGTCATTCAGACAGTCTATCTGGAGATTACCGTTGAATATTTCGAACCGGAATTATCCAAGCAATCGAATTAGTTAACTCCGAATTTACCAGATCTTCCGATCAACAGCTTAGGAAACGGTGTTCGCTCACGGAAAAGCGAACGCTCTGCAAGCTCGCTAAGTGAAATGATCGGGCCATCGTCTTCTTCCGTCGCTGGTATTGGAGCTGCGCCGCCCCGTTGCACGATTCGATGAACTGTTCGAGTACTAATACCAAATCGCTCAGAAATTTCAGCTACTGAAACACGCTCTTCACGTAGTCGGAAGATTTCATCATCACGAGTTCGGCGACTCTCGCTCTGCAACCAGCTCGGATCATCGTACTTACATAACGCCAAAGGGCAATCTAAGCAGCTAGCCGCGGCATCACAGCCATCGTCTTTGTACCGCGTGTTTTCTGGCAATGTGTCAGACCGAACAGGAGCCAGAATATCTGTGTAACCGAAGTTCAGCGGGTTTGAAGGACCAACCGTCATGACCATAAAAGAAGTCTCCGAATTGACCGAAAATGAAGCGGCCAGAAATGATTAGCTGAAATGAACTCAGACAGCCGCCGAAGCGGACCAGTTCAATTGACGTGAAAAATGGATACCGCCGGATCTACCCGACAGGTTTTTTGTCCGTTCTCTCTTGAATACCGAACCTGCGTACTCAGACCCCGGGCTATTCGGTACACCGAACATCACAGTGGTCATTCCAATAGAAGCAACTCGCGGGCTCACCCGTTGGTCGTACCAAGAAGAGCTGATTTTGTGCGCAGCCACTATCTCGATAAGCATGTCGGGCGACGGACTGCGGTCCATCACTGGCATATCGACACTTACAAACAAGTGCCTAGCGCTGCCCACACGAATAGATCGGGGGCCGTCCGGATGCCAGTCTTCGCTTGCTCCAGAACCCTGAAAGCCCTTCACGAGAGCGAGCATTGCTGGGTAGGTGTCGTCTTGAAACGAAGGAGAAACCGTGGCTGAAACAGAACCTTCGTTCCGGTTCATGAATAGCAACAGCATTCGAAGCCGAGTCGAAAATTCCTGCACGTTCTCACCCTTGGCGAGATCTACAGTGATGATCTTCGATTCGTTGGTTTCGCTGCGATCAGTCACGTTCTGAACAATCTGAGCAAGTGCGATATTGAGATCGTCACTGGCGGCAACAGCCTTCGAACCAGTTGATAAAGAAACTGGCGAAATCGCGCCGGACCGATTCGAATCCTCAACACCCATATCTATTTCTGGTGAAATTACTGCCGTAGCTGCTGGACTCATCTTGACCTCTTCAAACTTACTTTTGATCGTTTTATCAGAACGACTGTTCTATTATCGAACATTTGTTCTATTTAAGTCAAGTGGCGTGGCGCGGCTGATAGTCGCGGTCGTCGCCCGGCGCAGTCTCGTTAGTCGCGCTCGTCGTCGGACGACTCAGTCACGCGTCGCAGTCTCCCCCTCTAACTCCCCCACTCTGGGGGAGGACAGTTGTTGACCGTGAACGCATTCAGAACTACGTTGAGTCGTGCACCGAGCAGCGATCTCGACGTATCTCGGCAAACGACCCGCAATACAGGATTACAACCTTCACATGAACGCAGAAATCGTCTCCATAGGCTCGGAACTCCTACTCGGCCAGATCGTCGACACGAACGCATCTTGGATTGCGCAGAGGCTCGCCGAAAGCGGTGTGAACCTGTTCTACAAAACGACCGTCGGAGATAACCTCGACCGCATGGTCGACACCCTCGATCGAGCACTCGACAGATCCGACGTTGTAATCACAGGCGGAGGCATCGGCCCGACTCAAGACGATCTAACCCGAGAGGCAATCGCCAAAGTGACAGGACGCGAAGTCGTTACTGATCCCGAATCGCTTGAAGAACTTCGAGAGCGATTCCAGAAGCGCGGATTCATCCTCACAAAGAACAACGAACGCCAAGCCCAAATCCCGAGCGGCGCCATCGTGGTGAAAAACCCGAATGGCACGGCTCCCGCATTTATAGTCGAAACCGAACGAGGCGTAACGATCAGCCTCCCCGGCGTACCGTTCGAAATGAAATGGCTCGTTGAGAACGAAGTGATTCCTTACCTTCGCGAAAAATACAGCCTCACTCAAATGATCCACTACCGAGTGCTGAAAGTCGCTGATATCGGAGAAAGCGCAGTCGATGATCGCATTGGCCACCTGATCGCCGATTCGAAAAACCCGACCGTTGGAGTACTCGCCCATCCTGGCCAAGTAGACGTTCGAATCGCTGCTCTCGCTGAAAATATCGACGAAGCAAACGCACTAATCGATGCAGTCGATGTCGAAGTGCGCAAATTACTGGGCGACAACATATTTGCTGTAGATGACGCAACAATCGAATCTGTAGTTGGCGAACTTCTCGCCAGCAAAAACGCTACTGTCGCAACTTGTGAAGATCTCAGTGGTGGGTCGGTCGCATCAGCTATCCAAAAAGCAGCAGATTCCGCGTTTTTGCAGAGTTCTATCGTAAATTCGAACGAAGCTCTGGAAAAGATAGCTCGATCTGGCGGCGAAACGCCTCCGTTTGCCGACGGTGCCGAGCGAGCAGCAGCTCTTGCACGATCAATAAGAAAAACAGCTGGAGCCACTTACGGAATCGCCGTTCACGGCACCGAAGAAGGCGATCAGCGAACTGAAAATCTGGGCAAAGGCGAAACGTACATCGTAGTATCCGGCCCCGACGGCGAACGAACCAGGCACGTTCGTTCCGCTGGTCGAGGTGGACCCGACAGGCAACGCGCTGCAATGGGGGCATTGAGCTTGTTCAGGCGTGAATTGCTCGGTTTGACCGAGTAAACCCGCAGAGTCTCCTCACCTAACTCACAGCGAACTGTAAGGAAACATAGGTAAAAAGGACCTAATTAGGGAAATACAGCGGTAACGATTCGGATTTAAACTAAATTCAGTTGTGGCACGGCACCGTATATTTGCCAGCCTGTTTTTATGCCCTGATTGGGATGGAGAACTCCGAGATGTTTCGCCAAAAGACCGTGATATTCCTAGCGATAGCCGCATTGATGGCTGTTGTGATCGCATGTAGCAGCAGTCCCAAACCTACTGCTAGTCCCGTTCCGCCAACCGACGTTCCAGTACCAACCGCAACTGCCACGCCCGTACCTGTAGCCCCGATAGAGATCGACCCAATCACCGATCCTGTTGGTTTCCTTAGTATGTTGCCTGCCGATGAGGCTACATGTGCAATTGATGCTGTTGGCGGTCGAGATCGTGTGATCGCCATGATGTCATCGAGTCTCGGCGACGATCGCCTAACCGTCGCTGAGGCCAACGCCCTCGACAACTGCCTTAGTGAAGATACCGTCAACGCTATATTCATAGGTCAACTATCTCGGGAAGCCGGGGGACTTAGCGACGACACTATCGTCTGTATCGGCGAGCAGATCGGTGGAATGTCGGCAGCAGGGCTCTTCCTCGAAGAGCCAGCAGCAGATGTCATCATCAGTTCTCTCAAGGGCGTCTTCTGTCTCGCTAGCGACGAACGAGCCCGCATTTCTGCGAGCGAAGCTGCTTACGGATTCGGCGAATTAGGCGGAATCGATGCACTCGAGTGCGTTGTGAATGGCGTTGGACCTACTGGTCTTACCGATCTAGTCGACGTCTTCTCGGGTGAGGAATACGATTTCGAAGCTCTCGGTGATCTCTTCCCGCTGATGATCGAATGTGGAGCGGTAGACGATTCAGAGTTTGAAGAGCTTGGTGTGTCTGCCGATCAAATCGGTTGTGTGCTGGGCGAACTTGGTGAAGACGGCCTGGCACTATTCGACCAGGCAGCGGGAGAACCTGACCTTTCGGACTTGGGTGCGCTACTCGGGACACTTTCGAACTGCGGAATCGAACTTGATGATCTGATGGGAGCATCGGAACTGCCGATCAATCCGGGTGATTTGATTGACCCTGTGATCATTCCAACGGTTCAACTCGAATTGCCTGAAGACCTCGCAGACGTCGAGCTTCCGTTCACGGAAGAGCAGATCATTTGCCTCTCGACGGAGCTAGGTGAAGATCAAATCGCCAACTTACTCGAAGGCGGAGCACCCGATCTCAGCCTCTTCTCCGCACTATCGAAGTGCGAAGTAGACCTGAGCGTATTGCTCGGGGGCTAAAAAGTTCACACTCGTCGTAGCGCGGATTAATTCGGGTAAGCCGAAAAGATTCGCGTTACGATGATGGGCATTGATGCCGCCAGTAATATAGCGATCACTAATCGCATGGTGACCGCGCTCACCCTGCCCGTTTGCTTTGCGCCGATAAAGCTTCCGATCATGCCGGTGATTCCCATTACAACGAGCACCGATACGTCAAAGTTCATGTTCACGGCATGCCCCAGAAATCCAAATACTCCGGCGAGAACGCTAATGGCGTTGTTTGTGCCTACTGCGTAACGAGGTCCCATGCGGAGCACGTTGATCAAAACTGGAATTCGCAAAAACGCTAGAACAAGCCCGGATGCTCCGGCAGCAATGCCGATAAACAAACCGATCACGCCGTACAAAGTCTGGGACCGAAACTTCAGCGAGATGCCGTGCGATGTGGCATCTATGGAATTTATGGTGCCATCAGCTACTGCTCTACGTGCGACGCGGCGGGCGGTGCGCCATTGCCAAAATGTTGTAGCCGCGGAAATCGCCTGAAGAACACCGATACCTGTGAGCAAAACCCACACTCGAACGCTATCGGCAAACAAGCCACCTAACAACGATCCGATAATTGTCGGCAGCCCGATTACCAGCACTACACGACCTATAACTCTGCCTTCACGCCAGTGCGGCCACGATGCGGCGGTGCCACCGAGTATTGATACTCCAAGATTCGTTCCCGCCGCCACGAGCGGATTGAATCCCATCAGCAACAATACGGGATACCGAATGGCGCCCAACGCGAGCCCGACCATCCCCGCGAATATTCCCAGTGCAAAGGTGAATATGCCAAGAATAATCAGCTGACCGAGCGATGCATCCAGCGAAAACAGATCAATCATCTAGAAATGCAAGCACCTTGTCCGCGAACTACAGAATTATTGTTTGGGCGAGTGGAAAACGACCAAGTGTAGCCCCGAATCAGGTTCGTATTCGATACTCAAATCGTCTCTTTTAGGCTCGTACTCTCTGATGAATCCAAATGTTTGATAACGCGCCTCCATGCCTTGCCGATGCTAAACTTGCCGACTATTCAGACCCCTCTTGTGCACACACGGTAAACCGCTGAGCAATTCACGCCCGGCAGAGGAACAGACAACGATGAAAAGCAGAGCCGCAATTCATGTCGGACACGGCAAGGAACTTGTAGTCGACGAGGTCAACATTCCCGACCCCAAGCCCGATCAGGTCGTGGTGAAACTTTATTCAAGCGGTGTCTGTCACTCGCAGCTGCATCAGATGCACAATCCTGAGGGACCAACTCCTGCTCTGCTCGGGCACGAAGGTTTCGGAGTTGTGACTCAAATCGGGTCTGATATCACCCACCTCAAAGAGGGTGATGCAGCGATAGTAACGTGGGTTCCACGGGATCCGATTCAAGGTCGTTGGAAAGCTCCTTCTGCCGGAGTCACGTGGAACGAAGAGCCGCTTGAAGGCGCTACTTACACGTGGGGTGAAGATGCGATCGTCTGGGGCGGCTATGCTGTCAAAGTAGCTGATGACGCTCCCCGCGATCTTTCCTCGATCGTCGGTTGCGCAATTCTCACTGGGGCCGGAGCTGTTACGCATACAGCGAAAGTTCGACCCGAAGAATCGGTAGCCGTGTTCGGGGTCGGCGGAGTCGGTCTATCAGCAATTCAAATGGCGGCGGTGCTTCAGGCATACCCGATCATCGCTGTAGATATCGACGATGAAAAGCTCGAATTTGCGAAACAGTTCGGAGCGACTCACACGGTGAACTCGTCGAACGTCGATCCTGTAGCGACAATTATCGAGATGACCAACGGCGGAGTCGATTACGCGTTCGACGCTATCGGTCTGAAAATTACCAACGAGCAGATTTTGCCTGTTACCCGAAGCGGTGGTTCAGGTGCCGACAACATCGGTGGAATGGCCGTTCTAATCGGCATGCCCGGACCCGAAATGACTGTTTGGCCGGGACACTTTATGTTCCACCAGCGGCAGTACCGTGGATCGCTCGGTGCAACTTACCCTGACAAAGATTTCGACATGTACTTGCGACTCTACAAAGAAGGCAAGTTCCCGCTCGATAAAATGGTGACCAAGCGATACAGCCTCGACCAGATCAACGAAGCGTGCGACGACCTACAAAGCGGCAAAATACTTGGTCGCGCTATCCTTGAATTTTAAGAGAACCCTATAAAAATTGCAGTACAGAAAACTTGGCGATACCGGCGTAGACGTTTCACTACTGAGCTACGGAACCGGTGGGCCGTCGAAGTTCGGGCAGGCAACAGGCGTGGATGATGCCGGTCGGGCGAGATTAGTGAGTCGTGCGCTTGAACTCGGTGTAAATCTTTTCGACACGGCAGAAGCGTATGGCGAATCGGAAGCGATGCTAGGTCGTGCCGTCCAAGGTCATGCACGCGACTCGTTCCTGATCGCGACTAAGTGGTCGTATCGACTGGAAGATGGCATCGTTACCAACCCCGATGTGATCGTGAAGTCGCTTGAGCAAAGCCTCGATCGTATGCAGACGGACTACGTCGATATTTTCCAGATTCACGGTATGCTTCCTCATCAGTACGATGAACTTGCTGAAGGCTACATCGAAGTGATGCAGAAGCTCCAACAGCAAGGTAAGACTCGTTTTTTAGGTGTCACTCAAATGCTGACCATGGACACGAAGAACGAAGCGATGACAACGGCCATGGATCGTCATCCCGATGTTTGGGATTCGGTGATGTTCAAGTACGGCATCATGAACCAGTGGCCGACGAAACGTTCGTTCCCGCTCGCTAAATCGTCAAAGACCGGAATTCTAAACATGGCGCCGGTTCGCCTCACTCTCACTCGACCAGAAAAGCTGAACGAACGCATGACCGAGTGGGGCGACAACGATGGTGAAAACGCCCTCGATTGGCTCTCAGGCGGTGATTCGTCGGAGCTGATTCGCAAGGGATACCAGTTCGCCGCCCAACCACCGGAAGTAACAACGGTTATATCCGGAACATCAAGCATCGCCCACCTTGAATCGAATGTTGCGGCACTTGATGGCACGCTCACCGACGAAGAGTTCGCAAAGCTGAAATCGGCGTATGGTGACTCCGCTTCGCCCGACTAATTCCTGTTTCTTGAAACCAGTCTCATGAGTTGGTGAATACACACCCATTGTGTATTTATTCACACATCCTTCATACTGGGCCGCCTGTTACCTTGGTGAACCTCACACATACCGTTGATAATGAAGTTGTTCAAAGGGCTGGCGGGTGACTCCACTCGCACATTAGGAGGTACGCAATGTTTGGAAAAATTCTCGTTCCGGTTGATAGCTCTGAGGAATCGCGAACGATCCTCCGTTGGGCTGTCGGACTCGCCAAGGCGACCAAGTCTGATCTGACACTCTTAACAGTTATCGACACTGAAGATTTTCAGATCGTCAAGGCAGCTGCGACCGGTCAGACCGACACTACCGCCCCCGGCGGAATAATTAGCAAGATATCCGAGAAGGTCAAAGCCGATCTTGAATCCGAAGCCGCAAGTCTTCAAGCCACAGGAATCGGAATCGACGTCAAAGTCGTTGCAGGCTCGCCAGCTGAGGCAATCGTCGCCGAAGCCGAAGCTGTTGGTGCCGACGTTATCGCAATGTCGACCCGGCGCGAATCGGCGTTGGCACGAGGTATTCTCGGTAGCGTTACCGACAGAGTGTTGCACTCGACTTCCATTCCACTGATGATTCTTCAACCAGAAGACATTAGCGATGAGGGCGTTGGTTCAGGATTCATACAACACATCGTAGTACCGCTCGACGGTTCGACGCTTTCTGAAGATGCGGTCGCTCCAGCAACAGCTCTCGCACAGGCAACAGGTGCTGAGTTGGTTTTCACCGAAGTAATCAAGCCTCCGGTTTACGGCATGGATATGGGCGGTGTCGGTTACGGCGCTGCTGTCTATGCCGAAGATATGGACACCAAGTTGCTTGAAGAAAGCTCCGCAAAGTACCTTGAACAGTTCGTTGAGAACGCCGAAACGGCAGGACTCAAGGCACATGCAAAGGTTCGAGTGGGCAATCCGTCGATTCAAATCGTCAATGAAGCTTCTGAAACTGAAGGAAGCGTCATTGTGATGGCAACCCACGGTGCAGGTGGACTCAAGCGTTGGGTTGTCGGCAGTGTGACCGACAAGACGGTTCGAGCAGCGCATCGCCCGGTATTGGTAATCCCGCCTTCAGCGGATTAGTCACTTCATGTTCATCCTCCCTCTATATCAAGGGGGAGGATGTTCGCGTTAACGAAGCATCGCTAACTAGTCATCGTCAGAATCGTGATCCGAACGGCTTCTAGCTTTGTCACTGTAATCGAACGTTGAAATAAGCCCACGGATGAGGTTTTCACGCTCTCTCTCGGAGAGATTCCGTTTGCCAGGAATAAGCGTGTAGTAGTTGGGAGGCATTTCGCCTTCCATGACCGATTCTGAAATCTCATCTATCTCGTCGTAATCCCACGACCATTCAGAAAAATTGAGATCCTCCCGGCCTTCTTCGACATGGTCCAAAGTCCACCATGAAACCGGCGCCACCCGGGAATACCACGGCCAATGGGTTTCGTTCGAATGACAGTCAAAGCAAGCTCGCACCGCCAAATCTCTGGTGCCCGATATATCCCACTCAGGTTCTGAAATCACTGGAGGATTGCTGGCGGTACGTCCGTATGGAACTGCCTGAATGGCAATAAACACTAATATCAAAGCAGCTAGGCCGTACTTGATGACGCGAGTGATCATTCGATATCTCTCCAGTCAGCCCAATAATTTTTAGCCTTAGACAGCTGTAAATATCTGCTGCCCATCGGATAGCAGGACATGTACTGCACCGAACTCCAACGAACTAAATACCCATCTCGGTGTCTATTTCGTCTTGGAACGCTGAAGCCTTGCCTTCGGCGACATCTTCGACAGTTACAGGTAGCCCACTCGTACCCGACTCCATCAAAGCGTACGCCAATGCCAACGCGTCCATACCTTCCTTCGGACCAACTTCAGGCTGACCTCCTGATTCGGCGGCGTGAACCATATCGAGATATTCGTAAGCAAGAATTTTTGAATCGATCTCTCGAAAATCCATGTCGTACGAACTAATTCGACGAGCACCGTTCCACAAAATCGAAATCGTATCGTCGAGCTCAAAATCAGGAACCAACTCAAGCAACGCGTCGCCGGTGATCTCCGTTCCGTCGTTCCGAACGATGCGGGGAGATTCGCCTGATCGACTTCGAGGCCGATACATCGTGCCGTTACTTCCAGAAATCGTCGAAACTCCCAGTGACTGACCGTGCGACGTGTCGGTCATTAACAACTGACCAATCGCTCCCGATTTGAAACGAATAACTCCAAAAGCAGTATCGACAGCTGTTTGCTCAACGGTATCGCCCTCTTCGTAGCCGACCTCTTTTCGGTGGTTGTACATCTCGGCAAGCACCGGTGCTACCTCGCTCATCGGCCTCAAAGTACGCTGCGATTCGTTGATCGCAGTTTCGGCGAATACAGTATTCGCACCGCCCATCAAATACAGCAGCATGTCGGCGTTATGTACGCCAGCATCTAGCGGTGCGCCGCCCGCCTGTTCTTTCTTGGCACGCCAAACCGTACTGTGCATCACTGCACCACCAGAGCTGTTCACACCGATATCAAGTGCGAAATACGGCGTTCCTATCGCGCCTGAATCGATCAAAGCTTTGGTGAGTCGATTCATCGGGTCACGTCGATAGTTCTCGGCAACAGCAACGACTTTGCCTGTCGATTCCGATACTTCCCGCATCTGCCGACAAGCCTTTAGAGTTAGCCCCATCGGCTTTTCGGTGATGACGTGAAGGCCAGCATTCATCGCTTTAATGGCGAAACGATGGTGCATCGGCGTGCTAGTGACAATCGCCACTCCGTCGAGATCGGCATCGGCCAGCATCTCGTCGAAGTCGGTGTAGATTACGGGGCGATCGCCGGTGGCGTCGCCAATTTCGTCAGCAACCGTCGCTGCAACATCGGCGTGAACGTCACAGACCGCCGACATCGTTACGCTGTCAAAATACTTACGTAGTTCGATGTATCCATGGGCGTGCCTCCGCCCCATACCGCCACAGCCAACCAGTGCAATCTTGAACGTCATCTTTATAGTTTCTCTCGAAAGGATCTCGTTAGGTGAAGATACGAGCTACGGCAGCATATCGACCAGTGGCTGGATGTTTTTGGGTTCGCCTTTGAAATCGATTCCCAAATCGTGAACGATCTCGACAATCTTGTCGTTGAAAGGAGTCGGCACACCGAGCTTCTTGCCCATGTCCGAAACGAGTCCATTTAGATAATCGATTTCGTTGCGTCGGCCTTTTCGAACATCCTGACCGAACGACGGCACACCGCCGGGTCCACCCCGTTTGCCTGCCTCGATAAATGCGGCCTCGACCTCTTCAATATTCCTGCCCTCAGCAGCATCGACAATCGATTCAGCAGGAAGTTCAAGCACCGAGAACAGTTTTATGTCTTGAGCGAAAGCGACTCGCGCAACTTCTGCACCCAACTGAATTCCGATTCGTAAAGGCTCAAGTTCCGAGCGCACTTCAGTGGTGCCGTACCCGCTCACACCCGAGAGTGCGTTTGCCATGCAGTTCACCATGAGCTTCGACCAGCGAGCGCCCCACAGGTCATCAGTAAATTCCGCGTCTGCGACCGCACCCATAACTTCGACAAGCTCTCGAGCCCTGGGAGTGTCAGACCCATCGTGTTCAGCGATTTTGAAGCCAAGCGGGTAATTATCCGTTCGTATGCCGCGACCCGGCTCCCACGCAGCAGCGCCGATCGTGATGATGCAGCCGAGCGATCGTTCGACCCCGGCGATGGCCGCCATTCGTTCGTCATTGATTCCGTTTTGGAAATCAACAAACACACCGTGGTCGGGATCGACGTACCTGAGCATGAGCGTTGTCGCCCACTCGGTGTCGTACGACTTCACAGCGATGAACGCTGCGTCGAACGGCACAGTTTCGTGCTGTAGCTCGTGAATGTGAATCGCCTTCGGGTGGGTGAGGTACTCGTCTTCTTGCGTCTCGACAATCAAGCCATCGGTCTTGATTTTTTCGATGTGCTCCCACCACTGGTCGATCAGCGTGATGTCGTGCCCCGCCTTTGACAGCAGCCCACCGACAACGCTACCAATTCCGCCTGCCCCCATGATCCCAATACGCATTCGAGTTCGACTCCAAATCAATTACGGCGTTAAAACAAAATCGCCACCAAACATAAATATCTGGAGGCGAAGTGTATGCGTCTAGGAGACGCTTTGTGGACTAACAGAGCCTGAATCTCACGCCCCGCTGAGCATCGCGATTGCTGAGCCGATGATGGTCATGAACTGAGCACTGACCAGCGTCATGGTCCAGCGAAGATCGCTCTCGATCCGGCGCAATTTGCGATCATGCTCTTCTTCGACCACTTCTTTCATACTCATCAGCTCATTCCAAATGGCGTTTAGATCTGGCGAGTAAGACACGTCCTTTGAGACCCGTCGTTCTCGACTGCTCTTGCCTGAATCACCATCACCGCAATCCGCATCGGAATCATCCTGATTGGCGTTGCCCATAACCTTGGCGAGTGAACCTGTTTTCGCTGACCTAAACAACACAGGTCACCACCTCAAGCTCGGCAGTCAGATACTCGATTCCGCCGATCTTCCGACGCTCGATCGGCCCAGACGACACGTCGGTACATCCTCGTTGATGCCAATAACTTAATAAAAAAAGACCCGGAAGTACGCTAAATAATCGCGAACATCACCGGGTCAGTCCCTGCGTGCACTGTTATAACTATGTTCTAGTTATTAGCACATTTGTTCTAATCACAAAGTTATATGTACTGCCGTAATTGGTCAAGGAGCGCGTGTCACACTCTCTTGAGTAAAACTCATCCACCTCTATTACAGCTCGTCGTGGAAGCTACGGTACACAGTGAAAATCCACGACTGCTAGCTTGATTGTGACTCGAGAATTCAACAACGAGTTTTTGGTGCAATTTCACCAACTGTGATTTTCATCACACAGTACTCATATCTGTATGTGATCGTTTTCACAAATGCCTCACATTCGAAGGATATTCTCAATTACATGATCACTGCTGAGTGAGTAACAACTCATTTAGCCGTACCGATCGGCACAACTTTCGGAATTCGAAAGACTAATCGGCATTGAAAGTGATCGGGCTTGGCGGCCCAACAGATTGTGAGGACAATCATGGCACAACAAATTCGCGCTAATATGATCTCGATGGCAGGACTAGTCCTGATTGTCGGTGGAATCTTCGGAATTGGGCTCGGAGGTTATCTGTACCTCACGGCCACAGCTGGACTCGAATCTCTGGACACTGTTTACGCAGTACAGGGTCGATACATGCCATACGACGAAGACGGAAACTTCACTGATCGGGGAACTGCAGAGGGCGGAGCCGCAATCCTCTCTCTCATCGAAAATGACTGGAACTTCACTCTAAATCGTGCCAATCTCGACCCAGAAGACCCTCTGGTAAACACGCCAGACGAACTGATGGTTCAGTACGGCATCATCAACTACCACACACTGCATGGAACGCAGACCGTGGTTCTTACTGAAGATGTTGAGTACGACGGTGTTATGTACGAGGCAGGTTCTTACGATGTACCGGTTGACGGCCGATACTTCTCAGACCTCGACCGTAGGCACCCTCTAGAAGGCCCAGTACGAACTCAGGCATGGAGCCCGTTGGGACTTAGCCTTACGAGCACACTCCTGAACGGGATGAACTCTGACTACATGGCGGGCATGGCCCACTTCATGTCTTGGAGCATCTTCATGGGACTCGGCTTCATGTTTGCACTGGCAGGAGCATTCGTCTTCATCGGCGGAATCCAGCTCACACGCAGACAGGAAGTTGAAGAAGAGGCGATAGAACGAGTAGCAGCAACTATTCCTACAGCGCCACTTACAGCCCCTAGCGGTGCAGCCGAATAGCACCGTAACGTGTGCCCGGGATCGGATCCTGCAAATCGGTAAAAAAGATTAGGATCCGATTCTGGCGTAATAGAAAAGCTCGATGCAACAGCACCGGGCTTTTTGATTTAAGACGCTACCGAAAGCATCAACACTTTATATGCTTCTCTACAATCGATTCAGGAAATTTCAACACCCACTATCACCATCAATAATTCCGTATTCAAATGACTACAATCTCGTCCAACGAAATACATGCAGCGCTCGGCGATCTAGGACTACCAACCGGCGCCAGAATTCTCATGCACAGCTCGCTAAGCAGCTTCGGTCACGTAGATGGTGGTGCCGATGCAGTAATCGATGCGGTACTTAAAGCAGTCGACAGCTCAGGAACTGTTGTCGTGCCAACACTGACTGCAACAGCACTTCACTCCCCCAACGATCCACCGGTGTTCGACCCCGTAAATTCAGCGTGCTGGACAGGCAGGATTCCCGAAACGTTTCGTAAGCGCCCCGAGGCGATCCGAAGCTTGCACCCGACTCACTCGGTAGCGGCGATCGGCCCAGATGCTGAAGAATTAACCAGCGACCACACTTTTTCGATTTCACCTTGCGACGAAAAATCACCATTCGGAAAACTAGCGCAGCTTGAGAACGGGTACGTATTACTGGTCGGTGTCGGCTACGACTCAGTAACCACATTCCATCACGTTGAAGAACTAGCAGCAGCCGACTACCACATGCAAAAAGGTTTTACGAAGGCGACTCTGGTGATCGACGGCGAAAACATCGAGCGGCACTACATGCTTCACCAATGGGGTACAGCGCGTGATTTCAACATCATGCAACCACTATTTATAGAACGTGGCGTTCAGAAAATGACACGAATCGGTGATTCGGAAGTTCGATTGCTCCATGCCCCGAGTATCAGGCAAATAACCCTCGAATGTTTGCGATCTGATTCACGGATACTTTGCAAGGATTGAAAATCCGCTCAGCCTTCTTTTTGCACGAACTTCCGACTCAGTCGAAGAAAAGTTCGATGCATTAGCACCGGGATTTTTGATTTAATCAAACCAATTCAAACTCGTACATCACGTAATTCGTCGAACTCGACTCTGATTCCATGGGGACGAATCCAGACTTCTTGAGTACCGAAACCGACACAGAGTTCGACGAGTCCACACCCGCTACGATCGACGACACTTTCGTCAGGCCAACAGTCCATTTGATGAACCCTTGAACAAGTTCAGTGGCGAATCCATTGCCGTGACGAGACGGCAATACTAAGTAGCCGATATAGAGTTTTGCGCCTTCGGAATTAAATTGTTCAGACGCTATCAAAACCGCGACCGTAGCCCATGACGGTTTCTGATCAGCGAGAAGCACGACGGTTTTCTCAACTTGCTGCTGTTTCAACCATGCGACAGCGTCGTTGACCGTCCGAATCGAGGCCAGCGATTCCGGCAAATACTTTCTGGACTCCTCTGAGACATGAGCGAGCACGATTGCGGCAGTTTCGCGAATATTCCTATCGGTCAATTCCCAATTGCCGACCACAAGTCGATCAGTCTCGAAAGAACAATTACTAAGCAAATTACCCGCCCGTACAGTTTGACCTACTCGCCCTTCTCAGCTTTCCATTTCCTGAACCGCTCCTTCGTCTCCGTTGAAATCGGGTAGTAAGTTCCTGGTGGAACCTGCTCAGCGTCGATTAGACCGATCACGAACTCCTCAGCCTCTTCCTGCTCCTCGATCCAGTCGATCACTTCCTCCGCACGGTCGGCAGGCACCACAACCACGCCATCATCATCACCAACAATCACATCGCCCGGCATAACCAAAACGCCACCAACGTTAATTGGTTGACCTTCTTCGAACGATTCCAAAAACGGCAAATTGCCCGCTGGGGATCGATTCTTGGCGAAGACTGACAGATCGTATTCATCTGAAATCATCTGCAAATCTCGAATAGCGCCATCGGTCACAATACCCTGTGCCTTGTTGTGCCACAGTTGTCGAGTCTTCATATTTCCGAGAATGCACGAATACTCATCAAACGTGTGAGCCTCAGCTACAAGAACATCGTTCGGGCCGCACTTGCCCATCGCCAAGTACTCAGGCGATCCTCCGCCCTTGCGAGTCTGCTTCAACAAGTCAGGACGTGCCGGAACGAACCGCAGCGTCTGCGCCCTTCCGACCAGCGTTTTACCCGGCGTGTAAGCCTTCACGCCACGCATAAGGCACAGTTGGTAGTTCGCTGAAGCAAACCACTCCTGACCATCGGGAGGAGCCAACCGCCACACAGCGCTGTAGGCAGTGGCAGAAGTCACTTTCCTGAATCGATCAAGTATTTCGTCTGATACGTAGGTAGGCATGAGTGGTCACGATCCGATTGACTAGATGAGTTCACTATTTACGGTTCGGAAGTATATGCGCCCCAGAGCGACGAAGCCCTCACTAAGTAATCTGGGTGCTACGATTCGCCGGTTATAAATCTCCTAACAAGCCACTTCTCGAAAGCCCCACATGCCCCAACACATCGCAGCCAACGACCCACGCCTCACCTGGTCGGGCGCTATATCTACCGAAGTGTCTAACGAGTGGGTCATGCCGTGGCGTATTGAGCACGAAGAAAGAGAGCTATACGACAGTGAGCTTGCTCTTCGCGCAGCGATGGCTGCCGGTGTCCGTGTGACGTTCCAGAGCGACACAACCGCTATCGAGGGCACATGCAATTTGTTCGAAGAACGAGGTCAAATCGACCTTGTGGTCGATGGCAAATTGGTGGCATCGGTCAACCTTGCAAACCAGTCATCGTTCCAATTCGAAAATCTCTCGGCCGGAACCAAAATTGTCGAACTATGGCTTCCACAGTTTGGTGAAACCCGGCTCAGCGGTCTTGGAATCGACGTTGAAGCAGATATATCCGCAACCCCTGAATCCAACGCTAAAAAATGGATCACTTACGGCAGTTCGATCAGCCAATGCAGCGCAGCTGACTCTCCAACCAAAACATGGCCAGCGATCGTCGCTCGCACCAGCGGCTACGATCTAACGTGCCTCGGCTTCGGCGGACAGTGCCACCTCGACCCAATGATCGCTCGGGTGATCAGAGATAGCGAAGCCGATCTCATATCGATGTGTCTAGGCATCAACATCTACGGCTCGAGATCGCTCAACCAGCGAACCTTCTACCCAGGCATATTGGGCTTCGTCAAGATCGTGCGCGAAAAGCACCCAACGACACCAATAGTTCTCATCTCACCGATCTACTCACCGGGAAGAGAGACCGAACTCAACGATGTCGGATTCTCGCTCAAGCAAATGCGAGACGAAGTAAAACGGGCGTACGAAACGCTAAATGCACACGGCGACGAAAACATCACCTACATCAACGGTCTCGACATCTTCGGCTCCGACAAAGCCCACCTGCTACCAGACGACCTTCACCCAAATAACGAAGGCTACGGAATCATGGCCGATAATCTCTTAGGGCTACTGCCGAAGATCTAGCAACAACGTCGCTGCTCTAAAAGAAACCCGGCACTGCTGGCCGGACGGTTAGTCGTGCGGATGATCGATGTTGTTGATGCTGCGCCAGATGCGCCACTGCTTCATCACATCGCGTTTGTACAAGTTCAAGTACTTCCCGCGCATCACCACGGTATCGCCGCCCATCTTCGGGGCGATGCCGTAGTTGAAGGCACCACGCACGTACACGATCGATTCGAGCACTTCTACTTCGACAACGACCGACTTAATACTCGCCTTGATCGACCTGAAAAATTCTCGTTGGTGAGAAACTATCGCATCTCGCCCCGTCACAGCGGGTCGATCAGGCAGCATCAAAACCGCATCATCAGCGAACAGGTCATCGATCTCATCGACATCCGAATTGTTTATTGCTTCTGAATATCGTTGTTCTAGTTCTAGAACTTCCGATCGATCGTCTGCCATGCTGCCCCCGTGAAAAGCGATTCGTGTCCTGCATTAATATCTGAATGCGAACAACTCCTGTATCTGATATGTATCAAATCCAAGCACAGGGCGTAATCGCAATTTCCGCCATATCGACTACCCTGTTTCGCACAGTTTTTCAACGAACTGACCGCGAATAAAACGGACTAATCGCCAGCTGAAGCACTACCGTCAGTTGGCATCGGCGTCTGGTCACCGCCCTGAGCGTCGCCCAATAGCGTTCGCCTAAACGTGCGGTCCATCTGCGAGTGGATCTTCATCGCCAAAGTCGCTGTCGAAGCGACGCTTAGCGCCATCACAAGAGCCGAAACCGGCGACGTCAAATCGTCGACTGGCATCATCTGCAGCAACTGCGTCACAAGCCATACGCCCGTAATCATCATGAAAATGCTCACAACTCCTACACTGATAGCGTCAGCTGCGTTGAGCCGCTTCGTCATGTTGAAACGAATAAACGCTCGGCGTGCAAATACAGTGCCAAGATCCGACAACAATCGCCAAATTACGATGGCTGCAGGCACTGCGAGCGTAACAACAGCAGCAATCACAGCCGCACCGACCAAGTCTTCAGAGATACCAAGATCGCTCGCCAAACTCGTTCCAGCGTTCGATATCAATACGCCAGCAACTATTACGAGTCCGATAATTCCAAAGCTCACTGCGGCAGATCGCACACCTCGAACGAAATTATGAGGAGCAGGTTTTGCGGGAGCCATAGCCCGCCGAGCCGTAGCAACCGTCAAAGAAAATGCAGCAGCTTCAGTTTTGACTCTGGAGGGCAGCAACCAGCCAATGAGCGATCCGATTTTGCGATGAGAGTTGAACACCAACGGATACAGAAACGACGACATAATCGTGCTGATCGTTACGACCGGATACAGCTGTGACCCGACGGATGCATGCTCACTGCCAGACCGTGCGATAGCCAGAGAAAATTCACCCAACTGCGGCATCGCCGTGCCCACCCGCAAGGAAGTGTCTCCACCGTGTCCCGTTAGGAAAGTTCCGGCTGTTGCAGCCAATACCTTCCCAACCAACAGCACCCCCGTGACGATCAGCGCCGTGCCGAAAAATTCAGGCACATCACCCATGTTCACCAGCATGCCAATCGAAACGAAAAACAACGCTGCGAAAACGTCTCGCACAGGCGAAATGAGTCGGGCGATTTGATCTCTGTGTCGAGTATCACCAAGCACCGTCCCAATCAGAAATGCACCTGCTCCAGCCGACAAGCCCATCTCACGGGCAAGAAGTCCCACCCCGAAGCACATTCCCAAACTGCCGATCAACAGCGTCTCTCGAGATTTCAGATAGTCCAGTAAATCCATCAATCGAGGAGCAAGAAGCGTCCCGAATACCAAAGCTCCAACTGCAAACACGGCCATCTTGATTACGATAGGCCAGACCTGAACAGCTCCACCTGATTCTTGATTTGCGTAGCCTGAGAAAACTGCAAGAAGCACTACAGCTACGAAATCTTCAACCACTAAAATTCCGACAATCAGCTGCCCGCGTAGCGACATCAACTGCCCGTTTTCTCTGAGCATCTGAACCAAAACTGCCGAGCTAGAAAATGCCAGTGCAGCACCGAGATAAACCGACGTCGTGGGCGTCCAGCCAAGCGCTCTACCGAGGTAATATCCGAGCGATATCATCGCCGTTATCTCGATCGCGCCTATAAGCACCACCCGGAATCCGACTTTCCGGATTCGCTCCCAGCCGAACTCCACGCCAATGGCAAAAAGCAATACGACAAGCCCGACCTCGGCGACCAGCGAAACGGTCTCGGTATCAGATACAAATCGCCCCTGAAGTGCGAACGGACCAACGAGCATGCCCGCGAGGAGATAGCCGAGTATCGGTGGCTGCCGAATTAGACGGAAAAGTATCAAGGCCGCTGCTGCTGCGACCATGATGAGCGCGAAATCTCTTACAAAGTCTCCTGAATGCACATCTTCATAATAGAAAATCAGCACCCAAAACTTCGATAATCCTGAGAACGGATTTCAGGAATTGTGCAATCTCAAATCATTCTGGCCCAGCCTTCGACGATCCGAAAGCTGAGCCAAATGAGCACAACACACAACTAGCCGCTCTTCGCTGTCGCTCCCCAATCTGCCGCCTCAAGACCGTGCCTGGACCGCACCTCGTTTGGCGTCATCACTCCCGCGTTCACCAAACTCACCTCGCGAGCAACCAACGAATCCTCAGACTCGTTCAACGCCTCAATCTCAAGCGGAAGTTGTCACGAAAATAATCAATCCAAGTGATGCACGTGTAAAACGGTCCTCCCCCGGATCGGGGGAGTTAGAGGGGGAGAAGTACGACGCGTGACTGAGTCGTCCGACGATGAGTGCGACTAACAGTCCTCCCTCCCAGAGTCGGAGGGAGCTAGGTGCATGCTGAGCCAGTCGAAGTAGGGCAGGAAATTGCGACGCGGAACGCGACTAACGAAAACCGCTATCATCGGTTCTCCCCCGGATCGGGGGAGTTAGAGGGGGAGACTGCGACGCGTGACTGAGTCGTCCGACGACGATGGAACCTAACGCCCCTTGCGACGCAGAGCCGAGTCATCCGATGACGAGCGCGACTAACGCCGCCCGGAGCTAACGCCGCGACTAATAACAAAAAATATAAAAGGCGATAATGCGGGAACGCGTCGGGGGCTGGTCCGGCTGCGCTCCATACTGCATTATCGCCCTAACCAAAGCTTCTCATCGAACGTATGTCGCACATGTGAAGGGATGCACAATGACATGAAGAAGTTGTGAAAACATGTTCAACTATCAACTTTCACAGAACGTTTTACGCGATAAATAGCGAGTTAACTGGCAGTCAAAATTATCACCCAAAATTACCTACTCTCCGCCAAATCCCCCAACACTATCGTTATGATTCGACACATCACTTTTCTCGACCAATCCACCTAGGAGATCAACAATGAAGGTTTTAGTAACAGGCTCATCAGGACTCATCGGATCAATGCTGGTGAACGCCCTAGCCGATACCTTCGAGATTTCTGCTCTAGACGCACGGCAATCAGATCACGCCCCCGATGTACCAACCCTTATCACCGACGGATCTGACTACGACACTATGTCGAAGGCCTTTGTCGGTGTCGACGCTGTGGTTCACCTCGCAGCCAACGCCCCGGTCGAAACACCTTGGTCTGATGTTCTCAAGAACAATATTTCAGCTACCCACAACGTGTACGAAGCAGCTCGGCAAAATGGGGTGAAACGAGTGGTGTTCGCTAGTTCAAACCATGCTGTTGGCAACTTCGAAATGGACGAGCCGTACAGCAAAATCCGAGTTGGTGACTACGAAGGGCTTACACCCGGTGGTTTCAAGATGATCGATCACAATGTGCCTGTCCGACCCGACTCCGATTACGGCGTAAGTAAGGCGTTTGGAGAGGCAACGGGTCGTTACTACCACGAGCACTTCGGACTCGAGGTTGCCTGCCTACGAATTGGCACAGTGAACCCGCAAAACAGCCCCAAAGGCCCTCAGGCTCGACCCGAAGGATCAGTTAGAACGCTGGCGACATGGTTGAGCCATCGCGATCTCACACAACTCGTCACGCAGTGCATCACTCAACCACTCGGGTTCGAGATTTTCTATGGAGTTTCCGACAACACTTGGCGTTTCTGGGATACAGATCACGCCAAGAAAACAGTCGGCTACGCACCGCTAGATAACGGCGAAGACTACCGATAGAACGGCTTTCGGGCATACCGAACTAAAAGGGACTAGGGTCTAAGAACGGCTCTGGTCCTAATCGTCGGACTTCGGCTCTTTGTCCCTGCCATCGATAATCGGACCATCGGTATTGATGCGAGGATCTGGTCGATTCTGACCTTTACCGTCGATTCGTGGACCATCAGTGTTCACGCGACGTCGAGCATCACGCCCTCCACCGCTGTCACGCCTTGGACCGCGAGAGTCGCCACCTCGGTCATCACGCCTTGGACCGCGAGAGTCGCCACCTCGGTCATCACGCCTTGGACCACCGGAATAACCACCACGACCATCACGACGTGGACCGCGAGAATCGCCGCCTCGATCATCACGACGTGCGCCGCTTGAATATCCACCACGGTCATCACGACGTGCGCCGCGAGAATCGCCGCCTCGGTCATCACGCCTTGGACCACCGGAATAGCCGCCACGAACATCACGACGTGGACCGCGAGAATCGCCGCCTCGATCATCACGTCTTGGTCCGCTTGAATATCCACCACGGTCATCACGCCTAGGGCCGGAATCGCCGCCGCTGGTGTCAATACTTCGCTCGTCTAGGTCATCACGTCGAGGTGCTCGAAATTCTCGTCCACGATCGTCGGTGCGAGAACCACGCCACTCATTACCGCGCTCACCCCGTGAATCGTCTCTTCGATCATCACGACCTGAACTACGTTGTTCGTCACCATCTCCGTCACGATCGCGTGGTTTTCCAGGTCGACCACCGTCATTTGGGATCTCGCTGCGGTAACGACCGGTCGGTGACCGGCGATTGCCGAAGTTTGAATTCGCCGACTCACCTCGATCGACAATTCGGCTCCTCGAAGTCGTAGTGCGGTGGTCTGAACGCTCTTCGTTGTCATCATCATCACTTGGTGGGCGACGACGCGCCTGAGCCAACTCTTCGAGTCGTTCTAGCCCAACCTCTGTCGCCATCGTTCGCCCGATGCCCGTATATCGAGCCGCACCCTGGTTAACCAGCTGAGCCATCTTCGCCCTTGCAGTCGCCGGATCAATATTCCGGAACCAACGAGCGATCATGAGATAACACAACTCCAACGGAGTCAGGCTCTCCTCTGTTCCAACCAAAACGTACAGCACACGGTCACCCGCGCTCTTCAACTCTCTGAAAGCAGGTGCCGACGGAATCATTCCCGTCAGATCCCAAGCTTCGAGAATCCATTCTTTTTCCTCGTCCGACAAGCGGTTCCAAGCGCGCTGGCGCTTCGCCTCAAGATCGAGTGATTGACCGGGCTGATGGGGGACTGAGGTTAAATCTATATTGTGAACAATTTCGGGCATCGTTCAATGATGAACGCGAATTTCATCCACAACAAGCACAAATTGTTAAGAAGAAACAACAGTGTCGCCCGGAGCAATCGAGCAAGTACAACAACGGCCCTCCCCCGGACCGGGGGAGTTAGAGGGGGAGATTGCGACGCGGAGCCGAGTCATCCGATGACGACCGCGACTAACGCATTGCGACGCGTGACTGAGTCGTTCGACGACGATGGAACCTAACGCAAATGCGACGCGGAGCCGAATCATCCGATGACGACCGCGACTAACGCATTGCGACGCGTGACTGAGTCGTTCGATGACGATGGAACCTAACGCAAATGCGACGCACTACCAAGTCGTTCGACAACACCCAGAGCAAACGGATCCTCCCTCCCAGAGTGGGAGGGAGTTAGAGGGTGGGAGACTGCGACGTTGAGCCGAGTTACACAGTAACGAGCGCGACTAACGCCCCAACTGCTACCATCTCGACCGTGACCACTTCAAATACCCAGTTCGCACTCGCCGCCGATATTGGCGGAACAAATATCCGAGCCGCCCTAATCGACTCCGAAGGTCGAATGACAGGCCGTGGTTCTATCAACACAGAACCCGAAAGAGGAATCGAGGATGCCAGCGACCGTCTGGCGAAACTCCTCAAAGCCGCCCTCGCTACTGCGCCAAAGGCAGCCGAAATCGTAGGCGTCGGCGTTTCGACAGCAGGGCCAATTCGACCCGCCACCGGAACCTATAATCACCCACCGAACTTACCCGGATGGCACGACAAAACGATGAAACCGCGGCTAGCCGACTCTATGTCGCTACCCGTTTGGGTTGGACACGATGCAACGCTAGCAGCCCTCGCTGAAACTCGATTTGGCGATCACGTTGGAGCAGAAAACCTCGTTTATGTAACGATTAGCACCGGGGTAGGTGGCGGAATCATCGCCAACAGCGAAATGGTCACCGGATCGTCCGGAGGAGCCGGTGAAGTCGGCCACCTCTCAGTTCGAACCGGCGCCTACAAATGTAACGTCGGCTGCGACGGCTGCTTCGAGGGCAACGCCTCAGGACCCGCCATCGCCCGAACAGCCCGAGATCTCTGGACCGGAGAAGGCGCACTTGCTGACCTTGCCGGTGGCGATCCAAAAAATATCACTTCAAGAATGGTCTTCGATGCCGCTGACGATGGTGATCCAATGGCAAATGAAGTGGTCGATCTAACAATCGAAAACGTCGCTATCGGACTCGGATCGCTACTTAACGTGTTCAATCCCGAAGCCCTCGTGATCGGTGGAGGCGTGGTTCAAGGACTACAGCGCCACTGGGATCGACTACAAGAATCAGTAATCGACCACTCACTACCCGGCTACGGCGGAACAATCCCGCTTACAGCCACCCGACTAGGCGATGACGTCAGCCTCCTAGGCGCAGCACAGCTAGCGTTCAGGCAAGCAAGACGACAGTAAAGTTCACACACGAACTCCCAGCGTCGTAATCCTGTATTTGAAACAGCATCACTTACTGCTAAGAAGTCCTACCCCTAATCTCTAAATCGATCAAGGAACTCACTCAATAATGAAAATCACCAATGTACGAGCTTACGTAGTCGAACCCTTCACTTGGGAATGGGCTGGAATCACCAGACCACTTCGCTGGATGTTCCTGCGAATCGACACCGATGAAGGAATAACTGGCTGGGGTGAGGGCAGTTCGTTCCCACACCACGGCTCCGAAATGGTCGGACTAGGTGCGCTCGCAGCCAAAGAGCTGCTGATCGGTGAAGACCCCACAAACATTGAAGTTATCTGGCAAAAAATGTTCCGACGTCACACCTCCGTCGGCGCACGTGGCATCACCTCGGCTGTAGTAAGTGCTGTGGATATCGCACTCTGGGACATCACAGGAAAAGCTGCTGGTAAACCCGTCTACGAACTGCTCGGCGGAAAAATGCGTGATGACGTAGATATGTACGCCAACGGCTGGTTCGACAATTGCGTGACTCCCGAACAATACGCAGATGCCGCCCGAAACGTAGTCCTGCCCGCTGGGCACACCGCCCTAAAGTTCGATCCATTTCCAGAACATGAAGATGGTTTTCTCTCTGGTGGACTAACCGAAGAAGGCACCGAAAAAGCCTCAGATATCGTAAAAGCAGTGCGTGAAGTTGTCGGACGCAATCATGAAATATTGATCGATGCCCACGGTCGCTTTAACGTGCCTACGGCGGTTCGACTCGGCAATCGATTATTCGAAGAATCCAACATTGGCTGGTTCGAAGAACCAGTACCAGCCGAAAGCAACGCAGCACTAGAGCTTGTTCGCCCTCAGCTGAATGCACCAATCAGCGTCGGCGAACGATTATTCACTCGCTTCGACTTCGTAGAAATATTCGAAAAACGACTAACCGACTACGTCATGCCCGACATATGTTTGGCCGGCGGCATCTCCGAAATGCGCAAAATCGCCAACATGGCCGAGGCATATCATCTGCCGTTTAGCCCACACAACGCTCAGGGAACTTTGCAGATCGTTTCTGGTGCGCAACTCTGCATGACTTTGCCGAACTTCTACCGACTTGAACACGCCATGACCCACATATCGGGCTACAACCGCTTCCTAACCGAACCGCTCAATTTCCACGACGGCAAACTGACGCTGTCCGATAAACCAGGACTCGGCGTAGAAATGGACGTCGATGAAATCGAACGATCATCCATAGAAATCAAGTGGCCCGAAAATCTAAACTAACCCGACCCGTAATCGGGGGAGCTAGAACGGGAGCTTGCGACCGCGCCAATCGGTCCTCCTCCGGACCGGAGGTGCTAGAGGGGGGAGACAGACCACCTCGGGTTCCGGCCGGCCGCATACTCAATAGGCTGATCTCTGATCATCTAGTATCATCCGCTCATCGTCAGAGGTGCATGGTCGTATAAAGGTACGTGAATGCTTACAGCAGCTCTTATTTCTCTTATCAGCGGGACGGGTCCGAAAATCATTGATGAAGCTCGTAAGCTCGTCGAGAGGTTCACTGATGGTGCCCAAACTTCGGAAACAGTGTCAGGCACCGATGATCAAGAGAGTCCCTCAGTTCTTCGTGAGCGCATCGACAATCTTCAGGAAAGGGTCGATGCTCTTGAGTCCAGCGCATTCGATCAAGCTAAACTTGCAACACGAATGGCTGAACAGGGACAGGCGCTCGAAACGGGGCAACAGGCGCTCGCAACGGGCCTAATTGGACTCGCAAAGCGGGTGAAATTGCAACTCTTGGGCACTGTGATTGCCTTAGTTATTTCGATCATCGCAATCGTAATCGGATTGATCTAATCGAACTAAATATTGGAAACCCAGACCCCCACCCCTCGCGCGTCCGTAAAAGGAGGAAGTTAGAGGATGGGAGACTGCGACGCGGAGCCGAGTCATCCGATGATGAGCGCGACTAACGAGAGCGCGAATAACGCCCTCTAAAAATTCTCTTCGTGGTCCCACGGATCTTCCGGCGGCAAGTCGATATCGAACGGATCACCACGATCCAGACCCAGCTCCTCCGCCTCATCCGTAACACCCGTACCGAAATCATCAACCTCGCTCGGATCAGGCGCATTCGCCCAACCCTCAATCTCGGCAGGCTCATACCCTTCCGTATCGATACCCGGTAACGTATCGCCAGCACCGAACATCGAACGAGCCATCTCCTGAGTCACAACCTCATCGAGATCCTCTTCATCCTTCATCGTCTGCAAAGCCTGCTGAACAAGCTCCACGACACGTGGCTCAGTGCTTACTAACAGTTGCTGAAGTTGCTCTTTCGCCGCGTCGCCACCAATACGTTCCACGGCTGAAATAGCAGCCAACTGAACAGTCAAATCTTCATCATCAAGCGCAACCTGAAGCGCACGTAAATGAGGCTCATCCCCAAGCTCACCCATCGCCATCGTCGCCTCATAGCGAATCGAAGCAACGTCATGTTCCACATCAGGAATCACATGATCGATCCACTTTGGATCAGACGTCCGCCCCATCGAGAAAAGACTGCTTTGTCGAGCGACAATATCCCCTGACGACCACGCCGCCTCGATATGAGCCGCAAGTCGATCATCAGCGAAAACCGACACCGCCTCCAACGCCTTCAGCTTCACATCCTGAACTTCCCGTTCATCATCCAAGACGCTAAATAAATTCTCGATCAACGAATCCTTGTATCTAGGGCCCAACCTGCCTGTCTCAGCCAAAGCCGAAAGATAAGCCAGCGGAATCGCCGCACCAGCACGTACTTCAACCACCGGATCGTTTTTCAACATATCGACAAGGGGACGAATCAGTGCGCGATCGTCGCTCTCTTCAAGTCCCTTCAACGAAGCAACTCGAACTGCAGAATCCAGGTGTTTCATGCCCTGCTTGTAGATAACTTCAAACTCGACATCGGGCTGCTCTTCGCATAGATCAACCATTCGTTCCACGATGTCGAGAACGCGTTTATCAGTCCATTCAAGCCACAACTCACCGAACTCTTCAGCTTCGGGGTTTGTTAGGCGTGATAGCTCAGGCAACGACGCGTAGTTAATCGGTGCGTCGTCATCTTCCGGCAGCTTATTTAGAAATTCGTCGAGACCCATGAGTATTTCTAGCCTTACTCGTCCTTCGCTGCCACTTCAACACCGAGAACCTGAAGCGCAGGCGATCGCATCGATCCAAACACCCAGTCCGAAGAATCGCCAACCTGTTCGACTTGAGAAAGCACCTTGTAAACATTGCCCGAAATCATCGTGTCCTTCACCCGACCAACAATTTCACCGTTTTCAACCTTGTAACCCAGTGAAACGTTTGCCCGGAAGTCGCCACCGAGCTCGTTACCCTGACCGGCACCAAGAAGCTCCTCGATAACCAGCCCTTCTTTCATGCCGGAAATCATGTCCTCAAAGTGCGTATCGCCTGCTGCAATATCGATAACCGACGAACTAGGCGAAGGCGTGCTCGCCAAACTACGTCCAGCTGCGCCTGTTGAAGTCATTCCAAGCTGGCCCGCCGTTTGTAGATCCAGCAACGGACTACCAGCAACACCATTTTCGATAAGCCCAAGCTTACGACTCGCAACTCCCTCGTCGTCAAAAGGTCGGCTACCACTTGCACCATTGATTAGCGGGTTGTCATAGATAGAAATTCGCTCGTCGACAATCTTCTCACCCCAGCGATCGCCAAGTGGCGATGAACCGTTAGCAACGTTCTTGCCACTGAACCCCGACAACAGCGGATGAAGCAAGGTTGCTCCAACTCCACGAGGAGTGAAAATAACCGGCAGCTCGCCTGTACTCGACGTCGCAATCGCGGTTTCCTTCGACCACCGCAACGACCGACGTACGGTCTGCAACAGTCGATCAAGCTCAGCCTCGCCAAACAGGTGACTCGACCCGTAGCCAGCCCACACGTTCAGCATGTCTGTACCACGAATCAATTGAGCACCAAGCGAGCAGTAGTAGCTCGTCTGCTCGTACTCTTCGTCGATTCCAGCCGAGTTCATGATTCGCCCTCGACCCGTCGACCACCCGATTCGGGCATCGCACAGCAAGTCGGGCCACTCGTCCATCAACTTCGCAATCAAACCCTCGCCAGTATCGATCATCGACTGCTGCGAGACCTGAGGAACCGCCGGATCGACAATATCGACGCTCGGATACTCAGAAGGCGTAGGAAAACTAAATGAAGCCTCAGAACCGAACGGTGCAAGAGTCGCCGCTCGATCAACGAGCTCGCTCTCCCGTGCTGCGTCGGTAGTCGACGTAAAACCGATTCGGCCGTTATCGATCACCCGCAACGCAACACCCGAAGTGTCACGTCGCATGATTTCTTTCAGCTTGCCCGACTCAAATGAAACCGGATGGCTTTCCATTTCGACTCGATAGACCTCGGCCTCATCGAACTTGTCTGCTGCTGCATTTAATAGCGATTCGCTCAAATTATTTTCTCTTGGAATAAGTAACTACAAATTGTCGACGAAAACGCACTTATGCCCCTGATATGAGGCATTTTTGAATTCGAATATGCGGACTACCGTTCGAAACGGGAAGAGGCGACTGTCCGCCCTTGCCGCAACCACCACCTTGGTTCATATCGAGATCATTCCCGACCCCATCGAGATTCTCTAGAGTCTCGAACAGGTTTCCAGTGAGCATCACTGGGCGAACCGCCTCTTGAATTTCACCGTTGCGAATCATGTACGCCTCGCCCGACGAGAAAGTGAACATCTCGTGCTGGGTCATTCCGCCATACCAGTTGCGCACATAAACCCCGTCATCAACTCCCGCAAGCAAATCAGCCAACGTCGCCTCACCAGGCTCGATGATCGTATTAGTCATTCGAACAATCGGCGGGAAGTTGTAACCAATGGCACGAGCATTACCCGTTGGCTTCTCGCCCATTTTTGCTGCAGTCTCACGAGAATGCAGCCGGCCTACCAACTCACCCTCGCGAACAAGTGCTGTACGAGTCGCAGGAGTGCCCTCATCGTCGTACTTAAAACTGCCACGAAGTGCCGGAATCGCAGCGCCGTCGGTGAAGTTCAAGTGCTTACCACCGAACTTCCGACCCATATACATAATTTCTTTCAGTTTCTCGTTCTCGTAAACATTGTCACCTTCCGAAAGATGACCAAACGCCTCGTGAACAAACACCCCAGCAAGAATTGGATCGAGAACGACAGTTCGTTCGCCGCCCTCAAGTGGCTTTGCATCCAACAGCGCAACAGCCCGCTTCGCAGCGTCTATTACCTGATCGTCGAGTCCTCGAATCAACCCGTAATCGCCTTGCGATCCCAGACTAAATCCTGCCTGTTGCACATCTCCACCGCTTCGAGCCTGCGCCGAAATACGAGATACGACATGAACCTGCTGCTGCTCGATGTATGATCCATCTGAGCTACCAAAGAACGTCTTTCGAGACGTATCACCGTAGATGATATCTGCACTATTAATGCCGCCGACCGACCACACCAAATCGTTGTAGTGGTCCATCTGACGTTTTTTCTCATCGAGAGAAATTTCAGTCGGATCCTCAACGATGTACGCCTGAACCACATCGACATGCGGTTCTACTTCGCCAAGCTCCGTCTTCGTTCCACCAACAGCCTTCGACTGCGCAACTGCGTCGGCAACTTTCTTGCTCAGCTCGTCCAAACTGTTGAAGCTGGCAAAACCCCAGCCGCCTTTAGTAACAGCCCGAACATTCCCGCCAAGACCACTCGTTTGGGCGATAGTGTCGAGCGATTTACCTCGATACGTCAGCCGCGAGTTATCCGTCTCTTCGATTCGGATCTCGCAGTAGTCGGCACCATGGCCGTTCAGGGCATTCTCAATAATGTCGCGGTATTTCACGAATTCGCCGAGCCTCTTCAGGTAGTGAGTGTTCGAACTAATAACGCTAAGTCCCACTAACGTCGCAAGTGGAATCAGGTTTTAGAACGACAATACTAGCAATCGAACTCGCAAAGTCGTACCTCCTCACGGCGTTCGCAATTACATTCCCTTCCAATCGCAGAGATAATCATTAGTGATGTCGAGCAAATCACGCCAACATACCGATTATCAGTCAGCGGTTTCGAAGTTATTGTCGCTCGCCGACTTCGAGAGAAAGTCTCGCGCCAACGACCCACCTGACTTCCATCTCAAACGCATCGAACGCCTACTTTCGTATTTGGGTAACCCGCACCATGGGCAAAAGTACGTTCACGTCGCCGGAAGCAAAGGCAAAGGCAGCACGTCGGCGATGATCGCATGGGCACTCACCGCCAACGGCTATAAAACCGGACTATTCACGTCACCCTCGATTCACCGAATCACAGAGCGAATCCGTGTGAACGGCGATCCGGTCACTGAATCCGACTTTACCGACCTCGTAAACGACCTATGGCACGCCGTAGAAAAAGTCACGGCCGATGGCGATATCGGAGTTGTTTCGGTATTTGAGCTGGAAACAGCGATGGCGTTTTGCCACTTCGCCAACTCGAACGCCGATATCAGCGTGATCGAAGTCGGACTCGGTGGTCGCCTTGATTCCACCAATATCATCACGCCCCTAGTTTCCGTAATCACCCCAATCAGCCTCGATCATGTGGCTGTTTTGGGCAACACCATCAAACTGATCGCCGGAGAGAAGGCCGGAATCATCAAACAAGGTGTACCAGTAGTAACAGCCCCTCAGCATCCAGATGCTCTGGGAGTGATCAGCGGCAAAGCATCTGAACAACGATCGAAACTGATCGAATCAAACTCCGTCGTCACAATCAATAAAGAAGAAAATCTCGGCCTAGAAGGCACAAATCTTGAACTCAAAACTCGTAACTCAACCTTTTCGCCTCATTTGAGACTCCTCGGCCGACATCAAATCGAGAACGCAACCACCGCCATTGCGGCAATCTGTGAACTTGAAAATATCGGCATCACAATCGATTCCACTAAAACCAGTAATGGCATCGAAAGCGTCCAGTGGTCAGCCAGAAACCAGCTCGTGACTACCGATCCCACTCCAATTTTTGTAGACGGTGCTCACAACGTCGATTCAGCACGCGCATTACGAAAATCTGTAGAAGCGCTATTTCCGCACAGTAAAAAAATATTCGTCATTCTCGGCACTGTCCGCGGACATGATCCGACGGCAATTGCCCGAGAATTACAACGCCTCGATTCGATTTTCATCACCACTGAGACGAGACACCCTAAATCTCTGACCAATTTGGAACTATCGAAATTGTTGGGTGAATGTAAAATTGCTGTGCACAAATCCACATCAAACACACCAGATGCGTTGAGTGCGGCGAAACATCTTGCAAACGAGAACGACCTAATTCTCGGAACCGGATCACTGTTTGTCGCTGCGGAAATAGTTGAGATCGAACACAAAATCGAACCTGAACTCTATCCTGATATCAAACTACCTCCGAGACCCTAGATAAAAAGTTTTGACACGAATATATGACCAGAAATAGCGAAACAAGAATAGTAGTCACCGGAATGGGCGCAGTAACGTGCCTAGGTAACACAGTCGAACAGTTTTGGACCGGCGTCAAAAGCGGTCAATCTGGAATTCGTGAAATTAGTCTCGTTAGCCCCGATGGCTTCCCGTGCAGTGTGTCGGGAGAGATTCAAGATTTCGACCCCACCGAGCACATGGATCGCAAAGAAGCTCGCCGCATGGCTCGTTTCTCTCAATTCGCAATTGTTGCAGCCGATCAAGCAGTCGAAGATTCTGGCATAGATTTCGAAAAAGAAGACCTCGACCGAATCGGTGTTCTGATCGGTAGTGGTTCGGGCGGACTTCCCGAAACCGACGCACAAGCAGAAATTCGCGTAAAGCGCGGTGTCGGCCGTATGAGCCCCTATTACATTCCGATGATGCTTGTGAACATGGCAGCAGCCAACATTTCGCACCGGTTCAATCTCACCGGTTACACAAACACATGTGTCACAGCGTGCGCAGCCAGCACTCAAGCAATTGGCGAAGCAGCCGAAGTTATCCGCCGCGGCGACGCCGACGTTATCGTCACCGGAGGCACCGAAGCTGGAATCTGTGAAATAGGCATGGGGGGATTCAGCACCATGCGAGCACTTTCAACTTGGGACGGCGATCCCTCCAAAGCTAGCCGACCGTTCGACAAAGGGCGCGACGGATTCGCTCCGGCGGAAGGCAGCGGGATTCTAATCTTAGAAAGCCTCGAACACGCACAGGCACGCGGAGCAACAATCTACGCAGAAATCGGAGGCTGGGGCGTATCGTCCGATGCCTACCACCTCGTGCAGCCTCACCCAGAAGGCCTTGGTGCCGCCAAAGCAATGAACCGAGCGCTAACAAACGCTGGCGTTACGATCAACGATATCGACTACATAAACGCACACGGCACATCGACACCAATCAACGACGCCTCGGAAACCAAAGCGATCAAAGCCGTTTTTGGCGAACACGCTTACAACGTGCCAATCAGCTCGACCAAGTCGATGGTCGGTCACTCGCTTGGCGCATCAGGGTCGCTCGAAGCCATCGTCTGCATCAACAGCATCAACGACGGCATTCTTCACCCAACGATCAACCAAGATGAACCCGACCCCGACTGTGATCTCGACTACATTCCGAACGTAGCCCGCGAAGTCGAGGTCAACGTAACTCTCTCGAATAGCTTCGGTTTCGGCGGCCAAAACGCCTGCCTCATAATCAAGAAGTTCGCGTAAAAACGTTCGGTCGCCCAGCAACAAGCAACCGCTCAAACCTTCTGCAACACGGCTATCAGGTTTAGCGAATTGCCGCCCAACCTAAACCGGAAAAACGATCACCTTGGAATCATCCCGAGTATGAACCTTCACTCGGCTACCAACGTCGATAGGGTCCGCAGCTCGCCGACGAACCCTCAGCAAGGTCCCTGAATCCAGCCTAATGCTGTACTCAGTAAACTCGCCCTCGAACTCCGTCAGTTCAACAGTCGCAGTCCGCTGATCGTCCTCACCAGCAAGCTCGATCTCTAACTCCGATGTCCGCATCAACGCCAGAGCCTGCTGTCCATCTGCCATATGAATATCGGTCGTCACCCGAGTCGGAAACACACCCGCCTCGGTCACAACAACGCCACCACGGAATATGCCAGGAATCAGTTCGCATGGCCCGATCAATTTCGCCACTGCCGCCGAAACCGGATTTCTATAAACCTCTTCCGGTGTACCGATCTGCTCGATACTGTTCCGGCCCATCACCGCAACACGATCCGACGTCGCCAACGCCTCTTCACGATCGTGTGTAACCAACAACGTAGTCGCCCCGGTCTCGCGCACAATCCTCTTAATATCTCGACGAAGTGCCGCCCGTAGCTGACGATCAAGGTTACTAAACGGCTCATCCAACAACAACGCGACCGGATCAGGAGCCAACGCCCTCGCTATCGCCACTCGCTGTTGCTGACCACCCGAAAGCTCATGCACGTAGCGAGATTCGTACCCGCTCATACCGACCATATTCAACACAGGTGCAATTCGTTCTCGACGCTCTTCCGCAGGAAGCCCCTTCAGCCCGAACTCAACGTTCTTAGCAACCGTCAAATGCGGGAACAGCGCATAGTCCTGAAAAACAAGCCCGATCCGACGTTGATCTGGCGGCACATGAACGAACGAAGAGCCCACCAACTGACCACCAACACGAACATACCCGGATGAAACCTGCTCGAATCCAGCAACCACTCTCAGAGCAGTTGTCTTACCAGCACCGCTACGACCCAAAATGCTCACAAACTCGCCGGGCTTCACAAGCAAATTGAACTCGCTAATCGCCGGAACGTCCGATCCCGGGTAGCTGCACTCGACCCCCTGAAGTTCAATCACACCCGCTTCGGTTGAAGCAACGCCTGCCGCGCCTGAACCAGCAACGCCCGGAATTACTCCCGGAGGCACCGAAATATCGGACTGTTTTTTACGCCAAGGCATTTTCATCGAGTTACCTCAGCAGTTTGTGATGGTGATTCCCTATCAGGCTCAGTCACTCGATCGGATTCATCAGCTCCGTCATTGTGTCCCCGTAACGTCAAATATGCCGTCGGGACACCAGCAACCAAAACCAGCAACAGGGCCGCAGCGGCAGTCTTAGCGAAAAACGCCTCGGATGCTGCCGACCATATAGAAGAAGAAAGTGTGCGATACCCGATAGGAGAAAGTATCAAAGTCGCCGGAAGCTCTTTCATTGTCAAAAGGAACACCATCGCTCCACCAGCCAATGCACCCGGCATAACCAATGGCACAGTGACCGAGAAGATCACTCTCCATTGAGATCGCCCTAAACTTTGAGCAGCCTCTTCAACTCGTGGATTCACTTGTAGCAACGAACTCCGTAACGCCCCAACACTCGCCGGTAAAAACAGAACGACAAAGGCGAATATCAACATCCAAATCGATTGGTACAAAGGACGTGCCACGTTGATCCCAAAGAACACCAACGATAGCGCAACAACTACACCAGGTAATCCGAATCCAATATAAATCGCCCGCTCAAAGAATCGACTTAGTCGACTTTGGAATCGAACTGCAAGTATTGCAATTGGCAATGCTGCCAGCACAGTCGTAACCGCAGCCAAAAGAGAGATATACAACGAATTTCTGGCTGGAATGAGCAACGGCAACAGCTCCTGATCGTTCAACAATCCTCGAACGAGCCAGTGAACCAACACGGCAACCGGAATAACCAACCCGATCAAAACCGGAACACCAACTACAGCCGCCCCTGCCCATCGCCAGCGACCAAGATCAATTCGTCGAGAAATTCGCACAGCACCCACAGTGCTGCGGTGGTAAGCCCCACGTCCACGAGTAAATCCTTCACCAAACAAAAGCAACACAGCGATAGCGACAAGAATCAACGAAAGAACAGCTGCAAGTGTGCGATCGATCGACGACTCATACTGAATCATGATCGTCGAAGTGAACGTCTGATATCTCAACAGTGCCACACCACCGAAATCGCTCAACGTATACAAAGCCACCAACAGCGATCCGCCAGCAATCGCAGGTCGCAACATTGGCAACGTCACAGCCCTAAACGTATGAATCGGACCATATCCCATCGCCCGTGCAGCCTCTTCCAGAGCAGGGTCCATCCTTCGTAACGCACCCCTCACCGTCAAAAGAACATATGGATACGTCATCAGCACGAGTACGAGTGTTGCGCCACCAAGGCCGTAAATATCAGGCAACCGCTCAACGCCAAGCCCCGAAAGCCAGCCCTGTACAACGCCCTTCGGCGAGTACATCTCAATAACAGTGGTAGCCATCACGAAACTTGGCATCACTAGCGGCAACACAGAAGCCACCGAAAGCACTCTACGAAGAGGAATGTTCGATTTCACCGTCAACCACGCAAGTGGTACTGCTACAACTACCGAAATAACCGTCACGAGAGCAATCAGCAAAAACGTTCGACCAAATACAGCAGCGGTGCTCGGCCGCCATACGATGTCGATCCACTCCGAGCCAGCGTTAATCGATCTTGCAAACAAGTAAGCAACAGGAATTAGCGCCGCAAACGCGACAACAGCCGCCGACGCTAAAAGAAACGCAGGCGGCCGTTTTCCATCGGTGGATTTCCACCCGGTAGAAATAACGTCAGAAATAGTCACGCAGACACCATCAGGATTTCAAAAGGCGATGTCTGCGAAACGAACTCCAACGTTTGTGCACAACACAATCGGATCAACATATTGGGAGCAGATCGAACATGCCCCAGCCCATCCTTACGGTAGAGCGCCTACCTCCCGAAGTAGATCCTGTGTTCCCTCAAGATCGATCAAGTCGCCCAGATCAATCGAAGGCTTAGTAATGTCCTCAAGCGCAGGAAGTAGATTGTTGGGCTTAGCGTTCTCGTTGAGCGGGAATTCGTAAGTCTGCGAAGTGAAATACTGTTGACCAGTCGCACTGAGCAAGAACTTGATGAACTGCTGTGCAAGATCCTTATTGTCAGATTCAGCGAGCACTCCAACACCAGCCACCAGAATTACCGATCCCGGATCAGCAGCACGGGTGTAGTAATTTCGAGCCGCAAACGACTCACCCTCTTCAGCAATGAAGCGGTGAAGATAGTAATGGTTCACGAATCCAACTTCGATCTCACCTGCGCCAGCGGCAGCGACAGTCGGCGTGTTTTTCTCGTAAATCTTAGGCTCGTTCGCAACGATACCCTCAAGCCAAGCCTTAGTTCGATCCTCACCCCACTCTTGCCGCATCGCGGTAATCATCGCGTGAAGTGAACCGTTAGTAGGAGGCCAACCAATTCGACCTTTCCACTCTGGCTTTGCGAAATCTTCGATTGAATCAGGAAGATCAGCCTCAGTAAGCATGTCGGTGTTGTACACGATCACACGTGCACGTCCTGATGTACCAACCCACTTGTTTTCAGGATCCTGAGCCCAATCTGGAACAGAACTCAGAATGTTTTCTGGCAATGCGGCTAGAAGCGAATCTATAGCACCTAAACCACCCGGATCCTGAGCGAAAAACACATCTGCAGGGGTGTTGTCACCCTCTTCGAGAAGAGTCGCCGCCAGCGTGCCAGTCGAACCATAGTTCACCTGAACCTTCTCACCTGTGATCTCCTCGAAATCGGCGATCAGCGGAGCAATCAACGATTCACTACGCCCGGAATAAACAACGAGAGGCTTGGATTTTGAAGATTCGCCTCCCTCATCGTCGGTCGAACATGAAATGGCGACCAGTGCCAATACTGAAAACAGAGTGAAACTAGCCGCTACGCGCCATAAACTGGCTACGCTCTTATTCATTCCGAAAGTCCTCTAAGTCGTATCGATTTAGGATTCCTGAATCTGCTTAACGCTTCACCGGTACGTCCTAAATCATTCGTATATCGAAATCCTTACCTAAACAATACACATTTATATTGATCTAGCAAATATCATTTATGAAAATACCGTGAGGACTTTATCCATACTTACCCACTCGTAGTTTCACTGCGTAGTTTTGACTGTTTGTATGCCCGAATATATGAATTCGCATATACATAGCATTGACTTAACGTATTGGCTAAGACACGAACGTAAAGCTACATCGTCTGATTCAAATCTTCACCAAACGCGTCCTTCACAAATAAGGCACGGGTAACAAACTAACAACTACAATCTGACGTACGAACAGACATACAGCTCACTGTTGCCATAGAGCAGCGGGCGTGAGTTTTTACACCACGCTCGTTCACACCATTCACATATGCACGTGCACCGTAGAAACATGAAAAAAACTCCGCACCGCCGTTACGCAATTGCGTTATTTGTCGTGCTAGTCGCGCTTCTCACCGTTGCATGTGAAGACTTTTACTCTGATTCGCCGCCGACACCAGATATCGCGCAACCGACACCAGCGAATGTCCAAGTTGGCGAGCCGGAAGCGATCATCGAATCCGCCGCTCGAGAAGCAATGGCCGCAAGTCTTCAGATCGATGCCTCTGCACCAAGAAAAATCTTGTTCGAACACGAAACCTGGACCGACCGAAACCCAGGCTGCTACCCAACCCCTGAGTCGTTAACCGGTGCCTATCTCATTCCTGGCTACCGACTCCTAATGCAGCACGAAGGCGTGTTTTACGAATACAACGCCGACCAAGGCGCAGGCACCGGAGCCCTCTGTGAATCGACCTTCCAGATCGTTCCAGCCGAACCGGCACATACCACGGTAACCATCTCCAATTCAGCCACGCCCGACTATGAAATCGTCCACATCATCCGATCTGAAGAAGATGTCGCTGAATTCAACTCATCATTCTCAGATACCGCACTAATTGGAGTCGACGAGATCGAATTTCCAGAAGAAGTTCTCGTTGGCGGTTGGATAAATGCCAGTCCGAATCCTCAGGTAACACGAGCCTACAAATCCGAACAGGACGGGCACGTCATTATTGAGGTTTTGATACCCGAAGAATTTGAAGAAGAAGCCGGCGAAAACCCGACCCAAATCTGGGCTCTTGTCGACACTACCGAACCCAATTCAACCTACGAATTCGTCGTAGTTAGATAACTCCCGACATCACTCAAGCATCGAGTCAATCGAACACGGAAGAACCAAAGTGAAAAGCCCGCTACGCACTGAACTAATTCTCATCGCAGCAATCACCTTGATCGCAATTGCCGTATCTTGCTCATCAAATGACGTTGATGACGACCCGACAGCAACCAATATGCCGTCAACAGCCACTCAAGCACTGGCAACGGCACGCCCAACTATCACCCCGGTTCCGACAGCAACGAACACTCCCGGACCAACGCCAACTCCCGAACCAACCGCAACACCTAGCCCAACACCTACAGCAACATCTACACCGGTGCCGCCTCCTTCTCACGTCAACGAAATGGGGCGCCTCTTCACCGAAAAAGGCATCGACTTCTCGACACTGTTCGTCCAATCAGTCGGCGCTGCAAAGTGGCCGTCAGCCGCTCTCGGATGCCCGGAACCAGGAACATTAAACGACACGAGTGAAGCCCCATACAGCGGCTTCTACTACATCATCAGCAACGGATCTACGACCTGGGAATATCACGCCAATGCCGACGATTCGGTAGTCGTCCGATGCGATGAGCGAACGCCATCAAACGCTCCTCTCGTAAATATTACCGAGCAAGCCAACCTCGCAGATTCCACCAAACTCACGCTCATGCGAAGAGATTTCTCAACAGGTAATTTTGAAGTTCGAAGAGAAATGACTCCAGAAGACATGGCACGAGTGATCACCCTCTTCAACCAAGAATCCGGAATCTCGTACGCACCCCCGTGCACGACGATATTCAGACTCGATTTCGTCACCAGTGACGGAACCAGCGGAATCGAATTCATTTGCGAAGAAAATTACAAAGCGTTCGATATCTACTGGAACGAACTCCACGGAACCGCCCCAATACTCGGCTACATCATCGGTCCCTACCTCACCGGCGATCCAATTCCTCAGCTTCCAACCGAAACCCCGTAAGAAGCCCAATGAACGAAGGCACACGCCTGATGACCGATGAACTAGCGAATAGGCGACTCAAAGCAGGCAAGCTACCTGCCGACCTACTCGCCAATTTCCTCAGTGATCTCGCACCAACAGACCCGAGAATATTGCTCGGTCCAGGAGTTGGAGAAGACGCCGCGTTCGTTTCGTTTGGTAGCAAAACACTCATCGCCAAATCCGATCCAATTACGTTCGCCACCGATCGCATCGGCTGGTACGCAATTCAAGTCAACGCCAACGACATCGCAGCATCGGGCGGCACTCCAAAATGGTTCCTCGGAACGCTATTGCTACCCGAAAACGAACCCGCTTCAACCGCCAGAGACATATTCGCTCAACTCCATGAAGCAGCCTCCGAACTAGGAATCACGCTGATAGGCGGACACACCGAAATTACGATCGGTCTACCCCGACCAATAATCGCAGGAACCATGCTCGGTGAAGCCGCTCCATCCGAAACAGTAAAAACCTCTACCGCCAACATCGGCGACGACGTAATCCTCACTTCGGGCATTGCGATAGAAGGCACAGCGATAATCGCCCGAGAAAGTGAATCAGAACTTCTCTCGGCAGGACTATCAAAGCAGCAAATCGCCAAAGCCGCGGAATTCCTCGACTCTCCCGGCATATCAGTCGTCAAAGCTGCCGGCATAGCCACGTCAACCGGGCATGTGACCGCCATGCACGACCCAACAGAAGGCGGACTCGCCGGATCCCTAGACGAAATGGCGCGAGCTTCTAAAACCGGAATTAACGTCGACGCCGAACAAGTACTCGTCTATCCCGAGACTAAGGCAATATGCACAGCTCTCGATCTCGATCCATGGGGGCTCATCGCATCGGGTGCTCTAGTCATCACCTGCAATCCAAACGGCTCTCAAGAAATCGTCGATTCGCTTGAAAATGAAGGCATACCGGCGAATGTCATTGGGAATATCACAGATTCAGAAAACGGACTAACTCGAACTTCAAACGGAATCAGCGAACCTCTTCCTGTATTCGAACGAGATGAAATCGCACGGCTCTATTCAAGCTGATCTAAGATTTCGCGTATGTTCCTCTCTCACCCTTAATTTCATCAAACTATTAGAATGGAATAACGAACACGCTAACGCGTGCTGGCGAGAACCAACTAAATTGCCAATTTGCTGGCAAGCCTGCGATTTATGACAACCACTCCACAAATCGGATCCGCTAAGGATCTAATGCACTCGGTTCATAAGTACCTGCCAGCCGATCGCGCCTCCACAGTGGAGCACTCACTTGAGTACGCGATCAAAGCCCACGACGGTCAAGTACGCGACTCCGGCGAGCCGTTCGTTGTTCACCCAATCGCAACCGCCATCCGACTCGCCGATATGCGACTCGATGCCACCACGATTCAAGCAGCACTACTCCACGACGTAATAGAAGACTGCGGCATTAGCTTCGAAGAACTCGAAGAAGAATTCAGCACTGAAGTCGCAAAACTAGTCGATGGCGTCACCAAACTAAAACGCCTCGATATGATCTCCGAAAACAGTGCGATGATGAAGCAAATCGCAACTCCCGAAGCGACCCGTGCAGCATCGCTACGCAAGATGCTAGTGGCGATGGCTGAAGACGTACGAGTCGTACTCATCAAACTCTCCGACCGCCTGCACAACATGCAAACGCTCGGACATCTTCCCGTACCGAAGCAACAGCGAATCTCACGAGAAACGCTCGACATCTACTCGCCTCTAGCCCATCGCCTGGGCATGTACGACATCAAATGGCAGCTCGAAGACCAAGCCTTCCGTTACCTGATGCCCCGTCAGTACAAATCAATCTCTCGACTCGTAAGCCGAAAACGTGCTGAGCGAGAGATTTACACCGAAGCAGCCGTAAAGGCAATCAAAGGCCCGCTCGACAAAGCCGACATCACATGCCAAGTCGATGGACGTGTCAAGCATCTCTACAGCACATACAACAAGCTCCAACGCTACGAACGTATGGGACGTAAGTTCGACGAAATCTACGACCTGATCGCTATTCGTGTCGTCACCGACAATCTGGGCGATTGCTATGCCGCCCTCGGCATCGTCCACTCGAAATGGCGCCCGGTGCCCGGTCAGTTCGACGACTACATCGCCAGCCCTAAAGAAAACATGTACCAGTCGCTACACACCTCAGTACGCGGCCCCGGCAACTACCCGATTGAAGTGCAAATTCGTACTCAAGAGATGCACGAAATCGCCGAAGAAGGCGTCGCATCTCACTGGATGTACAAAGAAGGCGAAGACGGAGCACCAAAGGTAGACAACTTCGAAACGAAGATGTCATGGCTTCGTCAACTGCTCGACTGGCAACGTGAGGTTTCTGGCGACGATGAATACCTCGCCACAGTTAAAACCGACATTCTGCAAGATCAGGTATTCGTCTACACACCAAATGGCGATGTCAAAGACCTTCCCGCAGGCGCAACGCCTATCGACTTCGCTTACCGCATTCACACCGACCTCGGACACAACACAGTCGGCGCCATCGTAAATGGCAAGCTAACAGCCCTCAACACACCATTGAACAACGGTGATGTCGTGGAGATCCGCAAAGCCAGAATCCCTCGTGGACCAAGCCTTGATTGGCTAAACCTCGATCTCGGATATCTCATCACTGGTAGCGCCCAGACGAAGGTCAAGCAGTGGTTCCGCAAACAGGAACGACAAAGCAATGTGCGTCGAGGTAAGGATCTACTCAAGAAGGAACTGCGCCAACTCGGCCTCAGATACAACGAGAAAGAGATCGTCGCCAGCCTAGACTACGATGATTTCGACGACCTGACCGAAGCGCTCGGAACAGGTCAAATTTCGGTTGGTCGAGTAGCGGAAACACTTAACCCCACACCCGATGAAGTGTTCAAGCCGGAAGTCTCTAAAGGAAAACCGCCAACCGATCAAACCAAAGGTCTGTTCGTAATGGGCGAACCAGGTCTCCTCACCAGAATCGCCCAGTGCTGCAGCCCTGTCCACGGCGACGAGATCGCTGGATATCTAACTCGTGGTAGAGGCGTGACAGTACACAGACAAGGTTGTTCTATCCTCCGCGATCGAGAAGACACTGACCGCCATTTACCCGTCGCGTGGGGTCACTACGAAACGACATACGCTTCTCGATTGCAGATAAAAGCATTCGACCGCGTCGGACTGATTCGAGACATCACAAATGTGGTTTCATCTGAAAACGTCAATATTCATTCGCTGACGTCGGACGAAGACGACAAAACAAATGCCTGTACTGTGTCACTTACGGTGTACACTACTGGGGTTGAGCAGTTAAGTCGGCTCTTCTCCCGCGTGGAAACGATTCCCGGTGTAGACAGTGTCTTCCGGGTCAGCGAAGCGCAGAGTGTGTAGAAATACAAGCTCGAAAAATCGCATAAAGTCGTTTTCTCAGCATTCAGAACAGTTACCAAGGAACATCAATGCCCGCCGCTAAAACTTTGCGCGCTCAGACCCGCAAAGCCGATCGCAATCGATCGACTCGATCTTTCACTCGCAGCCGTGTTCGAGCTGTTGCAGAAGTACTCGAATCCGGTTCTAAGACCGACGAGTCAGACGCAACACTGACCAGCGCAATCTCAGCGCTCGACAAAGCAGTTACCAAAGGTGTCATGCACCGAAACGCTGCTGCTCGCAAGAAGTCTCGACTCACCAAGCAGTACAACAAGCTTTCTAGCTAGCTCGGGATAGACCTTTGACTCAGGGTCCACAAAACTCCCCAGAGCACAACCACGACCATGCGGCCGATACTCATCGGCCCGGTCCACAGTCAGAATCTGACGACACCCAGTTCAACTGGCGAATCCATCATCCTTTCGAAGGTGTGGAAAATCGAGTCGCGGTCGAAGTAGCCCCTTGGAAGGGACTAATCCCACGCTGGCGATTCGTCGTACCGGGCGATTTCAAAGGTCCCTCCAGATGGGGCATAGGTCCTGCCGGTTCAGGTGAAATCGACGAAGACGTAAAACGACCGGCAAAAGACGGCCCAATTCAGATGGTGAATGGCCCTCTCGTTGTATGGTTCGGCGGTCATGAGTCACTTTCGACCAAACAGTCCGCCTACCTCGTCTTTGACGGCGAGCCTCCCCATTATGTTGCGTTTGGGTATGCTGAAACTATTGGCGGTCCTCCAGGTAATCTCGAAGGCATCTCTTTCGGCGATGATCACCCGACTCACCCTAACGCTCACATCGATCCGTCACACAGTCACTCCCAGCCAACTCCACCGCCGCCCTCTCCCGGCTTCGACCCGCATGCCGGGCACGACCACGGCGGGCACGATCATAGCCACGATGATCACGACCACTCAGGTCACAATCACTAGGATTCGATTCCTAATGGTCGGGCTAGCAATTCTCGGCGTACTCGTTTCGACAGCGTGTGGATCTGAATCGTCAAACGCCGGAGCTGTTCCGACCGTCGATCTAATTCCGCCCCATACTCCAACCCCGCAAATAATCTATGTAACCGTCGTCGTGACTGCGACTCCTGACCAAACCACGCAACCTACGCCAACCAGCAGTTTGTCTTTGCCAACAAACACCACCTCGGTTGATTCAACACCTTCACCAATCCCGAACACCCCACGCCCAGCACCACTGCCAACGTCCTCGGTAACGGCTCCAACACCAACAGCGCTCGCCCTACCAGTTACAAATCCCACAGCAACTCCTACGATCTCGCCGACTAGCCAATCAATCCCACCAACACCAACTACGACCGATCCCATATCTTCGCCGACTCCACCTTCTCCACAGCCCACAGCAACACCAACCCTTGTTCCATCAGCCACAAGCGTGCCAACAAGCACCCCCTCGCCGACCGCAAGTCCCACACCCGTCACGACCGCCACTCCATCAGCGGGATTCGATCCATTCGGCGACGACCGCAACTGCGGTGATTTCACCGATTGGCAAACTGCACAATCATTCTTCATAGCTGCCGGTGGACCATCAGATGACCCACACCAACTCGACGGCGACAACGACGGTACCGCCTGCGAATCCCTCCCCGGATCACCGTAAATCGGGCACCACGTGCAACCGAGCCAGCTACCCCAGCGGCTGTCACCCTGAATTCATTTTCAGGGTCAATCGTCCACGACCAACAACATTCAACCCAGCCCATCACATCCGCCCAACATCCCCCAAAACAACCAAACACAAAAAGAAACGAACGCACGCGTTCCGAACTTATGATCGCAATTCGTGACACGTTCAATTGACACGGAACAGTGTCGGCTGATAATTTTCAGAACATTAGTGCGGTTAAAGTCACACTAACGAGTCACCGGCCAGACCACAGTTCAGGAACAGCACAGATGAAGAAGCTCTCCGAAAAGCAACTAACGATACTTTCGTTCATTGAGGAGTTCATCGACGAACACGACTACCCGCCAAGCATTCGAGATATCCAAAACGGCTGTGAGATAAGTTCCACGTCGGTAGTCTCATACAACCTCGACAGACTCAAAGAGAGCGGCTACTTAAACCGCCATTCCGAAGTCTCTCGGGGTCTAAGCCTGTCGAACCAGCGCGAAACTCCACCTGCGCCAATTGCTATCGAAACCGTAGCCGTTCCACTGCTCGGGACTATAGCTGCGGGCTCCCCGTTCCCTATGCCCGAAAACGACACATGGTCCGATCTCTCCGGCTCTGAACTCATCGACCTCCCTCAGGCAATAACAGGCACTGGCGACGGCGTTTACGCCTTGAAGGTCAGGGGCGAATCAATGATTGACGCTCTAATTTCAGATGGCGATCTCGTCATCATGGAACAAGCGTCATCAGTTAGAAATGGCCAGATGGCAGCTGTACGAATCAAATCCGACAACACAACGACTCTCAAGCACTATTACTCAGAAGGGCCACGAACCCGCCTAGAGCCAGCCAACTCGCAAATGGAGGCAATGACGTTCCAATCAGACGACATCGAAGTCCTCAGCCGAGTGGTAGCCGTCTGGCGATACATGGGCTAGCGGCAACGATCGGCAACACAGAACTTCCAAATCTTATGCCAGTGGGAAGAAAACCTCACGCCCCCGATATGCGCTTACTAACTCTCGGCGTATACTTGAACATGAACCCCGGTTCAAATTAACAAGTCCCGAACATTTTAGGGACAACTCGGAGCTTTATCTGTGCTGCAGAACTTTGGCATCTGGCAAATCGCCCTCATACTCGTAATCGTCTTGCTTCTCTTCGGAGTAGGCAAACTGCCGCAAGTCGGCAAAGGCATGGGACAGGCCATAAACGAGTTCAAATCCGCCGTCGACACCAAGGGCAAGAAGTCCGATTCCGACACCGGTGACAAAGACGACGATAAAGACGACGACGCTAAATCTAGCTAGTCAGCCCTAGGTCAACCGACCAACAGATCCCGCACGAACGAATCAATCAAGGCGCCAACCGCCTCTTATTCGTCGCGTCCGCGCTCTGCCAGTTTTACCAACAGCAGGCCAATCCCAAATAGTCCCATTACTGGAACTGCCACAATCACCTGAGAAATCGGATCGGTAGGCGTAACAGCCGCACCGAAAATAAACGCTATCAAGATCATCCATCGGATTTTGCCCATTATCCATTTCGACTTGATCAATCCGATTTTCGCCAGCAGATACATTACGATCGGCAACTCGAAAATCGTGCCAAGCCAAAAAACGATTCCAACAGTCATCGACACAACAGATGCTGCCGTAATCGTAGGTACAGCCAAGCTGCCCTGAAACTCCAACATGAACTCAAACAATCGCGGTATCAGAATCAGATAGGCGAACACCGCCCCGATCGCGAACGAAACTAGAGCTCCCGGAATTAGAAAGTAAACGTACTTCCGCTCGTGAGATTTTAACCCCGGCTGGAAGAAACGTGACATCTCGAACAAGAAATATGGCATCGCAGCCGTCAACCCAACCATCACCGCCAACTTGGCTGCCGCTACCCACGCTTCTGTAAGCGTCAGTTGAACAATGTCACCGCCAGCAGCCTCGATCAGTTCACGGGCATTCGCAGTGAACTGGTTGAATATCCACCGAAAATTCACAACAGCGATCGCAATGAAAATCACCGCTACGATCGCCACCCGAAACAGTCGACGTTTCAGCTCGTTCAGGTGCGAAAGAACCGACATGGCGTTGCTATTCAAGACTTCGCCTCGCCTGAATCCCGGTCAGACGCATCTGGTCTCGGGGCGGAACTCTCGTCTCCATCAAGCACCTCTGCTGGACCAGTCTTCTTGGCTGTAACTGAACTGCCATCACCGCCTGAAATATCAAGATCAGGAATGGCATTGCGAATTTCGTAATCGACCTGAATAGGCGGTCGACTGAACTGCCAGTCACGCGGAATCGACTTGTCTATCACTTCGTTGGCCTTACGAAATTCCTCACCCACCTCATCGAGCTTCATGTCATCCTCAAGTGATTTCACACTCTCTTTGATGTCATCGATCCCGACCTGCTCCTTTAGATCCTCAAGATCAATCGCCTCGGTAATCAGCGACTGCAACGCATCACGCTGCCGCTTCAGGTCCGAATAAACCTTCCGTCCATCCCGAATACCTTCAAGCAAACGCTTAGGACCAAGCACGAACAGAGCTATCGCCCCAACGAGCAATACCTCGAATCCGCCAAGTCCAAAGAAGTTCACTACAACGACCCCGTATCGTCAAAATCACCGAGCAGAGAATGACCGGCGCATACGAGCGATGCGCCAATCTCAAAACCAGATATTTCTAACAAATCACTCGTTGCACACATAGGCAGTCCAACAACATTCAAATAACACTCATCGTAACTCGCAACCGGAGCAAAAGAAGAATCCTGGATACCGTAGCCGCCTGCTTTATCGAGAGGCAGACCAGTTGAAACGTACTTAGAAATTTCTTCTTCTTCTAGGTTACGAAAAACAACTGCCGTACTCGCGAACTTTGTGTGAGATTCCCCGGTGGGATTCACAATAGCAACCCCCGTAATAACTTCGTGCCGACGTCCACTCAATCGATTCAGCATCTTATTGGCTTGTTCTGCCGATTCAGGCTTCCCGAACACTTCATTCTCGAAAACGACGATCGTATCCGCACCAAGCACAAATTCACCAACGTTCGATTCTGCTACATAAGAAGCCTTAGCCAACGCCAGTTCCCTAACAGCCGAAACAAGATCAGATCCCCGATCCAAAATAGCATCCTCATCGACAGAAGCTGGAATAATCTTCAAATCAAATCCAGACTCAGACAGAATTTCCGCACGCCGAGGCGAACCACTAGCGAGCAATAATTTTGTGCCAGATGAACTCACCATCTCAGCTAACCCTGAATCCCTTGAAACGACAACACACTGATCGTCTCAACGTGTCGAGTCTGCGGGAACATGTCGACAGGTCGAACAGTATCGAGCTTGTACATCCCGCCATCACATAGAAGATCAAGATCCCGAGCCATCGCCGCAGGCTCACAGGAAATCATCAACACTTTTTTGGGCTGTAGCTTCTTGACCGATTCCAATACATCCGGGTGGCAACCAACTCGAGGCGGATCAAGCAAAAGCACATCAACTGAATCTTCATCCTGCCAATCGGCCATCACATGTTCAGTCTTACCCTCGATAAATTCGACGTTCGTAACGCCATTCAAATTTTGATTCGCATCCTCGATCGCCGATGCCGACTCTTCGATTCCTACTACTCGCTGCACATACGGCGACATCAATACAGCGAACACGCCAACGCCACAGTAGGCATCGACCATCACTTCGTCGCCGCCAAGTTCAAGCAGCTCACGAACTTCATCGACAGCGCGTGAAAGTTGACCCGTATTCACCTGAAAGAACGAAGAAGCCGCCACAGTGAATCGTGATCCTCGTACCTCTTCTTCGTAATGCTGTACTCCGGTCACGAGATCCAATCCCGGAATATCCATCTTCGGCTGAACGAGCATCGAATCGGTATTCACCCCGACCCGGATGGACATCTGGGTCTGACCTTCCATCTTGTCCTGAACAAGAGCGATCGTGTCGTTCACCTTTTCGTCCATCAGCAGACACTCTTCAATACGCACAAACTGCCGAGTCACAGCGTTCTTGTACCCAACCTCACCAGAATCTTCGTACTTGCCGATCGTAAATCGACCATGATTGCGGTATTTGAGTCGCTTCTCACTCTCAACCGTCCGATCAACCTCGACGTCGGAGAGATTCGCGTAATTGGCGATCTCACGCTGCACCCGTTCACGTTTCAACTGAAGCTGATGACCATACGAAACGTGTTGCCACTGGCATCCGCTGCAAGCTAGAAAATACTTGCATTCCGGCTCGATTCGTTCGGCAGCCGGCTCAATAACTTGCGCGACAATCGCTGCGATTCGTTCTGGAAACTTCTTTTGAACCTCAGCAATTACCACCTCGCCGGGAAGCCCGCCCGACACGATTATCGGAGCGCCATCGATCTCAGCGACGGTGTCACCAGCATCGTTAATCGCACCCAAAGTGATCTTAAAATTATCACCCGGATTCAAATCGATATGAGCGGTCAAATCAGGACCGTTATAGCGCTGCCGCCGCTTACGCTTTGCCATTACGAAATTCGTGCCTCAACCGTGAATCACTAGACTCACAAAACCACAATTTGGTCGATTAAAAAAATATACTGTCTGTTATTCTGAACTAGTTCAGGCCACGATGCGCCTAGCTCGGCGCGAATCACGGCCACCAAATGGTCAATTCTTCCTAATCGAATCGAAAACAAATCATTGGTTTCAAAGTCAGAAAATGCAGGATCACCATCAGTCGAGCGACGTCTACCCGACTGGTTCAAGGTCAAAGCCCCCGGTAGTGAAAAATTCCTTGAAATTCGCAAGAAGATCAAGGGCGCAAGCCTGAACACAGTCTGCGAAGAAGCAGCATGCCCAAACATCGGCGAATGCTGGGAACGCGGCACCGCCACCTTCATGATCCTTGGCGACACCTGCACACGAGCCTGTTCGTACTGCAACGTGAAAACTGGCTGGCCCGTAACCGTCGATCAAGCCGAACCAATCCGTGTCGCCTCAACAGTGAAGCAAATGGAACTCAGCTACGCCGTGATCACATCGGTAGATCGCGACGACTTATCTGACTACGGCTCAGGAATATTCTCAGAAACGATCAAGCAAATTCGACGAACCACTCCTGATTGCAAAATCGAAGTGTTGATCCCCGACTTCGAAGGCGAATTCGAATCACTCGAACGCGTCATCAACGCCGGGCCGCACGTTCTGAACCACAACATCGAAACTACTCGACGAGTATTCAAAAAGGTCCGACCCCGCGGGAACTATGATCTTTCTCTCGAACTGCTGAAGCGGGTCAAAGAGATCAATCCGTTCATGCCCTCGAAATCTGGAATGATGGTCGGCCTCGGCGAAACGAAGCCCGAACTCCTTCAAACCATGCACGACCTGCGAGAAGCAAACACCGATTTACTTACAATCGGTCAATATCTCCGACCCTCCAAGCGGCATCACCCGATCATCCGTTTCTACCGACCTGAAGAGTTCAAAGAACTCGAAGAAGAAGGTTTGAAGATGGGATTCAAACACGTCGCAGCAGGACCACTCGTCCGCAGCTCGTACCACGCCGACGATCAGCACAACGCCGCAATCGATCAGATCCTCGATTCCGCAAACGCCAAAAGCTAACCCGTGTCGACCCTCTACGTTGTCGCAACGCCAATCGGAAACCTCTCCGACATTTCACAACGCGCCAAGGAGGTACTCTCGGCTGTAACGACCGTCGCCGCAGAAGACACCCGCGTCTCTCGAAAGCTCCTCAACCACATCGGCGTATCGCCCCGACTCGAAAGTCTCCACGAACACACATCTCCCGAGCGGCTCCAAGCACTCGTAAAAAAACTTGAAACCGGCGACATGGCAGTTGTATCCGACGCCGGAACGCCCGGAATAAGCGACCCCGGATCGGCACTCGTTGCCGCCGCAGTAGAAGCCGGACACGATGTAATTCCACTCCCCGGTCCATCGGCAATAGTCAGCGCCTTATCCATAACCGGTTGGACGTTCGAGAGATTCCTCTTTCTCGGATTCCTCCCGCGAAAAAAGAACGAGCAGCTAACAACGCTGAACAACGCCGCACAGGAACCAGGGCCCGTAGTCGCATACGAATCACCACATCGAATAAAAGCGACTCTCGAAAACATCAACCAAACATTCCCAGTCCGACAATTAGTCATTTGCCGAGAGCTAACCAAGTTCTACGAAGAAACCTTCCGAGGAACAGCCGCCGAAGCGATCGCCCATTTCGATAAGCAACCGAAAGGTGAGTTCGTCATTGTCATTCAGGGAGCCGGTAAAGCGACCAACACCGAACTTTCCGACGATGAAATTTCAAAAGTTCTCGGAAACCTAAAAGAAAACGGTCTCAGCGGACGAACCCTCGTCGAACGAGCAGTAGAAATCACTGGCGCACCCAAAAACCGGGTCTATCAACTCTCACTGAGCAAAGATCTCAAGTAAGTGAACTGGTCGAAATCCATCACAACTTAATGATCACGAATTCATGATGACTCCAACACGACCGACGCTATAATAAATCTCTAAACGAAATCATCGTCGGCAGGCGAAATCGACCCGCCGTCTCAGCTAGCCCAGTAACAAACCGGAAATTCACTTGCCTCGTAAAATTCTTGTCGCCGTTGCATGGCCGTACGTAAACGGCGAGCCCCATCTCGGGCACATCGCAGGCATGAACGTCCCAGCCGACATCTTTGCCCGGTATCACAGAATCGTCGGTAACGAAGTCGCAATGGTCTCCGGCTCCGACATGCACGGCACACCGACTGCCCTCAAAGCAGCCGAGGAAGGCGTCGAACCAGTAGTAGTAGCAACTCGCTACCACGAGATCTGGAGCAAAGCCCTCAACGATATGTCGTTCTCCTACGATCTGTACACACACACGCACACCGATCGCCACATCGAAGTCGCTCAAGAGCTATTTACCAAGCTTCTAGAAAACGGTCACTTGGTTGAGGCAACTCAATCGATGCCGTTCTCGGAAACTGAACAACGTTTCCTGTCGGATCGATTCGTAGAAGGCACTTGCCCACACTGCGGACACGAATCAGCACGTGGTGACCAATGCGACAGCTGCGGCCGCACACTCGACCCTATCGACCTAATCAATATTCGAAGCAAGCGTGACGGCTCGGCTCCCGTCTTCAAAGACACCACCCACTACATGCTCAAACTTGGTGATTTCCAAGAAAAGCTGGAAAAATGGGTCACTTCCAAAGACGACTGGCGAGCCAATGTTCGCAACCAAACACTCGGAATGCTTCGCGAAGGACTCCACGACCGAGCCATCACTCGCGACATCGATTGGGGAGTACCAGTTCCTCTTGAAGGCTGGGAATCCAAGCGAATTTACGTATGGTTCGAAGCCGTACTTGGATATCTGTCAGCTGCCCGAGCATGGTCTGAACAAAAGGGAACTCCCGACGAATGGAAAAAATTCTGGGTCGACCCTGAAGGCGAGTCGTACTACTTCCAGGGCAAAGACAACGTCTCGTTCCACACCATCATGCTGCCATCTATTCTCATGGGCAGCGGCGATCTCAACCTGCCAACCGATGTGGTCGCAAACGAATATCTAAACATTGGTGGAGCCGACTTCTCGAAGAGCACAGGTAACGCCATTTGGGTGACTGACTTCCTTTCACGATACGAAGCCGACCCGCTCCGCTACTACCTATCGTCGATCATGCCGGAAACATCCGATTCCGATTTCACTTGGGAAGGATTCCACGCAGCTAACAACAACGAACTTGTTGCTACATTCGGAAACTTCGTAAATCGAGTCCTCACGATCACGACTAAAAACTTCGACAACGCAGCACCAACTCCCGGCGAACTCGACGATGCCGATAAAGCAGCGCTAGCTGCCTGCGACACCGCGCTCGAAGAAGTCTCGAAAGCAATTGACGGTCGTCGATTCCGTGACGGCCTACGCGCAGCCATGAGACTCGCCCGACACGGCAACCAGTACGTCGACGGCAAAGAACCATGGAAAGTCGTCAAGGTCGATAAAGAAGCAGCCGGAACCGCTTTATGGGTCGGACTGAACGTAATATCGACCCTTCGTACAGTGTTCTACCCGTACCTGCCCACGTCAGCCGACAAGATACACAGTATGCTGTTTCAGACCAGCGACACATTGGCAGACGGCTGGAACCGCCGAGAAATCGTTCCGGGTGCTCCCATCCAAAAGCCAGAACGGCTGTTCACGAAGCTCGATGATTCGATAATCGAAGAAGAAAACGCCCGACTAGCCGGCGCATAGTTGAGCAAACTCAGAAACAATTTCGAGATTACTTATGGTTGAAGCAATTACGCAAGAAAGCATCTACGAGCCGGTCGCCGACGATCTGCAGGCCGTTATTGCTGAAATTGCGACCATCGCCGATCGGGCACCCGAATACTCTCCCGATCAAGCCGACGATCTAGACGCACAACTCGGTCACGTTCTCGCCACGCCAGGCAAACGTGTTCGCCCAGCGCTAACCCTTCTCGCTTCGCGCTTATTTGGCGAAGGACGCGGCGAAATGCCAGTCAAAATGGCAACCGCTGTCGAGTTATTGCACATCGCTACTCTCGTCCACGACGACACCGTCGATCATGCCGACACCCGCCGTGGACACCAAACAGCCAGCAAGCTCTGGGGTCGAAACGTAGCCGTGCTGATAGGCGACTTCGTCTTCGCCACATCTGCCATGTACGTGTGCGACACCAATAACGTCCGACTCGTCCGACGGTTCGCAGAAACAATCACTGAGCTAGCCCGCGGCGAGTTAAACGAAATCTACACAGCCTGGAAGCCCGGAGTTCCTCTCAAGGACTACTACCAGCGAATCTACGACAAGACAGCCTCTCTGTTCTGCACAGCTGCAGAGAGCGGCGCAGTTCTTGGCGGTGGCGACGAAGCATCAGTCAAAAACGTTCGCGACTACGGCTACAACATCGGCATGGCGTACCAGGTCTACGACGATCTGCTGGACTACAGCGCAACGAGTGAAGAGCTAGGCAAACCTGCCGGACACGACCTCGGAGAAGGCATTCTCACGCTTCCAGCAATAATCGCCGCCGAGAACGGAGCTTCAGAAGAAATTCTCGCACTGTTCAACGCTCCAGAAGAAGCCCGAATCGACCTACTCCCCGGTGCAGTTGAAGCGATCAAGCAAACTGGCGCACTAGAGAAAACACATAATGTAGCCAACGACTACATCGAGGCTGCAGTAAGTAATCTCGACGGCATCCCAGCATCAGAATCGCTCGATTCCCTGCTCGCACTCGCCGAATACGTTCAGTCACGTAACTACTAGGCACCCATGCCTTCCCCGTCGAAAAAACGGTCGCCAAAACGCTCCGCATCGCCCAAGAAGCGAATACCGACCGTAGCCCCAGCATTCGTCAAAGAGCGCCTAAATTCAATCTACGGCCCAATCGAGTGGCGACCTCGAATGATCGCTATCGACGAGTTGATATTCACGGTACTCACGCAGAACACCTCCGATCTAAATGCCGAACGCGCCTACGACTCGCTCCGCAAAGTCTTACCGACTTGGGGTGAGGTGATCGAAGCCGAAACCTCGCAGGTTGCCGAAGCAATCAAACGCGGCGGTCTGTCCAATCAGAAATCAGTTCGCATCCAGAAAATACTTGTTGAAATTTTGAAGAGACTGGGCCATTTTGAACTAGAGTTCCTCGCCGACAGACCTCTCGAAGAAGCTCGAGAATGGTTCACATCGCTTCCGGGCGTCGGACCAAAAACCGCTGCAGTCGTCATGGCGTTTTCTCTCAAAATGCCAGCATTCCCGGTCGATACGCACATTCACCGAGTGTCAAAACGACTCGGACTCATCGAAGAAAAAACCAGCGCCGATCAAGCACACCCGATCATGGAAGACCTCATTCCAGAAGACGATCGCTACGACATGCACGTTCTCCTAATCACACACGGACGCCAAATCTGCAAAGCCCGCATCGCCCAATGCCCCCGCTGCCCCCTCGCCAAAGAATGTCCCGCAAGCACTGCACGATAATTTGCAACGACCAGCCCCCCCCCCCGGAGTGGGGAGCGTTAGGTTCCATCGTCGTCGAACGACTCAGTCACGCGTCTCAAGTCTCCTACCCTGGCCCTTCCGTCTGGAAGGGGAGCGTTTACAGGATTGGTAGCGACCAACAAGTCCTCCCCCAGAGTGGGGGAGTTAGAGGGGGAGACTGCGACGCGGAGCCGAGTTACGCCAGTAACGAGCGCGACTAACGCAAACGACCGCAAAACCTAAAATTGGCAGCCTCCACAAATCGCCGTTTAACAAACTCTGCGGTATGCTGATAATTAGTGCTTAAAATGACCGTCGCTGAGAAGCCGCTCATTCACAACGCACGGCCCCGTCGTCCAGCGGTTAGGACACAGCCCTTTCAAGGCTGAGACCGGAGTTCGATTCTCCGCGGGGCTACCATCTCGAACTCAAAAAAGACCTCGCATCATGCGGGGTCTTTTTCTTTGACGGAATTCCCTCGACATTCCAACACTTCCGGCATACGATTCCGTCGTGCATTTCGCACTACTACCGCCCGGAGCCACCCCCTTGAAAATCACAAAAGTCACCCCATGGCTTGTCGAAGCACCAACCCCGTACCTCGACACCGCCAACGACAGCCATATTCGTAACCGTGAGTACGTTTACGTCGAAGTGAATACCGACGAAGGCGTCACAGGCTGGGGTGAAATAACCGGAACGTCAGCAGTCTCCAACCGAGCTGTCTGCGCCTCACTCAGGCACGTCAGTGACCTAATCGAAGGTGACGACCCAAGGCTTATAGAAATGATCTGGAACAAAATATTCCGCTCATTCACCTATATGGGATCACGCGGAGCAACAACGAACATCATCTCCGGCATCGACATCGCCCTCTGGGACATCCGAGGCAAAGTTCTCGGCCTACCAATATCTGAACTATTCGGCGGCCCTGTTCGTGAAGGCATCCCGATCTACTGTCACCCTGAAGACGGATCATCCGTCGAAGACATGATCCAACACGCGAAAGCCATCGTCGCCACAGGCCAAAAATCTCTGAAGACCGACCCCTTCTACCCGCACCACACTGAAGAATCGAACGGCTACCTAACAGGACAACTCAGTGCCGAGGCAGAAAACCTCAGCGTCGAACGCATAGCCGGAATTCGAGAAGCTGTAGGTCCGGATTTCGAAATCCTCATCGACGCTCACGGTAGATTCGATGCCCCAACCGCCATCCGACTCGCCCGCTCGCTCGAGCCCTACAACATATTCTGGTTCGAAGAGCCGGTTCCCGTCGAAAGCACGCACGCCCTCAGGCAAGTTCGCGACAACGTAAACGTTCCAATCTGTGTCGGTGAACGGATTCACACCCGCTGGGAATTCATTCCGATTCTAGAAAACGAACTCGCCGATTTCATCATGCCCGACGTCACGTGGACCGGTGGAATCAGTGAAATCAAGAAGATCGCCACGATGGCCGAGGCGTACTACATTCCGATCTCACCCCACGACGCCAGCGGACCTATCAACGTCCTCGCCGGTGCGCACGCCATGGCATCAGTGCCTAACCACTATCGAGTCGAAACATCGCGAGCAAAACTCAACGCTTACGACGTAATGATCGACCACCCACTTGATATCCGAGGCGACAAAATCTACCTCTCAGACCGACCCGGCCTCGGAATCGAACTCGACAAGGACTATATGCGAGCCAACGCACTCGACGGCTATCGCGATTAACATAGCCGCTTATGGCTAAAGAAAGATCAGTCCGAGTCGGCGCAGCAGGGATCATCATTCAAGACGGCAAAATATTGCTCGTCAAATTCGATGACGAACACGGCCCTCACTACAACTACCCAGGTGGCGGTCACCAAGAAGGCGAAACACTTCGCAAAACTGCCGCACGGGAAGTAAAAGAAGAAACCGACGCCGATGTTCAAGTAGGGCGCCTGTTAGTTACCGCAGAATCAGCCCCATTCGAAGTCGAATACGTCTACGGTAAAACGCACTTCTTGAAACTGTTCTTCGAATGCACTCTCAAGCCGGGCAGCAAGCCTAGATTGCCCGATAAACCCGACCTATATGAGGTCGCCGTCGAATGGGTTTCGATAGAACAATTGGCAGAATTGCCTGTTATACCCGATATCAGCGTGCAGCTGATCGCCGCACTAAACGACGGCACACCATCATTTTTCGAAGACAACGGCCGCGCTTCAATGGAGCTAGACAATAAATGACAGATTGCATACCCGGTTCGAACGACAACCGACACAACTTCTCGATCGTCCCGGTCGATGTCAGTGCAAACGCCACGCTCATATTCAAAACGTGTAGCCACTGCGGCATCTCATACCGATACGTCGATCAAATATGGGAAGAAATCGCTACAGAAGAAATAGATCGATAGAAGCAACCGGCTTCTAACCTTCGGTAGCAGCTGCGGCGGCAGCCTGAGTCCAGAGATCACGAGCGTGGACCAACTTCTCAGAAGCCTCTTCCGAGCGAATCTGATCCGCCACCATCGTATCGAGAGCATTCTGGAAGAACTCATCGAACAGGATCAACCCATCCTGAGTCGCCCTCAGAGCATCCAAACCAAGTCCGTGCGAAACAGCGTGCTCATCCGGAACATCGATAGCACTCCATCGGTTGATCACTGCCTGCGAATCTGAAATGAGCACTCGGGCAGTCTGCTGACTCAGCGCATATAGCACCACATGGTCATCCTCAGATGTCACCGAAGCCACATTGAACGTATCAACCATCTCGTTCCAACCATCAGTAATTTCGTTTTGCATCGAAACTACTGAAATTGCCTCACGTTCGTAGCCTGAAAGACCATCGCCCTTTTCGTAACTGGTAGCCAGAAAAACAGCGCCTATCAACATCCCAAACATAAGAGTTGAAATAACCGTCAGGAAAGTTCGACTGAATCGTGTACCAGGTTTCTCGTTCGAAACCGAAGATTCATCTTGAGCGGAATTTATAGTATTTTGAATCATTCGTGTTCTATCCAACAGCCACAGTAGTGAACGTAGATTTCGAGTTACCGTCCGAGTCAGTTACTTTTACGACGAGCTTGTGCATAGTATCCGCACTCGCCCCCGAACTGTCCCAAATAGCGCCGTAGTAGCCAGAGTGCGGTGAGTACTTCGCAGCAATCAGCACATCTTCATCAATCTGAATTTCAACATTGAGACCGCCAATGGGCT
>Ga0233439_10000302_pt1 | contig 77480 bp, 75 predicted proteins | sample SI_123_September_6_FD_182713 | JGI IMG/M metagenome (GOLD analysis project Ga0233439, IMG submission 182713) | Seawater microbial communities from Saanich Inlet, British Columbia, Canada - SI_123_September2016_100_MG | ecosystem: Environmental > Aquatic > Marine > Inlet | place: Canada: British... | reverse complement strand
CAGCACCGAGCCATTGGAAAGTTCGACAGTGCCCTTATCACCCAAATCGACCGCGACCTTCTTACCGTCGTCAGGCACCTTAAAACGATCGCCCAGCGAGGCAGAGAATTCGCTCTTCATATCCTTGAGCGCTACCCTGTCCTGCGGCCGAGTCGGCCCGGCCAAGCTCGGCACGACCGTACCCATATCCAACCCTAAGCGCTCGCTGAAAATTGGATCGGGGCTATCGGCGCTATAGAGCATGTCCTGCGCTTCCATATAGGCGCGCACCCTTTCGACCACCGCCTTCTTGCGGCCGGTTAGCGTCATATAGGCCAAGGTCTCCTCGTCGACGGGAAAAAGCCCCATCGTCGCACCGTATTCAGGCGCCATATTGGCCAGCGTCGCCCGATCGGCCAGACTCAGCTTGCTCATTCCCGGCCCATAAAACTCGACGAACTTGCCCACCACACCATGTGCGCGCAGCATCTCCACCACCGTCAGCACCAGATCCGTCGCCGTCGTGCCGACGGGCATTTCGCCGGTCAGTTTGAAACCGACGACATGCGGCAAAAGCATATAGATCGGCTGGCCTAACATCACCGCCTCAGCCTCGATCCCACCGACACCCCAGCCCAAAACACCCAGACCGTTGATCATCGTGGTATGGCTGTCGGTGCCGACCAGGCTATCCGGGAAAAACGCCCCATCCTGTTCCTGTACCACCTGCGCCAAATATTCCAGGTTGACCTGGTGCACGATGCCGGTGGCCGGCGGCACGACGCGAAAATTGTCGAAGGACTCCTGGCCCCAACGCAAAAATTCGTAGCGCTCGCGGTTGCGCTCGAACTCGCGCGCGGTGTTCAGCTCCAGCGCCTTACGCAGACCATAGTGGTCGACCTGCACCGAATGGTCGATGACCAAATCCACCGGGATTAACGGATTAACCTTCTTGGGATCACCGCCCAGACCAACCACCGCGTCCCGCATCACCGCCAAGTCGACCACCGCCGGCACCCCGGTAAAATCCTGCATCACGACCCTGGCCGGTTTGAAGGGAATCTCCTCCTTGCCCGCCGTCTCCGGGCTCCACCGCGCGATGCGCTCGACATCTTCGCGGGTAATCTCGAAACCGTCACACTGCCTGAGCGCCGCCTCCAGCAAGATCTTGATCGAAAAGGGCAGCCGGCTCACATCGGCGATACCGTCTTCCTCTAGCTTCTGAATGCGATAAATCGCGCCATTACCACCACTGGATTCCAGTTCGGCGCGCGCGCCGAACTCGTCGTTGTTTTCAGCCATTATAAACCTCTCGGGGATAGAGCGTCACGCTCGTTTTATCGTTCAAATTCACGAAATGTAGTAAAGACCATCATTCATTATATGTCAAGATCCATTGGAGCCTACCAGCCATTCAATTCAGCAGGCTCAACCCCTAGGCCTGCGCTTTCCTTGCTCTCTCCCCCCCACTCCTTCATCAAGGGGTATAGAATAGACGCTGCCTTCTAACCACCAACATTGCTGAAGCTGGCTTAAAGGCATTCTCTGAGCGGCTTTTGCTCTCCTATATTTCACACGATGTGAGGTGGAAATGGGCGGAGATAATGCCCCCAAGCCAATCATCCGCACCATTCTAGCCAATATCTACTGATTCCAAAAAGAATTTATACGACTATATTATATTCTAAAAAGGAATATATATGTTTACCCATATCGAAACCCTGATCGCCCTCGCCACCACTGGCAGCATGACCCGCGCCGCCACCCATCTGCGCGTCACGCAATCGACCGTCAGCAAACGCCTCGCCGCCCTTGAATGCGAAGTCGGCCGACCGCTCACCGAAGCACACGGCCGCGGCGTCCGCCTGACCCCTGCCGGCCACCGCCTGCTCACCCGCGTCGAGCCGCTCGTCGCTTCGCTGCGCCAGGCCCTGCAAGAAGAAGAGCTGCAGACCGGCGGCCGCCTCGAAATCGGCGTCTCTGAATCCATCCTCGCCTCTTGGGGGCCACGCGTGCTGGCCGGGGTCCATCGAGCCCTCCCCGAACTTGAGCTCATCGTCAACGCCCACCGCAGCCCGGTCGCCATCGACCGCGTGCGCTCAGGCGAATACACGCTGGCTCTGGCCGCCGGCGTCAGCGAGGAAACGCCTGACCTGCAAGCCGAAATCCTGCTTGAAGAAACGATGGCTCTTGTCCCGTCCGGCCTCAAACCGCTGACCCTCACCCCCGGTGCGACCCTATCGGTACTCACCATCGAGCCCGGATCGGCGACTTGGGGCCTCTTGCAGCGACGCCTGCGCCGACAGAGCAAGCAATGGGGCTTTACTATCGAAGTCAGCCGCACCCTGCAATCCTTCACCAGCATCGTGCAAATGGCCCGCCACGGCTTCGGCCACGGCCTGGTACCCGAGGGTGTCGCCCACGCGCTCGGCATCCGCCCCCACCAACTCGTGCATCTTCCCGAACCCACCCTCACCCGCCCCGTCAGCCTGATCGGCCGCCCCACCAGCTTATCCCTGCCGGTGGTCCAACACTTCTACCAGGCCTTGAGACAATCTCTTAAGGCCTAAGGCAACCCCATACCAAATTTTAAAACGAAAGCTCAATGACGAACACGGTCTTTTCTGTTAGTGCAAAAGGCAATTTTCCAATCAACGCGAAGCTTTTCCCCATAGCGCAAAAGACGATTGCACTGTATTAATATCTACAGCGCAAAACCACCCAAGCTTCCGCAGGTCAGGCCAAGGGAATTTCCCTAGCGGCTTTGCAGTGCCCTCGGAGCCCGACAGGAGGTCGGGCGAGAATGATCGTAGGAAATCCCCTCGGACTAATCACTGGCTATCCCGGCTGGCTGAGCAGCCGCCTACTCGAATGTTTGCGCCAACCAGCCACCACCCCTTGGCAAGAGCAACTCGCACCCTATCGCTGGCGCGTGCTCACTGCACCCGGCGTCGACCCCGGTCCCTTGCCCAACAATGTCGAAACCGTACACACTGGCGACATACGCGCGCCGGCAACCGCCACCGGCGCGATGAAGGGCGTCGACCTAGTCTTACACGCCGCCGGCATCCTCCACCCCCGCCGCATCCCCGACCTCTACGCGATCAACCGCGACGGCACCGCGCACCTCGCCCGCGCCGCGGTGGCCGCCGGGGTGCGCCGCTTCGCCTTTGTCAGCACCAACGCCGCCGCCGGATTTGCACTCGACTCGCAAACCCCGATGCGCGAATCCGATCCGCCGCACCCCGAAAGCCACTACGGCAAAAGCAAACGCGAAGGCGAAGAAGCACTCTGGCAGATCTTGACCAATACCCGAACCGAAGGCGTTGTCATACGACCGACCACTTTCTACGGGCCGCACTTCGCCGAGCGCCACCTGCGCGCCTACAAAATGGCCCGCGGCGGCCGCCCGCCGCTCATAGGCAACGGCACCAATAGCGTCAGCATGGTATATATCGATAACCTGGTCCAGGGACTCGGCCTGGCGCTCAGCGTTCCAGCGGCCGCGGGGCAGACCTATTTCTTTGCCGACGAAAAACCCTATCTTTGGCAGGACATATTTTACGCGATGGGCCGAGCAATGAATGTCGAAGTGCGTCCGCGGCACCTGCCAAAAAGCATCGCCGCCTTGTGCAATATCCTCGACCGGGGCCTCGGCGCGCTGGGATACTATCACCTGCTGGTGCACGTGGCCGGCGAGGCGACGCGCGATATGGGGTGCAGCATCGACAAAGCCCGCGACGAACTGGGCTACCTGCCCACCGTCACTCTAGATAAGGGGATGCAAGAAGCCGTCGACTGGGCTCAAAACCAGGGCTGGCTCTAAACCATGGACCACCATATCAAATCCGACGACCAAGTCGACTGGGCCGATTTCCACAGCCCCGAAGAAAGCTGGCGCACCCGATTATTGGGCGACTTGTCCACGCAATACGCCATCCCGCGCTACGTGCAACTTTTTATGGACACCTTCGGCGAAAGCGAGGGCTTGCGCCTGCTCGAAGTCGGTGCAGGCAATGGCGAGGTGCCGCTGCAGATCCGCGACCTCGCCCCAGCCTGCGTCGGTCGCTACTGGGTCACCGAGCTCTTCCGCGAAGGCACGCGTTGGCTCGACCAGCAAGGCCTGTCCGCCTGCGCCGCCGACGCACAGCGCATCCCCTTCGCCGATAACTCTTGCGACGCGGCAATCTCCTTCGACGTACTGCACCACGTCTCCGACCCCTATCTGATGGCCAAAGAAATGGTCCGGGTGTCGCGCGGTCGCCTGCTGCTGGTCGAATCCAACGGCCTGAGCCTCGGGCGCAAACTCATGGAGCTGACACCGGGCCACCGCGCCGCCGGCGAACGCTCCTACACCCCGGGGCAATACCGCGCCTTCTTCGCCGCGGCCTGCCGCCTGACCCGCTTCGAGATCAAACCCTTCCTCTTCCCTTTTCCCGGCGGCGTGCCTCCTGCCCTGCTGCGCGCACTAATCGCCTTCAACCGCGCAATCGAAAAGACGCCCTTTTTCCGCTGGCAGTGCTCCAACGTATCTATCCAGATCGAATTCGAGCAATGAGCACGGCCCGGGGCGAATCGGCGGCCTGGCAGGAGGCCTATCACAGCGGCGCGCTCAAACAGCGCCGCGAAGCCACCTATGCGCGCAAACTACACCGCCTCGGCCTCACCACCCCAACGACCGACCCCCGGACCCTCGACATCGCCTGCGGCTCGGGCGAAGCGCTGACCACCCTGGCCGAGACGGGTTTTACCCGCCTGCACGGCCTCGACCTCGACGCGCCGGCAACCGACGACCCCGAACCTTTCCATCGCACCATGGGCGACGGCGGCCGCTTACCCTTCGCCGATTCGACCTTCGACCAAGTGCTTTGCCTGCACGCGCTGCACCATTTTCGCTCGCTTGAGCATATCGCCGAATTGCTCGGCGAAGCGCGAAGGGTGCTCAAGCCGGCCGGGGCGCTATTGCTCATCGACCACTTCGACTCGTTTTACCTGCGCGTGATCTTCCGCCTACTGCAATTCCGCTGTCCGCTTTATCCGACGGCGGCCCGGCACTTCGGTGAGCAATTGCGCGACGAGCGCGAAATCGTCGCCTGGTGGCTGGACAACTGGCGTGCCCTCTTCCCCCTTATCGAACAGAACGGCTTAAAGGTCGAACGTTTCCGCCGGGGCTTGTTCTTCTTTTATCTGCGCTGCACTCCAATCTCATGAATTCCAGACCCGAACTCTCCGTTGTCATGCCGGCCTACAACGAAGAACATCGGCTCGAAAAGACGCTCACCGCCACCATCGCCTGGCTGCGGGAGCGAGATCTCACCACCGAAATCATCATCGTCGACGACGGCAGCCACGACCGCACCGTCGAGATCGCCAACTCCTTCGCCGCCGAGTGGCCCGACTTACAGGTATTAGTACAGCAACGCAACAAAGGCAAGGGCGCGGCCCTGCGCCGGGGCTGCCTTGAAGCACGGGGCCGTTATGTGATGTTTATGGACGCCGACAACGCGACCCGGATCGAAGAGATCGATAAATTCCTGCCGCTGTGCGAAGAGGGTTATGGCATGGTCGCGGGCGTGCGCACTTTTCAGGAGGGCGAAAGCCGACTGCGGCGCATCATCGGCCTGGGTTTTTTGATGTTCGCCCACCTCTTCGTCTTCCGCAAAGCCGTCGTCGACAGTCAATGCGGATTCAAATGCTTCACCCGAGATGCGGCGCGGGCCATCTTCGCGCGCACGCGCACCAACGGCGGCACCATTGACGTCGAGATCTTCTTCCTCGCCCACAAACTCGACATCCCCATCTACTTCGTCCCGGTCCATTGGCAAAACGCCGAGGGTTCGACCATCAATATCTGGCGTTGTATTGTCCAGGATCCGGTCGACATGCTCCATATCCGCATCCACGACAAACTCGGTCGTTATAGCCGCTCTTCTTGAGTCCGCATCATCTCGCGGACCTGTCGCGCCTGTGACAAGTCCGGATAACGCTCGAGCACTCGCCGCAACCAACGCAAACCTTCGGACGGGTTCTTGCTGAGATTATAGGCGTTGGCCAAGTGACTATAGGTTTCGGCCGAATCCTCACCGGCGGCTATCGCCCGGTGCCATAAGGGAATAGCCGCTTGGTAATCGCGCAATTTGCGATATTCAATACCGATGTCATTGTAGATCGACGGATCCGCGGCACGCATTGCCAATGCTTTTTGTAACAGGCGTCCGACGCTATCACTGTGCCGCCGATTATCGCGCCCGGGTATTTAGTCCCGCCCGCCCATAATCGCGCACCGCCTCGTTTTGCAGCAGACGCACCGCCGCCCATACCACCGCCACACACCAACAGGCCAACGACGCGTCGACCGACACCAACGACGCCTGCCGCACATGCACCACATCCACCGCAATAAACGCCGCCGCCGCCAAAGCTAAACCGGGACCGTACAAGCGCCGCGCCAATACCCCGACAAAAGCCACCGTGCCCGCAGCAAAGGCCACGCTAGTCGCCTAGCCCAAACGAGCAACGCGTCCGGATCCCAAAAAATGTAATAGGCCGCGAACTCCACCCGCGACCAACCTGCGCCAAAAATATTTTGCAGTACGAAACATACGCCGTAGACCAAGCCGAGCAGATAGAAGTGCAATGTCGGATAATAGAAGCGATGTGGATTGAGGTCGCCGCTGAAAAACTCCAACGGAAAAACGACCATGAAAATTTCATCTGGATGACGCATAACCGGGGCGAGAATAGTCCCCCATAGGCGCAATCCCACGGCAAGAGCCATCAACGCGGCAAGGGCGATGAGCCATGTTCTTTTTGACATCGTGTCTCCACGACAGAATACGGTGCTGTTCAGTTGGTCGAAGTTTAATATATTCAAGGACGATTGATCACCCCACCTCTCGCGATGGACCATCCATGCACAACCTGCGCCAATTCCTCGATATTCTACAACGCGAAGGCGAACTCGTCCGCATCGAAACCCCTGTCTCTCCCGCACTCAAGCTCGGCATGAAAACCAGTGCCAAAGGGCCCATCACCCAGCACGTGCAAACGCCACCCGACCTCTCGCGACTGCCGTTTTTAAAAACCTGGCCCGAGGACGGCGGCCACTTCATCACCCTGCCCTTGGTCTACACACAACACCCTGACACCGGCCACCATAATCTTGGCATGTACCGCATCCAACGGCATGACGCGCAGCCCCTCGGCGTGCACTGGCAGATACAGAAGGGCGGCGGTTTCCACTACCACATCGCCGAACAGCGCGATGAGCCCTTCCCCCTGGTCATCTTCGTCGGCGGACCGCCGGCCCTGATGCTCTCCGCCATCGCGCCCCTACCCGAAGGACCTGCCCGAGCTAATCCTGGCCTCCCTGCTGCAAGGCGAGCGCCTACAGCGCGTGACAAACCCCCATGGCGGCCTATCGTTAATCGCCGAAGCCGAGTCCATCCAGGGCATCGTGCCGCCGCACGTGCGCCAACCCGAAGGCCCCTTCGGCGACCACTACGGCTACTACTCGCTGCAACACGACTACCCCATACTGCAGGCCAGCCATCTTTACCACCGCAAAGACGCAGTATTCCCGGCGACCGTAGTGGGCAAACCGCCGCAAGAAGACATGTTCCTCGGCACCTACATACAGGAGCTGATGGCGCCCCTGAGCAAACGGGTAATGCCGGCGATTAAGGCGATGTGGAGTTATGGCGAAACCGGCTACCACTCGCTGTCGACCATCGTTGTCGAGGAGCGCTACCCGCGCGAGGCGATGAAATTCGCCTTCCGCATCCTCGGCGAGGACGGCGGCCAGCTCAATCTCACCAAATTCCTGGTCGTCATCGATCGCCCCATGGACCTCGGCGACTTCCGCCAGGTACTCGCCTACGCCCTGGCCCGCGCACAACTCCAGACCGACCTTTTCATCATCGCCAACCTCGCCATGGACACACTCGACTACACCGGACCGGAGATCAACAAGGGCAGCAAGGGCAGCCTCATCGGCGTCGGCGAGCCCGTACGCGATCTGCCGCACGAATTCCGCGGCGACCTGCCCTACGGTGCCAACGCCGCCGCCGTTTACTGCGCCGGAGCCCTCGCCGTGCAAGACCCGACCTACGACGACGACCCCGACTACGCACAGCACCTCGCCGGCCACCGCGCCGTCACCGACTGGCCGCTGATCTTTCTCGTAGACGACGCCGACGTCGCCCACAAAAACATCAGCTTCCTCTGGAGCACCTTCACGAGATTCGAACCCGCCGCCGACACCTACGCCACCGATACCGAATTGCGTCGGCACCACCCCTGCTATACGCCGCCCGTAGTCTTGGACTGCCGCATGAAACCCGGTTACCCGGACGAGCTAATCATAGATGAGAGTACTGCAAAGAAAGTCACCAACCGCTGGAGTGAGTATTTTCCCGCGGGCAATGTCGAGAGGCGAAGAAAACCGGATGGGCTACAAGGGTTTTTCCTTATTAGATTAGCGGCTACTTCCAGGGCGGTTGCTGGAGGGGCAGCGCTCCATCGCGACCACTCGCCCCGCAACCGCCCTGCCCTTAAAAATACCCGCCGCAGCCATCCCCTCCCCCTGGCCAACACCTGGGGTAAAAGAGGCTATGAATTCCCGAAACCACATCAACCCGTACACGCTACCATGTCTAAACACAGCTCTCCTGAGATAGCGGTCTGCTCCCATTGCAGCGAAGGCAGCCCCCTGACCCGTAGCGTCAGACGCACTCCAAAAACAAGGACCCTAGCATGGACGACTCCTTAGCTTTCGCCCCCATCACCGAACTCGCCACCCTAATCCGCCGCCGCGAACTCTCACCCATCGAACTAACCGACCTCTACCTGGAGCGTATCGAACAGTACGACTCCGCCCTCAACGCCTATATCGCCCCCACAGCCGAACGCGCCCGCGCGCAAGCCCGCGCCGCCGAAGCGCAAATCGCCAGCGGCACCTATCTCGGCCCCCTGCACGGCATCCCATTGGCCTTCAAGGATCTCGTTGACGTCGCCGGCCTGCCCACGACCGGTGGTTCTATCCTGCTCGGCGACCAGCCCGCCACCACCGACGCGACCGTAGCAAGACGCCTCTTCGCCGCCGGCGCGGTACTGCTGGGCAAAACCCATATGGTCGAATTCGCCTTTGGCGGCACCGGCGTCAACCACCACTTCGGCACGCCGGTTAATCCCTGGGACCCCGAAATCCACCGCCTGCCGGGCGGCTCCTCCTCCGGCTCGGGCGTCGCCGTCGCGGCGGGCCTCGCCCCCGCCGCCCTCGGCTCGGACACCGGAGGCTCGGTCCGCATCCCCTCCTCTTTCTGCGGCCTCGTCGGCCTAAAACCGACTTTCGGCCTGCTGCCCAACACCGGCGTACTACCGCTCGATCCGACCCTCGACAGCATCGGCCCTCTGTGCCGCACGGCCGAAGACTGCGCCTTGTTGTACCAGGCGATGGTCGGGCCCGATCCGGCAGCGCCAGAAACCTACGGCCAAGTCTGCCATTCGATTATGGATGAATTAGAAGGCGAGGTCGCCGGTATGCGGCTTTGCTTTCCGCGCGAATATTTCTGGGTCGACGTCGATGCGGAGGTCGAAGCGGCGGTGCGGGCCTCGGCCCAAGTTTTCGCCGGGCTCAACGTACACGTCGACGAAATATCCCTCGAAGTACTCGACGACCTAGTCGCCTGGCGCCGCGGCGTGAATACCACCGCCGTCGAAGCTTATCGCTACCACCGCGAAAACCTCGAAAACCACTTCGACCGTTTTGATCCCATCGTCTCCGAACGCATGCTCGACGGACGCGAGACTTTGGCTTCCGATTTCCTGCAGCAGATCGACAGCCGCACTGCGCTGCGCCGCAAAGCACTCACCGCGCTCGAAAATGTCGACTTTCTCATCACCCCGACCACCCCCTTTGCCGCGCCAGTCTTAGAAGAGATCGACAGGGATGGCGTCTACTTCCCCGTCAACGCCCTCTGTCTGCGCAATACCATCGCCGTCAACGCCCTCGACCTGTGCGCCGTCTCGCTGCCCTGCGGCTTTACCCACGACGGGCTGCCGATCGGCCTGCAACTGATCGGCCACCCGCACGACGAGGCGCGCCTCCTGCGCCTGGCCCGTGCCTTCGAACAGGCCACCGACTTCCACCGCCAGACACCCGATCTTGAAGCGTTTATTTGACGTCGACAAGCGAAAGTACCAGTGCCACACCACCGACTCTTGGACAACGACTTAACTACGCTCAACAGAACGAATATTAGCGACAGGATTCATTCTCCCACAAGCAGGCCAAACGTTAAAATACACCCCCAACACCAATTTTATTATGCGCAGTCCAGGGCTTGCCAATATTCAGGACGACTCCTATATTTCTTCCTACATCGAGATTAAATTCTCGATGTTGTGTGCTCCCATCGTCTAGAGGTTAGGACCCAGGGTTTTCAACCCTGTAACCGGAGTTCAATTCTCCGTGGGAGCACCATTTTTTTGTACATTTCGCCGTGAATGCCCGATTTAAAAGGCCCTCTTAAGAGGGCCTTTTTGTCAGCCCCGCAACGCTAAACGCAGCAAGTACAAAAAAAGGGCGCAGACCCTTCGGTTCGCGCCCCATCACTCTTGCCTCAATCCAGCCTTTATTCCGCTGCTTGCTCTTCCTCCGCTTCTCCGTCCATAATCACCTTCAACGCCTCTTCGCGCTGGCGCAACTCCGCTTTGAGCCCTTCGATCTGCAGTTTGAATTCACTTAGGTTCTCCGCCAGGTCCACCGCCTCGCCCGCGTTGAGCTTGGTGTAAACGGTTTCGCCCAAGTCGGCAAAGGTCGAGCGCAGCCGACGGCGAGTCGCGGCAATATCCGCCCGGACCTTGAGCGCCTGGGCCAACATCCGGCCGCGCTCCCGCACATTGACGAACTGCGTCCTGATCGCCTGGGTGAGTTCTTCTTTCGTCCGCATCATGCCCACCATTTCTCCTACTTGAGGTTCACTTTATATAACTCATTTTTTCGCTAATGGTTTCCCACCACAAAAAACGCCCAATAATAATTGCACAATATAACGCATTGTCCATGTCGAATCGCGAAAAAACGACGACACCTTGGTCGGGTGAGGCTTTTATTAGTATCCTATGCCGATGCTCAGTCTACTTATACCCTGCACCGTGCTACTGCTGCTAGCCTGCAGCGATAGCAAAAAAAATGCGGCCCCGACCGCACCCGATCTCGGGGCCGTATCCCTCGCACTGATCGACATCGAATTCAGCGGCGACACGGCGCGCGCCCTGTTCGACGGCCCAGAAAATACCCGCATCGTCCTACCCACGACCCCCTGTCAAAGCACGACGATAAACCTGCGTCTAGACGGTTTTGTCTTTCCCCGGCCCCTGACCCAGGATTTGCTGATCAGCGCCGCCGACAGTCTCGGCTCACCTATTACCGAAGTCCTCTTCGAGTTCACCGACGGCATCCCCCACGCCCACCTTGCCCTCGGCGGCGACACGCCGGCCGAACTCGACGCGACCATCAGCGACGGGCTCGCCATCCATCAGTGGGCCGGCGTCCCGCTCTTGGCTACGCCGACGCTGACGGCGGCCTATGCCGATACCACACCCGCCGGAAAGATCGCCGCGGCAACCGCCCCACGTACCGAAGAGCCACTGCATTTGCCCAGCGCACGCCTTGCGCAAAGCGATGGCTTCGTCGAGATGCGCATACTCGGCATCGGGCAGACCGAGGAGGAACTGGCCATTCTACTCGTCGACCTCGAAGACCGCCTGGTCTTTCCCTTCTTCGTCGGTCTTTGCCAGGCCGCCTCGATCAACGCGACGCTCAACCGCCTCAATAGGGAAGAGGCCAGCACGCACGCCCTCTTCCACGAATTACTGGTCACCTCCAAGGCGACCGTCACCCACGGCCGCATCACCGAGCTCAGGGAAAATACCTATATCGGCGCCGTCAGCCTTGTGCGCAAACAACGGGAAATCGTGCTCGACGCCCGCCCCAGCGACGCCGTCGCCCTGGCCCTGCGCGCCGGCGCGCGGATAGAGGTCGCCACGGACCTGCTGGCCAGCATCGGTGAAGAAGCTGGGCCCTATCTGGAGATCTTCGCAGCGGGGAAAACCGCTCAGCCCGATTTTTTTCCGCGCCTAGGGAACATTTCCCGTCCCTAAAGCGACCTTACTGCACACAAGCAGAAAGTAATCGAACGGTGGACGCCATATGGGTCCACAACACCACCCCGGTGATCGCGTTAAAGCGTTCAGGATCCTCGGCAAAAGCGCCGATAGATTCCGCTTACGGCACCCCAGCGGAGACCGCGCGAGCCGTCGCCCTCAGCCCGGGAGAGAAAATCCACACCAGTACGTTTTCAATCACGATCTACCCTCGTAACGAACCGATGGACACCCCATTCCCCCCGTTCTATATTTGCCTCGCCACTTAACCACAGCGGAGGCCATCTCACCCATGCCCCATCTCACCCCCGAGCAAAAAAACGACTTTAAAGAAAACGGCTGCCTCATCATCCGCAATGCTCTCGCTCCCGAGCAAATACAAGCCGCACAGGACACCCTCTGGGCCGGCATAGAAGCCAATCGCAACGATCCCGAAACTTGGGTTGAGGCCGGACCCCGCAGCCCGGCTTCCACCAACGACCCCGCCATCCGAGCCACCGTGCACGAATCGCCGCTTTTCGCGATGATGGAGGAAATGGTCGGCAAAGACCTGCTTAACCCCGGTAGCGCCGGCCCCGCGTTCGTCTATCCGTCGAAGGACAAAAACTGGTCCCTGCCCGCCCGCGGTCACCTCGACGGTTATTACACGCCCACCAATGGCGTCGCCGAAGGCACCGTCGGCTATATGACCATGAATGTCACGATCTATGTCGAAGACATCGACGCCAAAGGTGGGTGTTTCACCTATTGGCCCGGCAGCCACCGTGTCGCGCACGAATATTTCAAGACACATTCGCTGCTCTCGGTGCAAGGCGGGGTCTCCAGCGACCTGTACCCGGAAGGCAAATTCCCCGAAGGCCAGCAATTCGTCGGCAAAGCCGGCGACGCCATCTTCTGGCACGGCCAGCTCTTCCACTCTGGCTCCAAAAACGTCAACCGCAATATCCGCATGGCCCTGATCGGCCGCTTCTCGCGCAAAGACAGCAACGACATCCGCTTCGAGACCAACGACGATCAATGGGCGACCTGGGAGGGCATCAACTAATGCAACTCGTCTTCAGCCCGACCCTCTGCCCCGACCTGCTGCTGCCCGACATAATCGACCTGACCAAGGCGGCCGGCTTCTCGCGCCTCGAACTCTTCCGCGCCCACACCGAGTCCACTCCGGTGCACGACGATTGGTCCGTACCGATGGTCCGCGAGGCCCTCGCCGACGCCGGCCTCGCACTAACGAGCCTCAATATCCGCAACCTCACCGGCCGTAAAGCCGACGCCGATGAGCACAACCTCGCCTACAACCTGCGCCAGCTCGAATGGGATATCCATCTGGGCCGCGCCCTCGGCCTCAGCACCATGAACACCAAGGGCGGTGAGCGCACCGACGAGGCACTCGCCGACCTTATCGAAGGCGTCAACACTCTGCTCAAAAAAATCCCCGATATCTCCCTCAACCTCGGCAACCAAAAAGACAACCGCCTACAGACCCTAGCCGACTACCAAGCCGTCATGCCCGAGCTGTCCACCCGCGCCCACGTGCTGCTCGACACCGGGCACCTGCTCACCGCCGACGAACCCATCATGCCCTTCGCCGAAGCCTTGGCCGACCGCATCGGCCACGTCCACCTCCGCGACCAAAAAGGCGACAAACCCGTGCCCTTCGGCACCGGCGACCTACCCTTCGCCGAACTCATCACCCTACTCAAAGACAGCCACTACGACGGCCTGCTCGTCATCGAACTGGAAGAAGTCGACTGGGCTGAACCCTTACCCGCCGCCATCGCCGCGCGTGAATATGTCGAAGGGCTCGTAGGCTAAACTCAATTCCCCTTTAAGCAAACTCTTCCAAGCCAGTGCAGGGTCCAACTGCCAAATGGAACATCACTCCATTACCTTGCCAAGACGGGAGAACGTCGAGGGATCCGTCACAGGAAATATCACTCTCATCCCCCTCCCAACTATTTGCCTCCCTACCCCCGATTCCATAAATTCTCCCAGCCCAACACAGCGCCGCCCTTAGGAGCACACCCCATGAAACGCATCGCCACCACCGACTTCCGCGACCACCTGCGCGACCGCTTCATCGATGCGCAGACCACCCCCTCCGCCCGCCTCGCCCCCACGCATTTCCTCACCAATGAAATGGGTGTCGACGGCGATATCCGCGAAGAGCTATCCCCCTCCGCGGCCGCGAAAGTCGAGTTCGACATCCCCTCGGCCAAGCTCAAGGGCGCCGAGCTGCTCTTCTACGTCAACGCCGACCGCACGACCGAAGACAAAATCATGCGGTTACAGGTCAACGGCCACGTGCTGACCCACCGACAAAATCGCCAGCGCATGCTCACCGGCGGTTGGGACCGCAAAAAGATCGCCGCCAAATACCTCAAAGAAGGCCCCAACGAATTCGTCTTCTCGCACAATGGCGTGCTACATATCGACCCCTTCCCCGGCGGCCTCGCCGACCAGCCCGAGAGCCGTTCGTCTCGTAGCTACGACGGCGGCAAAACCTGGCACAAAGGCGCGTTGGGCGAAGCGCGTGCCATCAACGGCGAATACCTGGTGCGGCTGCGCCTCAAGGGCCACCCGTCGCGCGGCACGCTCTGTGCGCCGGTGATCGACCTGACCGACGAAAAGAGCGAGGGCCGCATCGCCCCGCGTCTCGGGATCCGTCGCCTGCAACTCAAAACCCGTGCGCTCAAACCCAAAGGCACCCACATCTGCTTCGAACTGCGCTCGGGCTCGACGCCCTCCTTCGACCCGCGCACCTGGACCAGCTGGGAGAAATCCACCGCGCTGGAATGGCCCGGGCGCTTCGCGCAATGGCGCGCCACCTTAGAGACGAACTCCGCCGACAAAACGCCGACGCTGCAAAGCGTCACCCTAGAAGCCGATATCAAAGAAGACGCCAAGAGCCTCGCCCCCTTCGAACTCGTCGACCTCGACCATCCAGAATTGGTCTACAGTTCCTACAACTTCGCTTACATGGGTCCGCACCCGCACCAAGAGCGTCTGCTCAAACAATATCGCCTCGAAGAAGTCATCGCCAAGGGCCAGACCGAGCTCGAACAACTCGCCCTCTTGCGCGACTGGATCCACAGCCAATGGCTCGGCTGGCAATCCGGCAAATACCCGCATTGCCCAACTTGGAGCCCCCTCGACATCCTCGACACCACCAAGGGCAATTGGGGCTACGGCATGTGCACGCACTACGGCGCGGTCTTCGCCGGCTGCGCCTCGGCGCTGGGCTGGGTCGCCCGTTCGATCGTCGTCGACCATCACTGCCTGGCTGAGGTCTGGTCGGAGGACTTGCAAAAGTGGATCCTCGAAGACGCCGGCCCAAACACCGAATTCGACGCCACCTACGAAATCGACGGCGTGCCGATCAACGCGCTCGAATTGCACTACGCCGCCGCCAGCAAAAAGCGCAAGAAGATTATGGCCAACAAGCTGCCGCAAAACAAAGCCGAACCAATGACGCAGTATATCGACGTCTTCTGCCGCTTCGGCATCCCACTGCGCAACACGCATCTAATCTTTGCGGAACCGGCCGAACTGCGCCACGGCAACGGACAGTACCATTGGGACGGCTATTTGTGGTGGTCCGACGGTATCGACCCAAAATACGCCGAGTATTCGCTGCAGACCTCGCGGCCCGGTGATTTTTATTGGTCCGTCAACCAAACGCGTATCTACCTGCAAGCCGCCGAAGACGGACAAAGTCTGCAAGTCGACCTCGAACACACCGCGCCCAATTTCTCGCATTTCCTCGTCCGCGAAAGCGGCGGCCAGTGGCGTGAAGAGCGCGAAGCGCGTTTTGTCTGGTCGCTCACCGCGAGCGAAAACCAGCTCGAAGCGCAGGCCGTCAATGTCTTCGGCAAAACCGGCCGCATCGCCACAGCGCGGGTAAATCTCATATGAAGCTTTCGATCTTTACCGATGAAATAAGCCCCGAGCCCGCACGCGCCATAACATTGGCCGCCGAGTGGCAAGTGCCTTACGTCGAGCTGCGCGGCCTAACCGGCGGCCGCTTCCCGAGAGTCTCGGACGACGAGTTGCACACTTTCCACCAGCTGGTCATAGACGCCGGCCTACAGGTCTCCGGCGTCTCGCCGGGCCTATGCAAATGCCCGGTCGACGACCCCTCCGTCGAACCCGATCTCGCCGAGCTCCTACCGCGCGCCTGCGAGTGGGCCTTGCGTCTAGGCACCGACCAGGTCTCCGCCTTCGCCTTTCGCCGCAATGACGATGAGAGCGAGCCGCCAGCCGCCGTCGCCGAGCGCCTGGGCGAAATGGCAGAAAAAACCGCCCAGCACGGCTGTCGGCTGATCCTCGAAAACGAAGCCGTCTGCTGGGGCGCCACCGGCGCCGAAGCCGCCGCATTAATCCGCCGCGTCGCCTCGCCGCATCTTTCGCTCTTATGGGATCCGGGCAACTCGGCGATGGCCGGCGCGCCTTGCCCTTATCCGGACGAATACGCCGATCTCAAGGACCTCGTCACGCACGTGCATTTGAAAAACTGCAAAGACAAACAGTGGGCGCTGATCGACGACGGCCCCATCGACTGGCCGGGACAACTGTCCGCACTCAAAGCCGACAGCTACAACGGATATATCGTCATCGAAACCCACCTCAAGCAACGCCCGGAAGGCCGGCCGACCATCGCCGGCCTCAGCGAGCAAGAGGCCAATAGTCGCCACAATCTCGACTACATCCGTACCCTCCTCTATTGAGCCCAACGCTTTCCCTGGCCACCCGCGCCCTGCGTGGCTTCCTATGGAATGGCAGCGCCTCCGCGATCCAGCTCTGCACTATGCTGGCGCTCTACTGGCTACTGCCGATCGACAAGCTCGGCCACTTCGAATGGGTGCTGACGATCGTGATGTTTCTGGCGATGATCGGCGACCTAGGCTTGAGCGCGGCCCTGGTGCAGTTGAAAGACGCCAACGACGCGCACTTCGACACCGCCTTCTGGACAAATCTGGTCTGGGGCTTGCTGATCACCGGCTGCATCTTCACCGCAACACCCATATTGGCCAGCCTGCTCGGCGGCGAAGATCCCGAGACCTTCGCCCGCGTCCTGCATATCTTCTGCCTGTTGATCCCCTTCGCCTCCGTATCGGGCCTGTTCCGCGCCCGCCTGCAACGCGATCTCGACTTCTCCGCCATCGCCCTCTCCGAGCTCGTATCGGTCCTCACCTTCGGCCTATCGGTCAGTCTACTATTTCTCCTACGCTCCGACCTCGGCGTGCTTGTCCCGGTCTTCGCCTCAGTCTGCCGCGAAGCCGGTCTGCTGTGCAGCTTGGCCTTTTCGGCCCGCTGGCGACCCCGCGCCCGTTTCCAACCTTCAGCCCTGCGCCAACTGCTTTCCTTCGCCCTCAATTTCACCGGTTCGCGCGCGGTCGCCTACGCCAACACCAAGATCGCCTATCTCTTCATCTTCGGCCCGCTCGGCGCCGCGGCGCAGGCCTACTATAGCCTCGCCGAACGCCTGACCTTACAGCCCCTGACTCGTCTGGCCACCACCATCCAACGCGTCTCCTTCCCCACCTTCGCCAGCATTCAGGACGACGACGAACAATTGCGCAGCGGCTACCTGCGTTCCGTGCAGGGCCTGATCCTGGCTATGGGGCCCGCGCTCGCGGGCATCTTCGTCTTCGCGCCGGAGATCGCCGCCCTGCTCGATAAAGCCCCGATCCTGCCGGTGCTGCGCTTTTTGGCGGTCGCGACACTGTTGAAAGTAATCGGCACCATGGTCGGTTCGATGTTTATGGCCAAGGGCAAGGCCAGCTGGTCCTTCTACTGGTCGCTCTTCAGCATGGCGGTGCTGATCCCCGCGATGTACTTCTACGGTCTGCCGCGCGGCGTCGAAGGCGTCGCGCAAGTGATCGCCGCCGCGTCGCTGCTCTTCCTGCTGCTTTCACAACACCTGGCCAATCGCCTGATCGGCCTGCCCTCGGGCACCTACCTCGCCGCGCTCGCCCGCCCGGTATTGCTCGTCGCCTGCGTTCTAGCCGTGCTCTGGCTCGCCCGGCCCCTGCTGCCCGGATCGCCATTGGCCGTACTCACCGCGGGCACCGCCCTCGGCATCATCGCCACGCTCGCCGCCCTGCCCCTAATCGCTGGCGATCTCTGCCGCACCTATTGGAAAAGTGTGCGCGGCACCTAATTTTGTCCCAGATGAAAAGTCGGGTTTGTCCTTTGCGCGGGTGCAGCTTATAGAATATGTTCTAGGAGACTGCTAAAGGAGAATTGCCATGAGCGACAACAATACCAATCACCAGACCGGCACCTTACGACTCAAGACCGGCCTAGCCGAAATGCTCAAGGGCGGCGTCATCATGGACGTCGTCACCGCCGAGCAAGCCAAAATTGCCGAAGACGCCGGCGCCACTTCCGTTATGGCGCTGGAGCGCGTGCCCGCCGATATTCGCGCTGAGGGCGGCGTCTCGCGCATGTCGAGCATCGAAAAACTGCGCGAGATCATGGAGGTCACCTCCATCCCCGTGATGGCCAAGGTCCGCATCGGCCATTTCGCCGAAGCGCAGATGCTGCAGGCCTTAGGCGTCGACTATGTCGACGAGAGCGAGGTCCTGACCCCGGCCGACGAGCACTACCACATCGACAAATTAGCCTTCGAAGTGCCCTTCGTCTGCGGTTGCCGCAATCTCGGCGAAGCCCTGCGCCGCATCGGCGAGGGCGCAGCGATGATCCGCACCAAGGGCGAGGCCGGTTCCGGCAATATCGTCGAGGCAGTGCGCCATATGCGCACCGTCACCGACGAGATGCGCCGCCTGACCACCCTGCGTCCCGAGCAACTGATGGCGGCCGCCAAGGATCTCGGCGCACCTTATGAGCTAGTCCAATGGGTAGCACAAAACGGCAAGTTGCCGGTACCTAACTTCGCCGCCGGCGGTGTCGCCACCCCCGCCGATGCCTCGCTAATGATGCAACTGGGCGCTGAAGCGGTCTTCGTCGGCTCGGGCATCTTCAAGTCGGGCGACCCAGCTATCCGCGCCAAGGCCATTGTCGAAGCCACCACCCACTACGAAGACCCCGACGTCTTGATCCGCGTCTCGGAGAATCTGGGCGAGGCCATGGTCGGCATCAACATCGATACCCTCGACGAGAAAGACAAGCTGCAGACGCGGGGCTGGTAAACAACGAATCATAACAAACACAGCATTGCCCCGTCTCTGATCTTAAGGGACGGGGCAATACTATATATGGGACTGTAAACGATGATCGGAATTCTCGGCCTGCAGGGCGACTACGCGGCCCATGGCAAGATGCTCGACGCACTCAACACCCCCAATCGCGTGGTCAAAAAAACCGAGCAATTGGCTGAAATCGACGGCCTGATCTTCCCCGGCGGCGAGTCCACCACACTGATCAAACTAATGGACGCCTGGGACTGGTGGCAGCCGCTTACAGACTTCGCCGCGAAAAAACCCGTCTTCGGCACCTGCGCCGGCATGATCCTCGTCGCAAAAAGCGTTGCCAACCCGCCGCAAAAATCCCTCGACCTCATCGACATCGATGTCGAACGCAATGGCTACGGTCGTCAGATCGACAGCTTCGAAGACACAGGGGCGTTTCGCCCCGATGGCCAGACGCGGGCGATGCCGATGATGTTTATCCGTGCTCCGCGTATTGCACGGTTAGGTGAAGGGGTTGAAGCGTTGGCCGAATGCCGGGGCGATGTGGTGATGGCACGGCAAGGGAAGGTGCTGGTGGCGTCGTTTCATCCTGAATTGACCGATGACCTGGGCGTGCATCGCTATTTTGCAGAGATGGTCGGCGTGTAAGGACTCTCCGAATAGAAGCGCTAGCGGATAAACGATCAATCATTAACAGATAAGAACCATTCGAAGACACAGAAAGGGCCTGCTTCTCTCGCGGAAGCAAGCCCTTTCTGTTTTAGTGCTTTTTATCTCGCGCTAAAAATCCACCTGCACCTTCGCCGTAAACTTATTGATCTTGATCGTCTCGTCGGCGAAGATGAAATCGCGCTGAAAGCGCAAGCCCACCCGCAAGTGCTTGTGCAAAATCACTTCGGCGCCAACCCCGGGCACGATACCGAAGCGGTCTTCGCCGGCGCTCGGCGAGTAGAGCTCGGCGTCGAGCGAGAAATAATAATTAAACGGCTCGCGATTATACGCCGAGCGGATCCCGCCCGAATAGAGGTTAACATCCTGGTCGGAGATATGGCCGTAGCCCAGTTGAAAACCCAGCCAGTCCTCAATAATATAACCGGCATTGAGCCCGGCGAGAATATCGGTCCGCGAAAAATTGACCGCCCCTAACTTATCATCCTCGAAGTCCACCGTCGCCGAACCCATAAAACCTTCGACGTAAAAACGACCGTATTGCGTATTTTTCCAATAGCCGCCCTTGCCGTATTCGCTGCCCTCGGAGCCGTCCGTCCGACCGAGCTCGGGATCCGCAAACGCGCCGGTAGCCAACACCAGCGTCGCGATGAGTACAATAACTTTCATAAGGCGCCCTTTCTCAGAACCCGATGCTCTTCTTCTTGAAGTGCTTGGTAATTTCCTTGTGGTCGATCCAGACGATTTCGGTGGTCGAGATATCGGTCAGCTCGAAGGTCGCCTTGTAGTAAATGACCTTGTTCTTGCCCACCTGCTGCACGGTCGAAGTGATGGTCCCGCCCAAGAAATATTCGGCCGCCTTTTGCTTGCCCGGCCCCTTGGCCTCATCGGGGTCGACATATCCGGAGCCCTGGTATTCGTATTCCTCGGCGACCTCCTGCCGGGCCGCTTTGTCCAAAAAACTGAACTCCCCGCTCTGGATCAATGCGGTCTTGACGTGGTCGTAGAGCGCCATCATATCGATATGCTCGGTGGTGCGGTTACGCGGCATCTCAGGGATAACCACCGGCTTCTGGTCCACTCCCTGGGTGGCGACCCAAGTCTCCATCGAGCCGACCATCTTTTTGGCGATCAGCTGCATATCGTTCTGGTTCCACTTGTCGTCGAGCATCGAGATCTCTTCCGGATCCCCGTACTGGCCTTGTGTAAAAGCCCTCGGGCCACCGCAGGCCGCGAACCCCAAGGTCATCGTCAGGGCGACGGTCGCGAAAACATAGCGTCTCATTGCATACACTCCTTTCAATCCCATTCGCACTGAAAATGCGTGCGCTCTAAATGCCAGCGGTTGGCCAACATCGCGTCTTGCCTATACAGCACCTGCAAATTGCAGATGCGCTCCAGCGAGGAAGACGGATAGTCGAAGTCAAATTCCTGCACGCCCGCCCGATCTTTCTCGGGAATATCGGCCGAGGTGTAAATGTCCGGCTTAGTCGAGGTAAAGACCAGGACCTTCTTCGGGCCATAGGTCTTGAGCGGTACCTCGGCGGCGAAAGTGACGCGCCGCACCTTCTTCGGCAACAGCAAATCGGTCTGGTCCACCAGCGCGTCGCGCTGCCAACGGCCGGCGAGAATCGCTTGTAGATTGCCGATAAAGACGCGCTCCTTGTCGCCGTCGGGCACGATCAGATAGAGATAACCTTTGCGCGCCTCGTTCGACACGGCCGCCGCGCCGCCCAAGCCCTCAAAATCTAGCGAGATCATCAACCCGAACGAGCGGTTTGGCGGCAGCGAATGCAGCGACACGGCCTGTATCACCTCTTCGGCAACGCCGGCTTCTTTTAGCGCCACCAGTGCATCGACCGAGGCATCGCAGGCGCAGCGCCGCTCTTCGAGCATCTTGGTGATCGCGCCGCTGCTGAACTTGCTCGCGCTCAATTTGCCGACATCCTCCAGGCTCATCGGCAACTGGTCCGAACGCTCGTAGCGCTGGGGCAGCTGGCCGCCGTCCCAATCGACGATATTGAAGATCTCGCCCTTGGCCAGCGGATCAACCGCTTTGCCCGTGGCCGGCGCGCTGCGTTGTGCCATCAGCGGCAAAGCGAACGCCAACGACAGGGCTATTGTGCATAGTTTAGCGTACATGGCTTTATGCTCCTCAGCGAAATGTCCGAAAATTCAAAAAGACCTTCTGCCCGGCCCCAACCTGCACCTCCGGCAACGGTTCCACGAAGACGACCTGACCGCGGTCGTCGATAAACTCCAACGTCGGCGCGGCCATACCCCCGGTCACCGGCAAGCGCGCGATACGAATCGAGCGCGGCAGCGAAAGCCAACTGCGCGTATCGGCCGCTTCGGTCACCGCGCCAAACAGATTGACCAACCCCCCTAAAACTTCACCCAAACCCTCTTTCGCCCATTTGTTTTTGTCTTTGTCGTAGTCATCGCTTTCAAAAGCCTTTTCGATGCTCTTTGACGCCAGATACTTGGCTAAATTGCGCGCGACAGTGCGCAACATGATCGTATCGAATTTCTGCGCAAAGGTCCGCTGGGCGATCGCGTCTAAATCTTCGACCTCGGTCGCTATCGCGCTTTCTTCGCCCGCGCGTAACCGCACGCCGGCTACTTGCGAATTTACTTCGCGGTATTCGGGCAGCGCGACCTTTAGCCAATAATCGACGCGTCCCCGGTGATATACGCGCGGATGGTGGTAGCGGTGCACCGCGCGTTCCGATACCGTCCACAACGCCACCTTCTGCTCGCCTTCCATAATCGGCACGCTATATTCGACCTGGCGTTTACGCGGCACGAAACCGCTCTCGACAAATACCACAATCTCGCCGCCGGGCGCGGGTTTAAGTTCATCGGGACGCAGCCGATAGCGCTCGACAAATTCGGCTACCTCATCGTCATAGCCCAGGCGCCTAGCCAGGCGCGCCAGATCGACCAGTAGCATGCGCGGCACTTGTAGGCCAAAGACCTCGTTGTAAGCGCGATAGCCCTTTAAAGCGTCTTTATACGAGATATACGCGTCGTTCCACTCGCCTTCGGCCTCGTAGAACAACCCGGTCATATACTGCAGGAAGGCGTCGTTCTTATAGCTGAGTTTGTATTCGGCCTTTTGCGCGTAGTCTTCGAGTTTCAGATTCGCCTTGCGACATTCGACCAGCGCCGCCTGGCGATCGCCCAAGCGCTGGTAGTTCATGGCGCGATAATAATGCACCAGCGCCAATTCGAACTCCTCGCCGCGATAAGCGATGACCGAATCGTTGGACAGCAGGGCCGCGACCTCGCGCGAAACCGAGCGCGTATAGAGCACGTCGCTCAAGCGTTCGGCGCGTTCGAATTCGAGATTCGACGCTTCGTATTGGCCCTGATAGTGCAAAATCAGCCCCTTTTCGAGGTAGTAGAGCAACTTATTCGTCTTGCTATCTGGCTTTTCAAGCTTGCCGAGCGCCCCTTCATAGTCGCCCTTTTCCAAGCGCTTGAGCGAATGGGACATATAACCCGAGTAAGCGATTCCGCAGCCGTGTAAAAACAGCAACAGGACAAGGCCGACGGCCGAGCTTATATATTTGTGCTGGCGCGATCCCATCATACTCGATCCCGTACATCCATTGCACTCCGCACCGTGGTCCGCGGCGGAAAAGCGTTTAGCATAGTGTCGCCCTGGATCCGCCAGATCGACCCTTCTCCATATAGAACTCCTGAGCCCGGGAAAAGTGTCACTGCTTGAAAAAATTCAGCCCGCGCGCAGGGCAAACGCGAAAATGAAGCCTCGCCGCAGCAAGCTGCGGGGTATCGAGTCGGCTATACGCGAATTTGCGCTGCAAGCAGCGCGGTATCAGAACCGAAAGGCTAAAATGACCATATGTGTTCATTGCTCTCACTCGACCCGCTCGACCTTAATAGACGCCCCATCTACAACTTCAGTCAAAACGCGCGCATCGCCGTCAATCCGACCGAGCACATTGACCTCGCTTACCAACCGACACTCGTCGCCCTGCGAGATCGGGGTCGGCCCATAGGGCAGGGCCAACGAGCGGCCTTCAACCCAAAAGCAGACCGTGCCCTTGTCGACGACTTGGCGGGCGTCGGGTTCCAACTCGGCCGTCACCGGCATCTCGAAGTAAACCTCCTCGCCCCAAGTGCTTGCCGAAGCGCTGCACGGCAGAGCTTGCCAAACCTTTTTCGCCGTCGGCGTCGAGCCTATAATCGCCTCGACAGCCCCGGTCTGCCAACTTATGCGAATGCGCATCATCTGCCTCCTTTAGAATTTGCCCAAATCTTTGACAGGCCTTAATATAAGAACCCATTAGACAGCCTCCAAAATGCCCGGCTACAGGTAAAACTACTATGGAAAAACCCAATGTCGTCGTGATCGGTTATGGCTTTGCCGGCCGCTGTTTTCACGCCTATCTGGTCGGCCTCGCCGATGGGCTCAATCTCTATGGTATCGCCACTAGCCGCGCCGAAGCTCGCACAGAAATCGAACGCGACCTAGGCGTAAAGACCTTCGACAACTTTGACGCAGTACTCGCCGATCCGGCCGTCGATCTCGTCGTTCTGGCCACTCCCAACGACCTGCACGCCCCGCATGCGATCCAGGCGATGCAGGCCGGCAAACACGTCGTCACCGACAAACCGATGTGCCTTAGCCTGGCCGAAGCCGACCAGATGATCGCCGCCAGCCAACAACACGACCGCCTGCTCAGTGTCTTCCAAAACCGCCGTTGGGACGGCGACTTTTTGACGGTGAAAAAACTGATCGCCGACGGCCGCCTTGGTCATCCCTTTATGTTTGAATTGTTTTGGGGCCAATACGGCAAACCGCGCGGCTGGCGCAGCGAGGCGGCGCACGGCGGTGGTAAGTTTCTCGACCTGTGTACCCACATGGTCGACCAGGCCCTGCAACTGGTCGACTCGCCGCTCGAACAGGTCTACGCCAGCTTCCACTCCGGCGCGGTGCTCGACCTCGATGTCGAAGCCCACGCCCTCGCCGTCTATCGTTTTGCCAATGGCGTCGAAGCCCGTGTCGAAACCTCGTCGCTGACCTGCCAGCCCAAACCGCGCTGGTATGTGCTCGGCACCGAGGGAGCCGTGGTCAAAACAGGCCTCGACCCGCAGGAAAAGGCGATGATCGCCGGTGATATAGACTCCGCCATCGAAGCACCCGAAAACTACGCGCGGCTCTATGGGCCCGAAGAAGAAACCATCATCGAACCGATACCGGGCCGTTGGCGTTCCTACTACGAAAATATCGCCGACGCCCTAACCGGCCGTGCCGAACTGGCCGTCACTGCGCAGAGCGTGCGCCAGACCCTGGTCGCGATCGAAGCAGCCCGCCTATCCGCGGCCGAGCGCCGCGTGGTAACCCCTAGCGAAATCGCGTGAAACTAAAGCCGGGCAACTACGGCAAGGAAACCAGTTTCGAGGTCCGCAACTTCGACGCTGAAATGTCCCTCGACGAATACGCCCGCCTACCCAAACACCCGCTGTATCTGGTGCTCGACAATTTGCGCAGCGCCTTCAATGTCGGTTCGATCTTCCGTGCCGCCGACGCCGCCCGCCTCCAGGGCATCTATACCTGTGGCTACACTGCCCATCCGCCCCATCCCAAGCTCGACAAAACCGCCCTGGGCACACTGGACTATATCGAAACCCGCCACTTCGCCACGACGCTTGAGGCCGTCGAAAACCTACGCCAACGCGAGATACCGGTATGGGCGCTGGAAACAACCTCCCAGAGCCGCTGCTATACCGCAATAGACTACCCACGCCCGCTCGCCCTGGTCGTCGGCAACGAAGCGTTGGGCATTGACCGCGCCGTGCTCGACCGCTGCGACGAATTAATCGAAATCCCCATGTACGGCTATAAGAACAGCCTCAATGTCGCCGCCGCCAGCGCGGTCCTCGCCTTTGAGGTCCTGCGCCAATGGCAGACAACCGGCGCAACCGGCGAACCCACGGCCCGTGCCTGAAGCCACTCCGGCCCATCGCGGCCTTTTAACCCGTTTTTTCCACGACTGGCTCGGCTTCGAGTTCGTCTCCCGCATCTATCTCTACAGCGTGCTAATCGGTATCGTCTCGGGCCTAGGCGCCGTATTATTCACCTACGGCCTCGAATTGGCCAAGTTTCTGCTGACCGAAAAAATCGCAGGTTTCCACCTCTACCACTTACACGGTGAAGTGCGTTTCGACTTCTCTTTTTTCGCTACGCCCACCTATACCGAACATCTGTGGCTATTGCTGCTATTACCAGCCATCGGCGGCCTAGCCGGCGGCTACCTCGCCCACCGCTTCGCCCCCGAAGCCGAAGGGGCCGGCACCGACGCAATGATCGACGCCTTCCACAACAACCGCGGCCAGATTCGCCCCATCGTCGCCCCGGTCAAGGCGCTGACGACGATCATCACCCTGGCTTCGGGCGGGGCCGCCGGCCAACAGGGTCCACTGGTGCAGATCGGCGCGAGCCTCGGATCGTGGCTCGGCGCAACACTCAAACTCTCGGCCAGCCAGCGGCGGATTCTATTGCTGGCCGGCACCGCCGGGGGCTTGGGCGCGATCTTCCGCGCACCACTAGGCGCGGCCATCGCCAGCGTCGAGGTGCTCTACCGCGAGGATTTCGAAAGCGACGCGCTGATCCCCTGCGTCATCAGCTCCTTCGTCGCCTACTCGATCTATATGGGCGTCTTCGGTTTCTCGCATCTCTTTATCCTGCCCGACCTGCTCTTTACCGATGTGCGCGAACTGTTCTTCTATTTGATCCTCAGCGTGCTCTGCGCGACGGTCGGCATTTTCTACGTCAAAACCTTACGCGTCACCCGCGACCTCTTCAATCGCCTGCCCTTGCCGCGCTACTGGATCGCCTGCTGCGGCGGACTGCTATTGGGGCTATTGGCCTTCGTCGATACGCGGGTATTGGGCGCGGGTTTCGGTCTTTTGCAACAGGGGCTCGACGGCGAACTCGGGCTGCGCACCTTTTTGGCGTTGGCCCTGCTCAAGATCCTCGCTTCCAGCTGCACCATCTCCAGCGGTAGTTCGGGCGGCGTCTTCGGTCCCTCGCTCTTTATCGGCGGTATGCTCGGCGGCGCGGTGGGCCTGCTCGGCCAACAGTACTTTCCCGATATCGTGCAACAGCCGGCCGCCTATATCGTCGTCGGCATGGCCTCGTTCTTCGGCGCGGTCGCCAATACACCGCTGGCGGCGCTGATCCTCGTCATCGAGATCAGCGGCAGCTACCACCTACTGCCCCCCCTGATGCTCGTCAGCACCCTAGCATTGATCTTCGCCCGCAACTTCTCGATCTACGAAAACCAAGTTCAGAACAAATTCCACTCCCCCTCGCACATGAAAGACTTCACCGTCAACGTCCTGAAAAATCTGCAAGTCCAAAAGATCCTGTCCCTGATACAGAACACGTCCGAGGCCATCGTCAGCAACAAGCTCTCCTACTTCTCTCTGAGCGCGTTGAGCAAGAAATTGGGCCACCTGCACTTCGTCGTCCTTGACGCCGAAGGCCATCTGCGCGGCATGATCGGCCTCGAAGACCAGGAGCTTCCCGATGACGATATGCTGCACAGCTTGATCCTGATCGAGGACATGGTCGTCAACGACGTCAGCCCGATCGCCGCAGAGGACAATCTGCACGAGGCATTGCAAAAGCTATTGGATTCGGATTACGACAAATTGCCAGTGATGCGCACGACGGAGGGAGAGCACGACGAATTCTTGGGCTATATCATGTATCTGGATCTGATGCGGGTCTACAACGAGGAGATTACCAAGTTCGAGCAGCAAGAATAAGGCCTGCGGCAAGGAACCAACACTGGCCGTGCTATGATTTTCCAAAGGGACTGCCCTGACCATCCCCCTCCTCCCTTCCTCTACTCTTCGCCCTCTCGATAAGCCGCCCGCAAATACCCCTTCGCCTTTTTACGACTCCCCGCATAATCGGGCAAATCCCGCACCCGCTCGTAGCACGCGACCGCTTCCTCTCGCCGCCCCTGCAGATCGCGGATCTGCCCCAACAGCAAATTGGCCAGCGCGGCGTAGGCTCGATCGCGCTCGCGCTCGCTATCGCCGACAAGACGATCCACCACGGCAAAACGCTCAGCCGCTTCGGGAAGGCGCCGTTTGAAATAGGCGTATTTGCCCAGATAATATTCCGCCTCGATGCGGCCATGGCGGTGGTAACCCGCCTGGTCGGCCAAATTGCGGCGCACGTATGCTTCGTAGAGCGTCGAACCCCGCCGCCAGCGGCCTAGCTCGACCAATAAGCGCGCAGTATATTGATGGAAAAGCGCGTTGTCGGGATAACGAGCATAAAGTTTCTCAAACCAGGGCAACGCTTGGTGGTTGTCTTCTTCGAACATGCGGTAGATCTGGGCGAGGAAATAGGCGGCCTCGGTGCGCGCGTAGACGCCTTCGCGGGCGACCTCTTCTAACTGTTGCAAACCCAATGCGCGATCGCCATCGGGCAAGAAGACCATCATAGGCCGAATGATTCTATGCTCTTTCGGCATCACCTCGGCGAAATAGTGGTAGACCGCCTGACCAAAGAGGATATCTTTGTTCGTCGGGTCCAGTTCGCGGCTTTTTTCCAAGAGCGGTAGACAACGCAAACCATCGCGCGCCGCTTTCAAATACTGCCCTCGGTCACCGCGCAAACGCCCGCGAAAACCGATCGCGCCGCCCTTGAAGAGAATCGCATCGAAGTCCATCGGATCTTGTTCCAACCTCCGATCGCAGACATCGACGCACTCCTGCAGCGCCCGATAAAAGGCCTCGTCGTGCGATTCGTCATCCAGATCTACGAGCACCCGCCACCAGACGACCATCGCGCGAAAAAAATACCCCAGGGGATTGTCCGGCGCCGCCTCGATCACCGCCTGGAAGTGGCGCTCAGCCTCGACAAAGCGCAAATTGTAAATCAGGTCTACGCCCTGTTGGATACGCGGATCGAAGCCGCGTATGGTATACTCCGACTCCTCGCCCCGGGCGGGGACACAGAGCATAATGCAGAGCGCTGCAACGCGTATGGTGTGGGATGTATTCAAGTCATTGACCTCAGGCCAATAGAGTATGGTGAAAATAAAATTATGGGAAATATGAAACACGACATCGCCATCATCGGCGGCGGTTCAGCAGGCTATGCCGCGGCGCGCACCGCCCATGAGACCGGGGCTAACGTCGCCGTCATCGACCACGGCCCCTGGGGAGGGCTTTGCATCCTGCGCGGCTGCATGCCCAGCAAGGCCATCCTGCGCTCGGCCGAAATCGCCGCTCACCTCGAACGCGCCGCCGAGTTCGGCCTGGCGCCAGTCGAAGTGAGCGCCGACCTCTCTGCCATTATCGACCGTAAAGCGCGGCTGATCGGTGAATTCGCCGACTACCGCCGCGAGCAATTGCACGACGGCCGCTTCACCCTCTACGAACAACGCGCCAGCTTTCTCACGCCACAGACGCTCCAGGTCGGCGGCCAGGTCCTCGAAGCCGATCGTTTTATTATAGCCACCGGCTCCTCCATCCGCCACGTCTCCATTCCGGGCCTGGACCAAGCCGGCTATATCACCAGCGACGAAGCCCTGGAGCTACGCGAACAGCCCGAGAGCATGATTGTGCTGGGCGGCGGCCCCATCGCCGCCGAACTCGCGCAATTCTTCCAGCGTATTGGCACGAAGGTCAAACTGATCCAACGCAGCCACCACATCCTCTCCACCGGCGACGAAGACCTCGCCCGGCCGGTAGAAGAGCGTTTTCGCGCCGAGGGCATGGAGGTCTACACCGCGACGCAACTGCACAAATTCACCCGCGACGAAGACGGCCTCGCCACCGCGCATTTTTCCCACAATGGCGCAGAAAAAATGGCCTCCGGCCATGTGATTCTGCAAGCCCTGGGCCGCCGTCCCAATACCGAGGGGCTGGACCTGGACAACGCCGGCGTCGAGACCAACCACGGCCGGATCGTAGTCGACGGCGCTATGCGCACCAATCAGCCGCATATCTACGCCGTCGGCGACGTCAACGGCGAGCACGAGATCGTGCACATCGCCATCGAGCAGGGCGAGATTGCCGCTTACAACGCCACGCACCCCGACCGCCCTGAACACCGTTTTGACGAACGGCTCAATACCTTAGTCGTCTTCACCGACCCGCAGGTCGCCAGCGTCGGGCTGTACGAAAAGGACTGCCAGGACGAGGACCGGCCCTATCTGGTCGCCAGTTATCCCTTCGACGACCACGGCAAATCGATGACCATGGGCGAAACCCTCGGCCACGTGAAAATCCTCTGCGACCCGCGCTCAGGCGAGATTCTCGGCGCGCATATCGTCGGGCCCGAAGCCGGTGAACTGATACACGAGCTGGTCGCGGTAATGTATTTCCGTGGCACGGTGCAGGATCTGGCCAAAATCCCCCACTACCACCCGACCCTAGCCGAAATCCTCACCTATCCGGCCGAAGAACTGGCCGAACAGCTCTAATGAAGAGTGCCTCGCGGCACCACTGCGCCACATGGCGCACAATTTCTTCTTCGACCAGATCCTAACATTGCTGCCCAATGCCGACAGAGAAACAATCTTAAAAGTTTCCTGAGACCTCATAGAACGCAAAGGCCCCGAGCGCCGACAGGCACCCGGGGCTTTCTACATAGCGCACCAACCGTTTAGTCGTAATACTCCTGCCCCAGATGCGTAATCAAATCCTCACCTTGCAAAAAGCGCAGCGTATTCTTGAGCTTCATCAATTGAATAAAGAGATCGTGTTCGGGATAGAGGTCGGGCGATGTCATCGGGCTCTTAAAATAAAACGAGAGCCACTCCTGGATCCCCGACATGCCCGAGCGCTGCGCCAGATCGGTAAAGAGCACTAAGTCGAGCACCAGCGGCGCGGCCAAAATCGAATCGCGGCAGAGGAAATCGATCTTGATCTGCATCGGCATGCCCAACCAACCGAAGATGTCGATATTGTCCCAACCCTCTTTTTCGTCACCGCGCGGCGGATAGTAATTGATGCGCACTTTGTGGTAGATGTCACCGTAGAGCTCCGGGTAGAGGTCCGGTTGCAGAATATATTCTAACACGTCGAGCTTGCTGACTTCCTTGGTCTTGAAGGATTCGGGATCGTCTAGCACCTCGCCGTCGCGGTTGCCGAGGATATTGGTCGAAAACCAACCGCGCACGCCGAGCATGCGGGCCTTGAGCCCTGGGGCCAACAAGGTCTTCATCAGGGTCTGGCCCGTCTTAAAGTCCTTGCCGCCGAGACATACGCCCTGCTGCTTGGCCAACTCGACCATCGCCGGTACGTCGACCGTCAAGTTCGGTGCGCCATTGAGAAAGGGCACGCATTCTTGCAACGCGGCGTAGGCGTAAATCATGCTCGGGGGAATCGCCTGGTGGTTTTCCTTAATTGCCTTTTCGAGGCTTTCGATCGTATTGTGCACCTCGTGCGGGGCCATGTAGATCTCGGTGCTGCCGCACCAAATCATTACCAGACGCTCGCAGCCATTGTCGGCCTTGAAGCGTTTGATATCGTCGCGCACTTCTAGCACCGCGTCCCACTTGCTCTTCATGCTCTTGACATTTGAGCCTTCCAGACGCTTGACGTAATTGCGGTCAAAGACCGCTGGCATAGGCTTGACGGTCTGCAATTTGTCCTTGATCTGGTCGAGCTGATCTTTGGGCAAAACTCCAGCGTGTATGGCCGAATCGTAGGCGTCGTCGGGAAAGACGTCCCAACCGCCGAAGACCAAGTCGTCGAGACCAGCTAAAGGCACAAAGTCCTTGATCAGCGGCGAACGGCCGTCGGTGCGCTTGCCCAAGCGAATGGTGCCCATCTGCGTCAGCGAGCCAATGGGTGCGCCAATGCCAGCTTTAATCGCCTCAACACCGGCAATAACGGTTGTAGCCACGGCACCCATACCGGGCATCAAAACGCCGAGTTTGCCCGAGGCGGGGGCGATAGTTGTGGATTGATTCACGGGTAGATCTCCTTTTCAGGTCAAATTTTTGTCGTTGATCTAAAATCGGGGGAGATCATCTATTCGACAAATTGATTATTATTATACGGTTTATAGGAAATTTCTATAGGTGCGATTTTATTCTTGTTATGCCTTTTTCGCATTCCCTTGGGAACGCTGGTCGATCTTTTGGTCGGGATCCTGCGCCATCGGTATGGGGACCGTGGTTTATTTATGGCGAGCCACAATTAAGACGCAGCGAAGCGAATAACCGGCCAAGGCACCGATGCAAGGTTTGCGCACAGACATCAAACGCATTCCCAAGCAACTAGTGCAAGATGAAATACGCTACAGGACTTTTTGTAAGGTCCCGTGGTCTTTTCCTCAATAGGCTACGGGCAAAGTGCGCACTACCACGGCGTCCCCCGCTTCAGCCCCGGCGTCAATATGACAAAGGTAGACCCCCGGTTGCACTACCTTCCCATCTGTACCGCGCCCCGACCAAGTGTAGGTCTTAATATCCGTCCCCTGCGGCTGATCGAGTTCGGCTACCAATCGGCCGGCCAAATCGAAGATCCGTACGCTGGGGTTGGCCAGGGTCGCTTTTAACAGAGCAAAGCGGATTTCCACTTGCTCATTGATGCCGTCGCCATTGGGCGTGAAAACCGGCGGGGCGATCAACAGATCGCCGATTAGTTGGCTACTGCCTACCAGATCCGGCAGAAAGACGATATTCGCACGGCGATCGGCCGCGTCAACCGACTGCCAGAGCCCCGGCTGCTTACTATGCCCGAGGTCAACGGCAAATAATGTGGCATTGCGCAACACCCGGGTGGTAAATTCGATCTGCACCGAATCGGTAAATACGAGTTCAGACATCGTTATATAGAGTAGCGAATCGCCTTCGACGCGCAACGCGCTCGGCTGCACTGTTGTCGCACCAACCCGCACGGCCACACCGTCGGTATCCACTGAGCTGGGCAACCTGATACGCAGTTGGTCAAAACCCGCATCAAGGGCGTCTGCGCTGGGCCATAACGAATAAATGAAACGAGTATCTTCGTTCACTGCGACACTGCGTGGCAGCAGACGTCCTCTGGCCTCCTGGACCAAGGCATTTTCGAATTCAATCGAAAGAGAGTGTATAAGCGGCGCGACCTTGGGGTCTTCGGTGGAGGCGATCAGCTCGAGCTGGATGAAACGCCGTGGTGTCTCCGACTTGAATAGCTCATTCGAGGACTGATAGAAATTACTCCATTCACCCCAGTCGCCGCCGGCGACGATTGTTGTGTCTACCGGCCCCCGGATCACTTTCGGCAGCCCTTCCCACTGGGTTTCGGAAACCTGCTCGCCCTTCTTGTCGAAAAAGGTGTAATCCTCTTGCAGCGTGTTGCCCGAGCGCGAACGCAACTGCAACCGAGTGGCAGGCGGCGTGTCCCCCTGCCATGAGAGCCCCTTGATCGCCTTGGGACGACCATCCCCCACCAGATCGCCCAGGTTGATGAAGTCCGAACTAATAGTCACCTGCGCCGGGTAGCCGGGCGAGAAAAGCATCATCTCCATCGGGTGCGAGTACCAACCCTGGTCGGTCAACGCGTGAAAGAATAAGTAGCGGACTTTGCGCGGCGCAAAGATATAGCGGAAATGCCGCAGCTCCCTTTCCCGCCCTGTCTCGCCATTGGGCTGTTCGAGCAATGGCCCATAGTCAATTTCACCTGCAATCGTCCGCTGCCCTTCCGAAGAGAGCACCGCATAGCCCTCGCCGTAATTGAACCGGTCGGAGAGGAAAAAAGAGAGTGCCTCACCCTGGGTTTTATAATACAGGAAGAGCTCATCAACCCAGAACAACGCCCCCAAATCCCCCTCCCACCACACTCCGCTCTCCTTCCACCCGCCTTTCGACTTAACAGTGAAGATATTGCTGAAGGTATCCATATTGCCGTCGAACATATTCTGTGGCTCGCGCGCCAACAGCCCGTTGCCGAAGGAACCGCCCCGCTGCAGCGTGCCCAGGCTCACATTATCGCCGGCGGCGATCACTTCTATCTCGGCGAGTCCGGCATCCGCCTGCAATTCATCCACTATGATGCGCACGAACTGAATGGCAAAATGATGGTTGACATCCTCTTGCACGATCGCCGTACCCGGGTCGAGGATATAGGTGGTATCCCTGGAGTCGGAAACCTGTATGCTAATGAAGTCTTCTTCGTTGGGCTGGGTGGTGCGATGGACCAGGTTGTATTTGAATACGTCATCGCTCACTTTGATGCGCGCACCCGTAGCCACGAAGACGCTAAACTGCCGGAACGGCCGCGCACCCTCCCGGTCGGGAAAGTGCAGACGGATCTCCTCGGCCAATACCGTTCGACCCAAGTCGATCTCCACCACCCATTCGGTCACATGGTCATTTTCGTCCGGCTGCCAAATGGTCTGCAGGTCGCCGTCAATGACGTGGTCCGCCGTTTCGGCCGCACTGCCGGCCAACCAGATCCCGCCGTTCACATCGCCGCGCGCCTGGGTCGAGTGGCTGAATAAATGCGCGTCTTCCACCGCGTCGATCTGTTTGCGGAATTTCTTCAACTGCAGTTGGCCTTGCTCGTTCGGCTCTACAACCCCTATGGGGAATTGCCAGCTCGACCATTCCTCCGGAGTGTCGAAAGTGAACACCTCCGCATGCCCCCCACCCGTGCCTGCCATGAGTAGGGCACACAGCAAGAATGTCGTACAACCGCGGTTGTTACCAAGCATACCGGTGCTCCATTTGAGAATACACGACAGGTCCTAAGATTAGCCGCTCGATGTGGCCGTGAAAAACCTCGTCGCACATAAAAACCAAGGCCGCGGTTTTGCCCATGCGCTCCACCCGTCGGGATAAACACATGCAAGACACTATACATTACATTGTTTTTGCAACCTCAGTCAAGCACGCGCCGCACCATCACTCGGGAAAACCGACGATCAACTTAAACGCAGCAGCGGCGGATCGACTTGCTCAGCAACAGCGAGCGCACTTTCCACTTCACGGATGAAAGCCGCTATCCGCAACCCCATATAAACGGGGTTTTCCCCATCCACCCGCTCCAATTTTATCCGGGCCTGACCGCCGAGCTTCTCCACCCCGCGCCGATTCCCCTCGCGCCATTTTACCAAGGCCGCAGCCATCTGGATCAAACCCTGCAAATACCCCCGGCACAACGACCGTTTATCCTCCTGCCCCCACAACCCTTCCCACGCTTCGTGTGCCTCCCACCAATAACCGTAGTTAAACAGATCTACACCGTATAGATACGCTTGATTCTCACGCCAATTTTCCATCGTCAACGGTGGACCGGCGTATTCCTCGGTGTTATAGCTGTGCCCATCGGGGTGCTTGCGCGGATGCGGCGTCCGGCCGGGCGCATGGCGATAGGGCGGAAAGGGAGTGTTGGGAGCGTAACGCGCAGGGTCGGGCGCCCCCATCAGGCGGCGATGCGCTCCGGGTCGGTCTCGCGCAATTCTTCGAGGCGGGCCAGCAGGGGGTCAAATTCTTTGTAAGACGACAGCTCGGCCCTGAGCTGCGAAGCGCCGCGCACGCCGCGGAAATAACCGGCGTAGTGGCGGCGCATGCCGATCAGCGCGTATTTCGCGCCGTCGTGCTCAACGGCGAGGTGCAAGTGCTTGATGCACAGTTCGGCGCGCTCTTTGAAGGTCGGCTCGGGCAATAACTCATCGGTCTGCAAATAATGCTGCGCCTCACGGAAAACCCACGGGTGGGTAATCGCGCCGCGGCCGATCATCACCCCGTCGCACCCCGTGCTATCGAAGGCCTCTTTGACGATCTGCGGCGAGACCACGTCGCCGTTGAGGATAATCGGGATCGACACTGCCGCCTTGACCTTGGGGATCCAATCGTAGTCCACCGCGCCCTTGTGGCCCTGCGAACGCGTGCGGCAGTGGATCGCCAACGCCTGCACGCCAATATCCTCGAGCATTTTCGCGACCTCGACGATGCGAATGCTCTCCTGGTCCCAGCCCAAACGCGTCTTCACCGTCACCGGCAGATGCGTAGCGCCGATAACCCGCGACACAACCTCCTTCATCTGCGGTAGGTCACGCAACAGCCCAGCCCCCGCACCGCGCAACGCCACATTGCTGACCCAGCAACCGCAATTGATATCGATAAGATCGGGATTCTGTTCGGAGGCGATCTCGGTGGCCTTTTCCATCGACAGCGAGGTGGCGCCGTAGAGCTGTATGGCCAACGGCCGCTCTTCGGGCAAAAAACGCAGTTTGTTAAAGGTACGTCGCGGGCCTTCGGGGTCTTCGCGCAATAACCCCTCGGCGTTGACGAACTCGGTGTAGAGCATATCGGCGCCTAGTTCCTTACAGATCAGGCGGAAAGGCAATTCCGAAACGTCTTCCATCGGCGCCAGCAGGATACCTGGATCGACGGTTATAGGACCGATTTTTAGCATGGCAATTCCCTCATCATCTATAAGAAAATAGACGATGACCCGCGCATTTACTACCCCCGCGCGACAATGCCTGCACGACTTATTTCAACGTCGAATAGGGCAACGACTTCATTACCCGTACTTCGCGGCGCTTTATCAGCGGCCGGATCTCGTCGACAATCTTGGCCCATTCCGGGCTGCCGTAATACGCCTCGACAGATTTGTCGCGGGCTTTGGCATTCGGGAAGGAGCGGATCCAGATGAACTCGTCGTCGCGATCGGGGTTTTCCCAGGCGGCGACGAAGGTCACCCCGTACTTCTTCATAAAACGGCGCGCCTTGCTAAAACCGGCGAGGAATTTCTTCTTGCTATCTTTGACCTTGTGAAAACGATAGATGCGTAACTCGTAAATCATTATATAGCTCCTTGATAAGTCGCGGTCTGCGCCACGACGATATCCATCGGCACATCGTGCGGCTCGTTGGGAATTTCCTGCAAAATCAGATCGTCATAACACAAACCCACTTTGACCACTTGCACATTGGCCAGAAAGCGGTCGTAAAAACCACCACCGAAGCCGATGCGGTGCCCCCGGCGGTCAAAGGCGATACCCGGCACCACGACGAGGTCGATCTCCTCCTGCTTTTCGAGCAAGGTCGCCTTGGCGGGGTCCGGCTGGGCCAACCCCCACGGGCCGTCGACTAACCCGTCTAGGCTCTCGATCAACGCGTGCGCCATGGTCTTTTTGCCCTGTTCTATCACCGGCACCGCCACGCGCTTGCCTTGCTCCAAGCTGATATCGATCAACGCGCGGGTGTCCACCTCGTTCTCCCTACTGGAGATATAGGCGTGGATCAACGTCGCCCGGCGATACGCCTCCAGGCCCAGTACGCGCTCTAATATCGCCTGTGCGCCGATTTCGACCTGATCCAACTCCAACGCTTCGCGCGTCGCCAAAACGCGCGCCCTGAGCTTCTCTTTCTTACCGCTTATCAATGTCTTTGTCATAAACCGCATAATACAAGCACCGAGAACAAGTGTCAAGCGCATCTGGCACAATGAGAACGGGCTTTTAGCTTCCTTGACGAATCTGAAGCCAGCCCCTAGATTGGCATAACTTAACTCAGATCCTACAACGCCTTACACGATCCGAACTACTATGAGCTCCCCGGCGCTGCCGCTGGAAATTCGTCCTAAAGAATACCAACCGGTAAAACCCCTCGACCCAGCCGAGGACTCCCAGATCCAACAGCGTCTAAAGGACGAGGGCAACCTACCCAAGCATATCGCCATTATCATGGACGGCGACCGGCGTTGGGCCGTTGAGCACAATATGCCCAAGACCGACGGGCACCGCTTCGGCCGCGAATCGGTGCGCGATATCGTCCGCGCCTGCGGCCAGCTCCAGCTCGAGGCGCTGACCCTCTACACCTTTTCCACCGAGAACTGGTCGAGACCCGAGATAGAGGTCAAGACGCTGATGAAGTGGCTGCACGAGAGCCTGCGCGACGAAATCCCGGAACTTCACAAAAACAACGTGCGTCTCAACGCCATAGGCCGCACCAACGAATTGCCAAAAACGGTGCAATTGGCGCTTAGACACGCCCTCGACAAGACCAAGAACAACACCGGCCTCAGACTCAACCTGGCGCTCAATTATGGGGGCCGTAGCGAGATCGTCGACGCCGTCCGCAAATTGGCCGCTGATGTCGCAGCCGGCAAGCTCAAGCCAGAGGATATCGACGAAGCACAAATCAGCGACACGCTCTATACCGCCGACCTACCCGACCCGGACTTATTGATCCGCACCAGCGGCGAAATGCGTTTGAGCAATTTTTTGCCCTGGCAGATGGTCTATACCGAGATCCGCTTCGTCGGCGACGTACACTGGCCCGATTTCCGCCGCCAGCACCTTTACGAGGCTATCGCCGCCTATCAGCAGCGGCAGAGGCGTTTTGGCGGCTGACACAGCGAAGAACGCTTCCAACCTGCGGCTGCGCGTACTCTCTGCCATCGTATTCGTGCCGGGGGTCTTATTTTTGGTAGAGGCGACCGAATGGACCCTCTACTTTCTTGTGCTGGGGGTAGCGGCCCGTTGTTCCTGGGAATTCTACCAAATTCTCGAGGAGGCCGGTTATCGCCCCCTGCGCCTGCCGGGGTGTATCCTGGCCATGGGCGTGTGCAGCTATTTCTGGCGACTAGGCAAGGGCGAAATGCCGGCGGGGGACTTGATCCCCCTGCTGATGGCAGTCACAGTACTGGTGATGGCCTGGACCTTGCACCAGAGCGGCACCGAGCGCTATACAGCCAATGCCTTTCTGACGTTGGGCGGCGTGTTATTTTTTGGGATCCTGGGCGGCGCACCGTTGCTACTGGTGCAAACCGCAGGGCAAGGCGAGGAAGCCCGCCATCTCGTGGCCGCGTTGTTTCTCTGTATATGGTTCGCCGATTCCGGAGCCTACTTCAGCGGCCGCCTGTGGGGTAAAACCAAGCTCGCCCCGACCATCAGCCCGGGCAAAACCAGGGTCGGATTCATCGGCGGCATAGTGGGCAGCATGAGTCCGCTGGCCTTGGGATTTCTCCTGCCTTCTTTTTCGCCCTGGGCGCTTGCAGGACTCTTATTGGTAGCTGGCGTCGGCGGCCAACTAGGCGACCTTGTCGAATCAGCGTTCAAACGCGATATGGGCATCAAGGACGCACCGCCGCTGATTCCGGGCCACGGCGGCCTGCTCGATCGTTTCGACTCGTATTTTTTCGCCTTTCCGCTGGCCTATCTCTATGTGGATATGCTAGCCATCTTTGAGCCTTAGACGGACTATATATGTTTGATACCCTGAATACTATTGCTTCCTTTCTCATCGCCTTGGGCGTGCTGGTTTTCGTGCACGAACTGGGCCACTTCCTGGTCGCCAAATGGTCGGGGATCAAAGTCGAGCGTTTCTCATTGGGTTACCCGCCCAAGATGATCGGCTTTACCTACGGCGAGACCGAATACTGTCTTTCCTGGGTCCCCTTCGGCGGCTATGTCAAAGTCGCCGGCATGGCCGACGTCGGCAACGAAGACGCCACCGGTGAGCCCTGGGAATTCCCCTCGAAGTCCGTGGCGATCCGCATGGCGGTTATTGCCGCCGGCCCCATTATGAATTTCCTATTCGCCTTCGTGGCCCTGATTTTTCTCTTTAATTCCTATGGGGTCGACACCTTCGACAGCACGCGCGTCACCCCCATGGAAAATTCGTTAGCCAGCCAGACCGGCCTGGTGCGCGGCGATCGCGTGCTCTCGGTCGGTGATCAATCCGTCACCAATGCACACGAACTGATCGGCGCACTCGACGAAGTTGCGGATCAGGGTTCCAGCCTGGTCATCGAACGCGACAACACGACCCTGACACTCAACCTACCAGCCGCCGGTGAAGACGGCTACGGCCTACTGCTCATGCGCCCGACCACTGTCGGGCAGGTTGTACCCGACATGCCCGCCGACAGCCTCGGTCTGCAAGACGGCGACATCATTCTCGCCGTCGGTGGGACCACGGTGGTCAGCTGGGCCGAAATGAGCACTGAAATCCGCCGTTACCCCGGCGAGACGGTCCCATTGGTTTGGGAGCGCGACGGGCAACGCATGGAGCACCAAGTGACCCCGGCCACTCACGCCGAAGGCGACACCGCCTTGGGCCGTATCGGCATTAGCCCGCACACCTCACGCCATACCGTCGACTTGGGGCGGGCAGTGGTCCTCGGCGCGTTGGGCGTCTACAATTCTTCTTGGATGATCCTCGAATTCCTCGGCGAGCTCCTTCAGGGCGACCGCTCGACCGACGAGTTGGGCGGCCCCTTGCGCATTGCGCAAATCGCCGGACAGACGGCCGAGCAGGGCCTGCACTCCTTTATCAGCTTCCTGGCCATGCTCAGCGTCAACCTCGCCATCATCAACCTGTTGCCCATCCCGGTCCTCGATGGCGGCCATCTGACCTTCCTCACCCTAGAGGCGATCATGCGCCGGCCGCTGTCGCCACGCCAGCGCGAGGTCTTCCAGCAGATCGGCCTGGCCATCATGCTCTGCATCATGGTGCTGGTCATGTTCAATGATCTCAACCAGATGGTCTTCCACCACATCACGAAACTCTTCGAATAACACTTCGTAGCAACGGCCGCCCGATATATGTCGCTGACAACGCAGATCCGCCGCAAAGCCCGCGACCTCGGTTTCACCGCCATCGGCTTCACCCCAGCCACCCCGTTGGCAGGTGCCCAGTTCTACGCTCACTGGGTCGCCATGGGTTATGCCGGGCAGATGCACTACCTCGAAAAGTATCTCGACAAACGCGAAGACCCCCGCAAACTAGTACCCGGTGCCCGCACCGCCATTTGCCTGGGGATGGACTACTACCAGCCCTCGCCAGAAACCGATCCCCTACACGGCCAGATCGCCTGTTACGCCCGCGGTGACGACTACCACGAGGTCATCAAAAAACGCCTCGCCGAGCTATGGGAATTTATGCTCAAAACAGCGGGCGCCGATACACAAGGTCGCTACTTTGTCGATACCGCCCCGGTCCTCGAACGCGAATTAGCACAACGCGCCGGCCTGGGGTGGTGGGGCAAAAACACCTGCCTGATCGATAAGCGCCGCGGCTCATATTTTTTTCTCGCCGAAATCATCACCGACCTCGAACTCGACTACGACGAACCCGCCCCCGACCACTGCGGCACCTGCACCCGTTGCCTTGACGCCTGCCCCACCGACGCCTTCCCCGAACCTTATGTGCTCGACGCCACCCGCTGCATCTCCTATCTCAGCATCGAGCTCAAAGAATCGATTCCCCGCGACCTGCGCCAGGGCATGGGCAACTGGATCTTCGGCTGCGACATCTGCCAACAAGTCTGCCCCTGGAACCGCAAACCCGAACCGGCCCCGGAACCCAGCTACAAAAGCCGCCCCACCCTCGATAACCCCTCGCTCTTGGACCTGATCCAACTCGACCACGACGCCTTCAACGATCTCTTCCGGCGCAATCCCGCAAAGCGCCCCAAGCGCAAGGGTTTCCTGCGCAATGTCGCTGTAGCCCTAGGTAATTCGGGGACGCAAGAGGCGATTCCCGTTTTGATCCCAGCGCTCGACGACGAAGAACCTTTGGTGCGCGCGCACGTAGCTTGGGCGTTGGGGCAGCTTGGAGGGAGCGAAGCTAAAGAGGCGTTGGTGCGGAGGTTAACAACAGAGGAAGAAGCGGAAGTGCGCGTGGAGCTCGAAGAGGCGTTGACTATATTTCAAAAGTCATCATAACATTCGAAAGACATTGACTACGACAAAAGTATAGAGGCCAATATGAAAACCATCGACATCCCCATCCGCTACTACCGCGACCACCCCGATGCCTACGACTACGGCTACGAAAACCTCCCCCTCTCATTCGAACAGAGCGCCTTCCTGTTAGTCGACGTCGACGGCAAAACACCCAACGCTACCACGCAAAACTTCATCGGACCTGCCCTCGCCGCCGCCCGCAATGCCGAGATGCACGTCGCCTATGTGCACAACGACCTGCGCCTAGTAGCCGACCCCGGCAATATAGTCGGCGAAGTTTGGGGCCGCACCAAGTGCCTCGAAGGCCCCTATCTCGATTACTGGAATATGAAGGATTACCAAGCCGAATACCTCGACTGCGTCGCTCCGCAAGAAAACGAGCGCAACTTCCCCAAATGGATCTGGAGCGGCTTCCACGACACCTTCCTCGATCAGCACCTGCGCAGCCACGACATCAAGACGCTCTTCGTCGTCGGCTACAGCCGCCGCGCCTGCCTGCATTACACCTGCGCCGAAGCCGTCGGCCGCAACTATCGGGTCATACTGTTGAGGGACTGTTCGAACGCGCCGGGCGAAATAGAAATGCCCGACACCCTGGATGCCAGCCTACCTGAAGGCGGTTGGATCAACCGCATTACCCTGCGCAACTTCGAACACCTCATCGGCTACACCACCACCTCCGCCGAATTCGTCGAAGCCTGCCAAGCTACCGCATAACACCGAGACCAGTGATCAACCGTTGGGTTTGGGGGGTATGGCGCAGCGTATTTTTCGGGCGACGGTGGAGGGAAAGGGCCTGGTGGGGATAGTGCGGTGGGAGTGGTCGTGAAGACGAGCCAAGGGGTTACGGCCCGGGGGACTTAAACATACGCGGAGACGCACCCCCCGAAAAAAAGCCCACCACCCCAGCACCTCACCACGCTCTATCACTCAGCAAACAAAGCCTTGGCAAACGCCGCCCCGTCAAAAGGCTGCAAATCATCCACCCCCTCGCCGACGCCGATCAACTTCACCGGCAAATCCATCTCCCGCCGCAACGCCACCACGATTCCCCCCTTCGCCGTCCCGTCCAACTTGGTCAACGCGAATCCCGTCAACTCGGTGGCCTGGTTGAATTCCCGCGCCTGGATGAGTGCGTTCTGGCCACTGGTCCCGTCGAGCACCAACAAGGTCTCGTGCGGAGCGCCCAAGTCGTGTTTGGCCAACGAACGGCGGATCTTCTTGAGCTCCTCCATCAAGTTGACCTTGTTGTGCAAACGCCCGGCTGTGTCCACCAGCAACACGTCGGCCCCGCGTGCCTTAGCCGCCTCAAGCGCGTCGAAAGCCACCGCCGCCGGATCGGCACCGTGCTGTGCCCGCACGATATCGGCGCCGGCGCGCTCGGCCCAAATTTCGAGTTGCGGGATCGCCGCGGCGCGAAAAGTATCGCAGGCGGCAATCACCACCTTCTTACCAGCATCGGTGTAGCGCTTGGCCAGTTTGCCGGCGGTCGTGGTCTTGCCAGCGCCGTTGACACCGACGATCAATACCACATAGGGTTTGCCCGGCAACACACCTTCGAGCGGCAAAACGCCTTCCTCGCCGAGAGCGACCATCGCGGCGACCTGTTCCTCGAGCACCCGCATCACGCCCGCCGGACCGTCCTCCAACTGTTCGCTTCTAAGCCGCTTACGCAATTCGTCGACGATTTCGGTGGACGTCTCCAACCCCATGTCGGCGCCGATCAGCGCCGCCTCGATATCGTCGATCGCGTCATCGTCCAAACGGGTGCCGATCGGTACTATGGCGGCGATCGTCTCCGTCATCGCCGCCCGGGTTCGGGAGAGGCCTTCTTTTACTTTGTCAAAAAACTTACTAAGCATAAATGTACATCTTTCGGAATGGTTATTTTTTGAGGACGCCCTCTGCGATGGCCGGGTTGACGATATAGACCATCGGCTCTTCCTCCAGTATCATTTGCCGGGGCGGCTTCTGCGGCCGCCCGCGCGAATCCAACAGAATTTCGACTTTGGGCCGGGTCGGGTGCAAGTGGCTAGTCCCGATCACCCGGCCGATTTCGTTGTTGTTAAGCTTAACCAGGCTGCCCAACGGGAAGATCGAAACGATGTTGATAAGCGCCTTGACCAGCTTGGTGTCAAAGATCGTCCGGCGCATATCTATAACTTCCTTCAATACGTTGTAAACAACCAACGCCGGGCGGTCGGCGCGCGGGTGGGCCATCGCCAGATAAGTATCGGCCAGACCGACGAGTTGGGCGATCTCGTGCACCTCTTCACTGCTCAACCCCCGTGGGTAACCGCTGCCATCGCGCCGCTCGTGAACCTGCACCACAATGCGTCCGACCCAAGCAAAAGCTGGACCGAAGTCCTCGAGGATACGCTGCGATTCGCTGGGATGGCGCTTCAGCAATTCGATCCCAGCTTCATCGAGCCTCTTTCCCCGGATAGCTTCTTCGGACACCTTCAACATCCCGAGATCGTGCAGCAAGCCACAGAGCCCCACCGCCAGACAACGCTTGTCGTCCGCCGCTAGCTCCATTGCCAGACGCATCGAGAGAATCGCCGAATTGGCTCCACGCTCGGCCAGGTCGGGCACCCCCTGGTGTTGGCGCATCGTCTCAACCAGCAGCGCCTCGCCCTCGCGCAACTTGCCCATGCAGGCGCGCAAAATACTGATAATGGTGCTTTCTTTCGGGGGGGGTCCCGTGCGGGCGGCGGCGAAGACCTCTTCCGTGACCTTGACCAGGCACTGGTAGATCTCTAGGTCGGTGCGCACGACGGCGGGGGCTGCCGCGGCGGATAACTCCTCCGGCACCGGCTCCTCCCGCACCTTCTTCTGCGCGGGCAGCACGTCCTTCTTTTTCGCTTTGGGGCGAGTGCTGCGCACGTCCTCGGACGAGCGCAGCATCTGACTCATCCTAAGGGCCATTGCCGCCTTCAGCCTGGATCAGCCTTTTAACCCAGTCCGCATCAATATGCTTGAGCTTACGGCTAAATCCGACAACCAGGGCGACATCGCAGATGTTATTGACCTTGCGGGGAATGCCCTCGGCATACTGATCGACCAACTCTATGGCCCCCTCGGTGAAAATTGATTCCGTGCGCCCGGCGATCTTCAGGCGGTGTTCGATATACTTGCGCACTTCTTCGACCGAGAGCGGTTTGAGGTGGCCACGTGTGACGACGCGCTGGTCAAGCGGCGGAAAATCGCGGATCTGCTGGCCTAGCCCCGGCTGGCCGACCAGCAGCAAGGTGACGAGGAAGGCGTCGTTAAGTTGGTAATTGAGCAGCAGCCGCAATTCTTCGAGTACGGCCGGGTCTTTCATTAACTGGCCCTCGTCAATAAGCACCAGGGTATTCTTGCCAGCCTCAAAATTCTCGTAGAGCACTTCGTGCAGCCGGTGTACGATCTGGGCCCGTTCGGTGAGCTCCTCCTCATGGCCGAGCTCATAGAGAATTTCGCTAATAAATTCCTCGGGCGTCCAACGCGGGTTGGTCAGCAGGGCGATTTCGGTCTTGGCAGGATCCAAGTCCTGGATCAGCGCGCGCGTGACGAGCGTCTTGCCGCATCCCGAATCCCCGGTAAGCAGCGCCGCGCCGCGATTATTCTCCAGCGCATAATGTAGAAGCCTATAGGCAACGGCACCGCCACCAGACTGGTAGAGAAAACGTGGATCGGGTGTATTTTCGAATGGTTTTTCTTGCAGTCCCCAATAGGCTTCGTACAAACTAAACTCCCACAAACGAATAGAAAGTTATCGTATAGAGATAATAAAGGTAAAGAGGTAAGGCTAAATACTATCTGCTGCGCGGCGTTTGTCAAGGGACTACAACAGGGAAGCAAAGAATACAACTCGTTGGCAAACAAAATCTTACAGCGAAAGTCTCTCTTGCCCTTATCTTGACTTTTGTCGCGGCCCTGTATAGCTTTTCTTTTTTCTCAGAAAGGTGCTACAAAAGGCCGTGCAGACCGCACTCCGCATAATGGGACGCCTTAGAGCACTGCTCACTCTCGCGCTCCTACCCCTATTCACTCCTTCGCTTGGCGCGCAATCCGTCGCGATCAGCGACCGAATCTCGGCCGTGCAAAAAGCCTACTATACCGTCGACTACAACGACCCGCAACACCCAATCGGCCCGCTCGACGGCGTCTTCGACGGTCGCGACGAAAAAGCGCGCTTCACCGTTGAGGATCTGACGCCGGGCGAACACGTGATCTCGGTGCAGGTCTTCGACCTGCTCGACAATGTCGGTGTACGGCAGATTGTCGTCGAGATCAAATGACCGACCACCTACAGTATATGCGCCGCGCCCTGCGCGTCGCGGAACGGGGTCGCGGTAAAGTCAGTCCCAACCCGCTGGTCGGCGCTGTCGTAGTCCGCGACGACCGCATCGTCGGCGAGGGCGCCCACCTGCAAGTCGGCGGCCCACACGCCGAGGTCAACGCCTTCGCCAAGGCCGGCGAAAGCTCACACGGCGCGGATCTCTATGTCACCTTGGAGCCCTGTTCCTTCCACGGCCGTACCCCCCCTTGCGCCGAAGCCGTGCTCGCCGCCGGCATCAGACGCGTCTACTGCGCGATGCAAGACCCCGATGAACGCGTCGCGGGCAAGAGTTTTGCCAAACTCAAAGAAGCGGGCCTCGAAGTGGAAGTCGGTCTCTGCAAAACCGAAGCCCGCCGACTCAATGCCGCCTATATCAAACACCGCACGCAAGGCTTGCCGCTCGTCCTGCTCAAACTGGCGCAAACCCTCGACGGACGCATCGCCGCACAAGGCGGTGACGCCCGGTGGATCACCGGCGAAGAAGCCCGCCGCCACGTGCATCGTTGGCGTTCCTGGGTCGACGCGGTAATCGTCGGTGCCGGCACGGTGTTAGCTGACGACCCCCTTTTAACGGTGCGCCACGTGAAAGGCCGCGACCCGCGCCCCATCGTCATCGACGGCCGCTTGCGCACTTCGCCGGAAGCCCGGATCTACCGGCGTCCCGGCGCGATCCTCGTCACCTCGGAGCAAAATTCTACCGACAGGCGCCAAGCGTATGCGCACAAAGGGGCCGAGGTTTGGACCTTTCCCGCCGAGGATGGGCGTATCGACCTGCATCTGCCTCTTGCCCGAGCCGCACAAGAGGGCATGACCACCGTGCTGATCGAAGGCGGGGGCACACTGGCCGCCGCTGCCCTCACCGACCAGGTCGTCGATCGGGTCCAGTTCTACCTGGCCCCCCGCCTGATGGGCACAGGCGTCGAAGCCATCGGGGATTTGGGCGTCGAACGCGCCGCAGAGGCCATCGGCCTGTCAGAGGTCCGCACCCGGCGCCTGGGTCCCGACTTACTCTACACCGCCGAGGTGCAATACTCATGTTCACCGGACTCGTAGAAGAATTAGGGCGCGTGCGTCGCTTAGAACGCCAAGGCGTATTTCAGCGACTGGAGATCGCCGCCGCACACGTGTTATCCGACTTGGCCGTAGGCGACAGCATCAATATCGACGGGGCCTGCCAGACCGCCGTCGCTGTCGGCGCAGACGGCTTTGTCGTCGAAACCGTAGCCGAGACGCTCGCGCGCACCACGCTGGGCACTTTCCGCGTCGGGCAAGAGGTCAATCTGGAACGCGCGCTGCGCGCCGACCAACGGCTCGGCGGCCATATGGTCCTGGGACACGTTGACGGCATCGGTCAAATTCGCACGATCAGTGAACAAGATCGGGAACATCGGATCGAAGTGGCCGCCCCCCCCGAAATCGTTCGCTATATCGCCGCTAAGGGCTCGGTTTGCCTCGATGGCATCAGCCTAACCGTTGCCGCGGTAACGCGCGAGGCCTTTACGGTTGCCGTAATACCTCATACATTTGATAATACTACTCTTAGCTATCGTCGCGCCAGTGATTCGATCAACCTCGAGGTCGACGTGATCGCCCGCTATGTCGAACGTTTATTTGGCGGGGAAGCCCCATCATCAACGGGGCTCAGCTTCGAGACTCTGCGCGATATGGGATACTGAATATGCCCGGCTTCAACACCATAGAAGACGTTATCGAGGATCTGCAAAACGGCCGCATGGTGGTCCTTGTCGACGAGCGCGACACCGACATCGACGGGCAAGAAGCCGTCGGCGAGGGCGAATTGATGATGCTCGCCGAGCTAGCCACCGCCGACTCGATCAATTTTATGATGCGCCGCGCCGGCAACCCGCCGATGTTCACTGCCAGCAAAGAGCACCTCGAAGCACTTGAACTACACCAGACGACGCCCAGCGCACAAGGGCCGCGCGGGGCGTCGATCATGGTCTCCGTCAACGCCCGAGACATCGAAAACACAGGCGTCTCGGCGCAAGACCGCGCGCTGACCATCCGCAAGCTTTCCGACCCTGCCAGCACCCCCGAGGACTTCATCCAGCCGGGCCATGTCACACCCCTGCGGGCCCAGCCCGGCGGCGTATTGCGCCGCGCCGGGCACACCGAAGCCTCGGTCGACCTGGCGCAGATCGCCGATTCGAGGCCGGTGGCCGTGATCGCCGCCATTCTCGACGAGACGGGTAAATTGGCCGATACGCCGTATTTGCTCGACTTCGCGCACGAGCACGGTTTTAAGATCGCCACCATACACGACCTAATCGCCCACCGCCGCCGCACCGAGAAACTGATCCACCTCGAAGCCAAATCGCCGATGCCCACCCGCTTCGGGGAATTCACCGTCTACGCCTATCGCAGCCTCGTCGACAACAATCCCTATATCGCCATGGTCTATGGCGACGTCTCCTCCGGCGAGCCAACCCTCGTGCGTATGCACTCGGGCTGTCTGACCGGCGACGCGCTCGGCTCACTGCTGTGCGACTGCGGCGAGCAGCTCGAACGCTCCATGCGGCTCATTACCGCAGCAGGCAGCGGCGTTATCGTTTATATACAACACCACGAGGGCCGCGGCATCGGCATCCTGCACAAACTCAAAGCCTACGAACTGCAACAGCAGGAGGGCCTGGACACCATTGAGGCCAATCATGCGTTGGGCCATCCGATGGACTCCCGCGATTACGGCATCGGCGCCCAAGTGCTCTACGATCTGGGCCTGCGCCAAGTGCGTTTTTTGACCAACAACCCCAAGAAGCGCGTCGGCCTGGAAGCCTACGGGCTGACCGTAGTCGAACAAGTCCCCATCGAAGCCGACCCCAACCCACACAATATCCGTTACCTGGAAACCAAGCGCGACAAGATGGGCCATACCATCCTGCTCGAACGCGCATCCGCAGAGGACGAAAACCATGCCGAAAGTGCATGAAGGACAACTCGACGCCAAAGGCCGTACATTCGGCATCGTCGTCAGCCGTTTCAACGACCTGGTCACCACTCGACTGCTCGACGGAGCCCTGGATTGCATCAAGCGCCACGGCGGCGACGACGACAACATTGAGGTCGCCTGGGTCCCTGGTGCATTTGAACTGCCCATCGCCGCCCAAAAGCTGGCCACGACCGGGCGCTTCGATGTCGTTATGTGTTTGGGGGCCATCGTGCGCAGCGAAACCCCACATTTCGACTATGTCGCCGGTGAATCGGCCAAGGGCATCGCACGCGTCGGCCTCGACACCGGCGTGCCGGTGATCTTCGGTGTGATCACCGCCGATACCGTCGACCAAGCCGTGCAACGCGCCGGTATCAAAGCCGGCAACCGTGGCTGGGACGCGGCCATGAACGCCGTCGAAATGGCCAGCCTGATGGCGAGTTGGGATAATGACCGAAGAGGATGACTTTTTCGGCGACGGCACCTCCGCCGACGAAGCGCCGCCCGACAACCGCCATGGCGCACGCCAAGTGGCCCTGCAAGCGCTTTACTCGGCACAAAGCGCCGCCATTGATATTCGCATTGCCCTCGACGAGCTCTGCCAACGCTTCGCTCTTTCCGACGAGGTCCGCGCTTTCGCCACAACTCTTCTACTGCACGCCACTGAACATGCAGAGGAGATCGATACGTCAGCGGCGGCGATGGCCAAAAACTGGAGTTGGGATCGCATCGCCCGCATCGACCGCCTGATCCTGCGGCTGGCCCTGGCCGAAATGCTCTACATCGAGGAAATCCCGGTTCGGGTCTCAATCAACGAGGCCATCGAACTGGCCAAGTCCTACAGCACCGATAAGTCGTATGCCTTCGTCAATGGCGTGCTCGACGGCGTCGTGCGTCAAAAGGGACTCGTCGTTTAACAGGCCCCCGTTGCCATGCGCCTCGCCCTGTTATCGGACATCCACGGCAATCTTGAGGCACTTGGCGCCGTAGTCTGTGAGGGGCGCGCGCGCGGCGTTGACGCCTGGGTCTGCCTGGGGGATATCGTCGGTTATGGCGCCAATCCAAAGGCCTGCTTGCACGCGGTACAGGAGCTGAGCGATGAGGTGGTCCTAGGCAACCACGACGCGGCCGCCATCGGACAGACCGACCTGGCGTATTTCAACCCTTACGCCCGCCGGGCCGCCGAATGGACTGCGGAACAGCTAGGCGAGTCAGAGCGTCGGTATTTGGCTTCGCTGCCCTTCGTCTTGCAGCGAGACGATGCCTTCTTCGTGCACGCCGAACCCCACCAGCCGTCACGATGGGGCTATGTGCACAACCGCGCCGAGGCAAAAAAGGCCCTCGACGCCATTGAACAGCGCTTCTGTTTTGTGGGACATTCGCACTGCCCTTTCGTCTGTATCGAGCGCGATGGCGGTGTGGAATTGTTGCCGAAGGGCCCACAACCGATCCAGCCCCGATCGCGCTACTTGGCCAATATCGGCAGCGTCGGCCAACCCCGCGATGGAGATGCCCAAGCCTGTTTCGCCCTTTGGGACCAGGCGGCGGAGACCTTGGAGTTAGTGCGCTGCCCGTACGATATAACGACGACGCAATACAAGATTATCACAGCCGGTCTGCCCCCGGCCTTGGCCGAACGCCTGGCCCTGGGGCATTAGTTCATAATTGTAGAGGATCCAGCATGCTCAACTGGTTAATTTCATTTATAAAAAGACTCTTTGGCTCGCAGTCTGACCGCCAATTCAAGCGCACCATGCCACAGGTCGACGAGATCAACAAATTCGCGGCCCAGTACCAATCGCTCAGTGACGCCGATCTTCAGGCCAAAACCGCCGTCTTCCGCCAAGACCTGAAGATCCGCAACGCCGACAATCAGCAGCGCCTTGACGAGATCACCGAGAGCCTGCGCGGCGATCTCGATATGGCCGAACGCGAACGCCTCAACGACCAGTACGACGAATTGGACAAGGCGATCCGCGACACCGAGGCCGCCTTCCTCGACGAGATCCTACCACAGGCCTTCGCGATGGTCGTCGATGCTTGCAGGAGACTTTTGGGCCGCAAGTGGGACCGCGCCGACGAGCCAATCGAGTGGGATATGGTTCCCTATGACGTGCAGATCTTCGGCGGCATTTCATTGCACGAGGGCAAGATCTCCGAAATGACCACCGGCGAAGGCAAGACCCTAGTCGCCTCGATGCCGCTCTTCCTCAACGCCATTCCCGGACGCGGCGTGCACCTGATCACCCACAACGAGTACTTGGCCCGGCGCGACGCGATGTGGATCGGACCACTGTTCAATTTCCTCGGGTTGTCGGTCGGCATCATCCAGGACGTGCACCAGACCGGCGCCGACGCCTTCGTGCTCAACGTGCCCGACGGCCTACCGACCGAGTTCAATTGGGAAAAGACCGGCCACAAAGAGGGCTACGCCGCCGATATCGCCTACGCCACCTGCAGCCAAGTCGGCTTCGACTATTTGCGCGACAATATGAGCGTAAGGCTCGAAGAGTTAATGCAGCGCGAATTCAACTACGCCATCGTCGACGAGGCCGACTCAATCCTCATCGACGAAGCGCGAACCCCGCTGATCCTCTCCGGCGCAGTGCCCGACGCCACTAACCAGTACAAAGAGATGAGACCGCTGGTAGAGAAGTTGATGAAGGCCCAGGCCAACCTAGTCAACAAGATCGTTGCCGAAGCCGAGAAGGTGGGCAAGGAAGGCGAGGAATACGACTACAACACCGGCATAGGGTTGCTCAGAGCCACCCGTGGCGCACCCGCCAACCGGCGCCTTGCCAAAGTGCTGCAGGAGGAGGGTGTTAAAAAGCTAATCAATCGCGTCGAAGCCGATTACATGCGCGACAAGAACCTCCAGGAAGTCGACGAGGGACTCTACTTCGTCGTCGATGAACGCAGCAATACCATCGACCTGACCGAAAAGGGCCGCGATCTGCTCTCGCCCAACGAGCAGGCTCTCTTCGTGTTGCCCGATATCAGCATCGATGTCGAAGTGATCCGCACCGACGAAGACCTGAGCGACGAGGAGAAGACACTCAAGGAGGAAACGGCGCACCGCGAATATGCCGAGAAGAGCCAAGCGGTGCACAATATCAACCAACTGATGAAAGCCTATACCCTCTTCGAAAAGGACGTGCAGTACCTCGTCTCCGAAGACGGGCGGGTAGTTATTGTCGACGAGTCCACCGGCCGACCGCAGCCGGGGCGGCGCTTCGCCGACGGTTTGCACCAAGCACTGGAGACCAAGGAGGGAGTCAAGCTGCAGAACGAGACCCAGACGGTCGCCACCATCACCCTGCAGAATCTCTTCCGCATGTATCACAAACTGGCCGGTATGACCGGCACCGCTGAAACCGAAGCCGGCGAATTGTGGGAGATCTACAAGCTCGACGTCGCGGTCATCCCCACCAACCGACCCATTCGCCGCTTTGACCAGCAGGACCAGATCTACCGCACCAAACGCGAAAAATACAACGCCCTCATCGAAGAGGTAGACCGGTTGCATCAACTCGGCCTGCCGGTATTGGTAGGCACGATATCGGTCGAAATCTCCGAGCTGTTGAGCCGCATGCTGACCCGTCGCGGCATCAAACACGAGCTGCTTAACGCCCGCCACCACGACCGCGAGGCCCAGATCGTTACCGACGCGGGCCAGATCGGCGCGGTGACCATCGCCACCAATATGGCCGGGCGCGGCACCGATATCAAACTCGCCCCCGAAGTCGTACGCATCGATCGCGCGATCGTCGAATCCGGCCTCACGCTCGACGACAAGCTGCCCGCCGGCCAGGTCATGCGCAAACACCTGGAGGAGAACCCGTCCGGCCTGCAAGTCATCGGCACCGAGCGCCACGAGGCCCGGCGTATCGACCGCCAATTGCGCGGTCGTTCGGGCCGCCAGGGCGATCCGGGCTCCTCGCGTTTCTACCTCTCGCTCGAAGACGACCTGATGCGCCTCTTCGGTTCAGAGCGCATTGGCGCTGTCATGGACAAGCTCGGCGCCGAAGAGGGGGAGGTCATCGAAGCCGGCATGGTCACCAAATCGATCGAACGCGCACAAAAAAAGGTCGAGGGACGCAATTTCGAGATGCGCAAACACGTGCTCGAATACGACGATGTCATGAACCAACAACGCCAGGTCATCTACAACCGCCGCCGCGACGTGCTCGAACGCGAGAGCGCACAGGATCAGATCGAGGAGATGATCGAAGAATCCCTCGACGCCGTATTGGCCCCCTATGTCGATCCAAACGACATCCCGGAGGAATGGGACTGGGAAGGCCTGCAGAACGAATTCAGCAGTAACTTCTTCCTCGGCTTTACCGTCTCCGAGTCCGAGCGCGCCGAGATCGGCGCCGTCGCGTTGCGCGAGCAATTGCGCGAGACGATCCAAGATGCCTACGAGCGCCGCCTGACCACCGTCGGCGAGGAGGTCTTCCGCGAGGTCGAAAAAGCCATCGCCCTGCACACCATCGACACCTGTTGGCAGGAGCACCTGCACGAGATCGACGAGCTCAAAGACGGCATCGGCTTTGTCGGTGTCGGCGGCAAAAACCCCCTGATCGAATACAAGAAGGGGGCCTACGAAATGTTCGAAAGTCTGATCGGGCGCATTGCCCAAGAGACCTTGCGCAATCTCTTCCAACTGCGCATCGATACCGGCGCCGACTCGCTGCAATCTAGCGCGCAACCCGGCCGCATCAGCGCGGTGCACCGCGACGCTACCAATATGGGTTTCCGCGGGGTCGAGCAGGCGCCGACCGGAGGAGCCCCCGGCCAACCGGTCAACAGCCCGTCGCAACTGCGCGGCTCCGGCGGCGGCAGCGACGAGAGCCCGACAGCGCGCCAACCGATCGTCCGCGAGCAGCCAAAAGTCGGCCGCAACGCCCCTTGCCCTTGCGGCAGCGGCAAAAAATACAAACAATGCCACGGCGTCAACGGATAGGCCAGATGCAACCCTTCTGCGCCGGAGCGCATCTTACGGGGACACGAACCTATAGAACGAGGCCCTACTGATATGGAATTCTGGCAAATCCTCTGTCTGGTAACTTATTGTTTTATCATCGCCTTTTTGGGCATATACGGCTTCCATCGCTACCAGCTTTTACGCCTCTTCTATCGGCACCACTCGACCCCGACCCCGGAACCGGACCGCTTCGAGGCACTGCCCGCCGTCACCGTACAACTGCCCCTCTACAACGAATACCACGTCGTCGACCGCCTGCTCAATGCCGTTGCGCAAATGGACTATCCGCGCGACCGTTTTGAAGTCCAGGTCCTCGACGACTCGCAAGACGAAACCCGCGACAGGGCTCGTCAGACGGTTGGACGCCTGGCCGCCGAAGGGCTGGACATCGACTATATCGGCCGAACCGACCGCCATGGTTTCAAAGCCGGCGCCCTCGCCGCCGGACTCGAACGCTCCCGGGGCGAATTCGTGTTGGTGCTCGACGCCGACTTCGTGCCACCCCCCGATATCCTACAACAGGCCATCCACCATTTCACCGACGATTCGATCGGAATGGTGCAGATGCGCTGGGGCCACCTCAACCGCTTTTATTCCTTACTGACCCGCATCCAGTCGATCTTCCTCGACGGCCACTTCGTCGTCGAACACACTGCCCGCAACCGCTCCGGCCGCTTCTTCAACTTCAACGGCACAGGCGGCATCTGGCGCAAACAAGCCATCTACGACGCCGGCGGCTGGCAACACGACACCCTCACCGAAGATCTCGACCTGAGCTACCGGGCCCAATTGGCCGGCTGGCAATTCCGCTATCTGCCCGAGATCGAGATCCCCGGCGAAATTCCCATCGAAATCAATGCCTTCAAGTCGCAACAACACCGTTGGACCAAGGGCGCGGTGCAAACCGCCAAAAAAGTCCTACCCAAAATCTGGCGATCTTCGCTGCCGGCCAAGATCAAAATCGAGGCGACCTTCCATCTGACGGCGAATCTCTGTTATATCATGATGCTGTTGATGGGCTTGTTGACTCTGCCGGTGCTCTCGATCCGCTCGCAATTGGGCTGGGAGCGAATCTTTATCATCGACTTGCCGCTGTTCTCCTTCGCCACCATGGCGATCTCCGGGTTTTATATCACCTCGCAGCGCGTGCTCTACCCCGACTGGAAACGGCAGATCAAATACCTGCCGATACTGATGGCCGTCGGCATGAGCCTCTGTATCAACAATACCCGCGCGGTGATCGAAGGGCTCGTCGGCCACGAGAGCGGTTTCCTGCGCACGCCTAAATACGGCGTCACCGGCAGCCAGGCCCAACACCTGCCGCGCAAATACTCCAGCCGCTGGACCCTGCTGTCCCTCGGCGAGTTGGGCATGGCACTCTATTTCGCGGTCGCCCTCTACTACGCCTGGACCACGAGCCTCTATTTAGGACTGCCCTTCCTATTGCTCTTCCACGCCGGCTTCCTCTACACCGGCCTGCTCTCCAGCGGCCAGAGCTGGCTGCACCAATTCAAGACGCGGCAGCCCAGCCCGAGTATCGCCGCCTAACACAAAAAACTCCCGACCTTACAAGGCCGGGAATTTTTAATATTTCGCAACAAATCTGACGATCAATCAGCCGAAGGCCACACCAGCGGATAAGGATCGCTTATCTTCTGCCACAACCACAAAATATCGGTACCATTTTTAGAACCGATAGGACTTCCGAACGGCTTCCTCTCTAGCGGCCAGCGCTAGCGGCACCCGTTCAAGACCTGCATACCCTCCCCAGGCCTGGACTCCCTAAACACAAAAGCCCCCGACCACTGGGGCCGGGGGCTTTCGCTTGCCAAAAAATCACATAGATCACTCGGGCCAATCGAGTGGGAAGTCCGTCAATTTGTGGCGTTCCCACAAGATGGACATGCCATTGTAATGGCGTTCGGTAAATCTTGCGATGTGTTTCACGCCAATGGCCACATTGCTCTTCTCGCGCTTCATCTCGCGCCCCTTGTCCCCCGACAACTCAACAGCCTGCGAGACCTTGTCGACGTAGAGGTTGTGGGTCACGCGCAGTTCGCGGTACGAGACATCTCGGGGGAACATGGTTTGCACATCAGACACGTAGCTATTGATGAGCTCTCGTGCCTCGACCAAATCCTGTGCAGATATCTTATCAATGGGCTTTCTCAGATGTTTAATAGACTCGACAATCTGCTTATTTTTGTCGGCCAATTTCGTCATCTCATTGATATATTGAACCAGCATTGCCTTATCTTCGTTCTCGGTGCTACACCCACTCAGGCCCGCCACCAGAGCCAGTATAGCCAGATTACGTAACATATGGACCTCCCTGAAGGATAATGACTTCGTCAGTTGATTGTAAATATCAGAAATTCGCGAGGCCCGGACGCCAATTCGCGGGCCCCGGACGCCCCATTCGTGCCCCAAAATACGCCGTGGATGAACGAAAATCAAGCAATCTCTACGCTATCGTGTATTGACGGGACACTTATGCGCTAATAATTTTGCTCATAATTCAACCGCGCCTGCGGGGCCTGAGGCGGGCTCCATGGGTAACTTATCCGCATTCGTGCCGTCCCTGCCGGAGGAACCCATACCACCATGATCACCCGCGAACAGATCCAATCTCAGCTCGACAATTGCCTCATGGAGGCCAAATTCCCCCAGTGGGAAGCCCAATACAAAAAGGGCAAAGTCCGCGATATGTATCTGCTGAAGGACAAGCGCGTCCTTATCACCACCGACCGCCAGTCCGCCTTTGACCACGTGCTCGGCGCCATCCCACTCAAGGGCCAAATACTCAACCGCATCGCGCAATACTGGTTCGAGCAAACTGAGGATATCGCCCCAAACCAGATCCTCTCAGTGCCCGACGCCAATGTCACCATTGCCCGCGAGCTGGAAATATTGCCCGTGGAGATCGTCGTGCGCAGATACATGACCGGCAGCTCCGACACCGCGATCTGGACGCATTATAACAATGGCGTGCGCCAATATTGCGGTCATACGCTGCCCGAAGGCATGATCAAAAACCAGCCCTTTGACGCGGCCATTATCACGCCCACCACTAAGGACGAGGTGCACGACGAGCTGATTTCGCGCGACGAGATCCTCGCCCAGGACCTAGTGGCTAAGGATACCTGGGAAAAAATCGAGGACATCGCGTTCAAACTCTTCGCCCGCGGCGAAGAATTGGCCGCCAAACAGGGCCTAATCCTCGTTGATACTAAATACGAAATGGGCCTCGACCCCGACGGCAATGTCACGCTCGCCGACGAGGTGCACACGCCCGATTCATCGCGCTTCTGGGTTCTGGATAGCTACGCCGACCGCCATGCCAATGGCGAAGAGCCCGAGAGCCTCGACAAGGAGTTCCTGCGGCTCTGGCTGCGCGACAAAGGCATCTCCGACACGCATATCCCCGAGCTCGATGACGATATCCGCATCCAGGTCGCCGAGCGCTATATCGACTTGTTCCAGCGCGTCACGGGAACGGAGTTCGAAGCCGAAATCAGCGATTTGCCCATATTAGAGCGAATCGAGGAGCGGATCGCGGAGTTTATTGACTAAGCGACATCAGAACCTGTAAACAACCCCGCCGAACCGAGATCGGTGGGGTTGTTTATTTGCTTAGGCGTAAAACCGAGCACGCGGAAATACACTTGCGCATGTACAGACAAAACCTCTCATTCATAAGATCTTAACGGCAGAGTGCCATGCTAAAAAACCTATTCCGCGCCTTCTTGGTCTTCCGTCTCGAATTCCGCCAACCCTCGCTCGATTTTTCGGCGTTGCTCAGCTATTGGCGACGCACGCCTTTGATCCAGCAGGTGCTTGAGGAGGAAGGAGAAAAGCGCGGCTCCCCACTCATGCGCAAACTCGACGAGGTTTACCCCTTCTAATGCTGCATCGCCAGCTCCGCAATGCCCTCGAGGATATCTTCGGTGCCCCCTTTATCAGCGAGGCGCTCGAGAACCCGCAAGTCGCACAAAAAATCCTTTACGAACGCCCCGACGAATTCAAATCGACCGTGCGCGGATTCCAACGGCTCAACTATCAGGACGAGCATACTTCCTACGCGGCCGGCCTAGAGCACGATCTCGGCATAGCGCTGATTTGCGCCCTGCTCGACGGCAATACCCGCGAACTCGTCTCCGACCTGGGACTCAACTATTTATGAGCAAGCTGCTCGCCTTCGACTTAGGGGCCGAAAGCGGCCGTGCACTCGTCGGCCACTTCGACGGCAAACGCCTAGCCTTAGAGGAACTGCATCGCTTTGCCAATGGTCCAGTGCAAATCTTCGACCGCCTCTACTGGGACCCACTGCGCCTCTTCGCCGAAATGCAGCAGGGCCTGTCGCTCTTCGCCCGCGATCACGGCAAAGACCTCGCATCCATAGGCGTTGACACCTGGGGCGTCGACTTTGCGCTCTTGGGCCCGGACGATGCGCTTTTGGACAACCCGCGCAACTACCGCGACCCGCGCACCGCCGGCATGCTCGAAGAGGCTTTTTCCCGCATGCCGCGCGAAGAGATTTTCTCACATACCGGCGTGCAGTTCATGAAGCTCAACAGCCTCTACCAGCTCTTAGCGATGCGCGATTCCCCGCTATTGCAATCGGCAAACACCCTGCTGCTGATGGCCGATCTCTTTAACTTCTACTTCACCGGCAACAAGGTCTGCGAGTTTTCCAACGCCACCACCACGCAATTTTACGATCCGCGCAAAAACGCCTGGTCGACCGAGCTACTCACCGGCCTCGGGCTGCCGACGCATTTTCTACCCGAAATCGTGCAACCCGGCACCGAGGTCGGCAAGCTCCTGCCCTCCATTGCCTCGGCGACCGGCCTCAACGCCGTACCCGTCATTGCCCCGGCGACGCACGACACCGGCTCGGCGGTCGCCGCGGTGCCCGCCGAAACTCGCGACTACGCCTATATCAGTTCGGGCACCTGGTCGCTGATGGGCGTCGAACTCGACGAGCCCCTGATCTCCGACAAAGCTCTACAATACAATTTCACCAACGAAGGCGGCGTCGGGCCGAACTATCGCTTCCTGAAAAATATCATGGGGCTGTGGCTGGTACAAGAATGCCGCCGTGCCTGGCAGCGCGAAGGCCGCGATTTTTCCTATGAGCAACTGACCGCCATGGCCCGCGACGCCGTGCCCTTTGTCGCGCTGATCGAGCCCGACGACGAGCGCTTTATCACCCCCGGCGATATGCCCGCCCGAATCCGCGCTTACTGCGAAGAGACTAGTCAAAATGTGCCCGCCGACGAGGGGCAGATGATTCGCATCGTGCTCGAAAGCCTGGCGCTAAAATACCGCTACGTGCTCGAAAGCCTCGAGACCATCCTCGGCCGACGCCTCGAATGCATCCACATCGTCGGTGGCGGAATCCAGAATCGCCTGCTCTGCCAGTTTACCGCCTCGGCCGCCGGACGGCAGGTCATCGCCGGACCGCTCGAAGCGACCGGCATCGGCAACCTGCTGCTGCAACTTATCGGCCTGGGCCAACTCGCCTCACTGGCCGAAGCCCGCCAAGTCGTGCGCGACTCCTTTGATCCGGAGGTCTACCAGCCCGAGCAATCGGCGAACTGGGACGCCGCCTACGACCGTTTCCGCCGCCTATTGCCCCTCGTCTGACGCTAGCTGGAACCGCAGCAGCCCTTCCACCGTTCTATTTAAGAGTCCGCGTCCACCGCAGGGCGCACTATTCTCCCTTACGCCAAGCTTACCAACGAGTTATGGCCAAAATAAATCCAGATGCGTCGGGCTCGGTAGAGTCCTATTGGCGCGATATCCAGGACTTCCAACCCCTAAGCCGCCAGCGCGAATCCGAGCTTACCGCCAGAGCCCGCGCCGGTGACGAGCACGCCATGCACCAAATGGTCGAAGCCAATCTGCGTTTCGTCGTCAGTATAGCCAAAGGTTATAATGGCCGAGGACTATCCTTTAGCGAGCTGATTTCGGAGGGCAATGTCGGATTGATAGAAGCGGTCAAGCGCTTCGACGAATCCCGCGGCTTTAAATTCATCACTTATGCCGTCTGGTGGATCCGTCAGGCCATTCTCAAAGCCCTGGCCGAAGACAGCAAAATCGCCCGGCCGCCGATGAGCCAAGTCAACGATTTGCAAAAAATCGAGCGGAAAATGAGTGTTCTCGCGCAAGAGCTGGGCCGTTATCCGACCCTCGACGAGCTCTCCTATTCCGCCGAAATATCGCTGGACAGGACACGTAACGCCCTCGATATCGCCCAGAGCGACGTCTCTTTAGACCTCCCCTCCTTTCCCGACGACAGCGAACCTCTGGGAGCCTCTTTTCCCGATACAGCGCCCGATCCAGCCGATTCCTTCGAGCGCACCGCACTCTCCACAACCCTGCGCGCCTGCCTCGACTTGCTCGACAACCGCGAGGATCTGATCATCCGCGCCTACTTCGGCCTCGACGACCAGGCCCCTCTGACCCTCGAGCAAATCGGCACGCAATTGAGCCTCACCCGAGAGCGGGTCCGCCAGCTCAGAGATCGGGCACTAGAAAAAATGCGCGCCGGCTGTGGAGATTTGTTGATCGAACTCTCCAGCAATTAAGCGCTTGCAATCTATTTTATACCTTGTAGCGGCACCCTTGTGGCACTTTCGCCCCACATCGTGGGACGGCGAGGATCACAACCTAATTACACTGCCCTTGATCAGGGGCACCAAAAAGCTTTTTTTATAGCCATTCTCCGGAATTGTCTATAGACCTATTCTTAAAGAGACCCCTGTGCGCTATAATTTAGCCGATCTTCATATGCATTCCTTTTGCTCCGATGGTTTGCGGACTCCGACCCAAGCAGTCGAGGAGGCCTGCGAAGCGGGCTTACAAGCGATTAGCTTAACCGACCACGATACGGTCGAAGGTATTCCGGAGGCCACCGAGGCCGGAAAACGTCTGGGCATGGAAGTCATTCCCGGCACCGAGCTCAGTGCCCATGTCCGCGAGCGCGAAGTCCATATCCTCGCCTATTGCATCGATTGCAGCGACGACCAGTTCGGCACCAATCTCGAAAAGGCCTTCGAGTCGCGCTATCAGCGCGGCGTCGCAATCGTCGAAAAACTCAACGGCCTAGGCCTGGACGTCAGTCTCGACGAAGTGCTAGAACAAGCCAACGGCAGCCCGCTCGGGCGGCCCCATATCGCCGCCGCATTGGTCAAAAAAGGCCTGGTCGCCGACAAGAACGAAGCCTTTAACCGCTATATCGGCGATCGTGGGCCCGCTTTCAAAGCGAAACCCTATACATCCGCCGAAGACGTTATCGCCCTGATTCACCGCACCGGGGGTGTCGCGGTACTCGCCCATCCCGGCGCCAGCCTGCACGAGGGCATTATCCAACAACTCGTCTCCTTCGGGCTCGACGGCGTCGAGGTCTTCCACCCCGCCCACCAACCACCGCAAATCGACTTCTACAACCAACTCGCCGATCGCCATGGGCTGCTCAAGTCCGGTGGCTCCGACAGCCACGGCAATGTCGACGGCACGCGCATCGGCGACTACGGTGTCGGCTACGAGGTGATCGAAGCGATGCGCGAACGGGCTGCCACCTATGTTTGAACCACTCCGCACCCGGCACGAGGTAAAAATAAGCGCTTGATGATATCTCTCTCCCGATTCAACTATATCTCCGTCTTTTTTTCGCTTTTCATCCTTATTTCGCTGCATATCTCGCCTGCCCACGCGGCACGCCCCCAGCGCTTTCACCAAAGCTCCGAACCGATTCGCGGCCTCTTCGGCGCCGAAATCGGCGATGTGGTCTGGAGCGGGCGCTATCTATGGGTCGGCACCGAAAGCGGGGTCGCTCGTCTCGATCCGGCGGTAAGCAGCGGGCTCAGCGCCTCTGACTGGGTCACCTTTACCGCCCTCAATGGCCTTGGTCGCGGCGCGATCAGCGCGCTCGACGCTAGCGGCGACACGGTGTGGGTCGCGACCCTGATCGACACCACCATCACAGGACAAGGAACGGCCCAAGCCGGTACCGGGCTGAGTTTTTCCCACGACGGCGGGCGCTCTTGGAGCCATATCTCCAACGAGTTTATCTTCGATCCGAGCAAACCCGGTTTTGAGCGCAGCCCCGGCACCACTATTCTCAATGGTTGTTTCGATCTCTCGCTCGACGGCGAGGCCATCTACGCGGCCTTTTTCGCCGGCTCGACGGTCCGCTCGCTCGACCAAGGCCAGACCTGGCAACCCTTCATACCCGGCGGTGCGACCAAGCTCGTCTACTTCGCCGGCGAAACCGCCGCCGACAGCCTGCAGATTCTCGCCGACAGCCTCGCACGCGAAAGCGGCGACCCAGCCCTTATCGCTGAATTGCGCGTCGGCGCCGACAGTCTCGCCAGTCTAGAGCTTTTGCACCGCACCTTTTCGGTCGTCGCGCACGGCGACACCGTCTGGATCGGCACCTCCAGCGGCATCTCCTTTACCTTGGACGGTGGCCAAAGCTGGAAGAACGCCAAGGTGCGCTTAGATGAAACGGGCAACCCACTACCGGGCAACCCGTCGGGCAATTGGGTCGTGGCGATGGAGCGCATGGTTCTTCCCGACGGCTCCACCGCACTTTGGGCCGGCACCAACACCACTCCCTTACCCGGCCAGACCCAAGCCATCAGTGTTAGCCGCGATCTCGGCCAGACCTGGGCCCACACCGGTCCGACCTTCGCCTGGGATTTCGCCTTCACCCCCAACTTCGTCTGGGCCGGCACGGCCCAAGGGCTTCTAGCCAGCCGTGACCCGGCCTTGCCGCTCGACGCTGCACGCGACTGGGAAAGTATCGAAGTCGCCGATGGGCAACCGCTAGAAGGCACCTTTGTAGGGCTCGAACGCGTCGGCGACGTGCTGTGGGCCGGTGCCGAAAAGGGTTTGGGACGCTCTGAGGACGAAGGCGGCACCTGGCGCATTATTCGCGACCTGATCCGCACCCGATCAATCGACACCGGCAACTTCGTCGGCACCGGCGGCGTCCAGGATAGTACCGCGCGGACCTACGCCGCACCCAATCCCTTCGCCCCTTCGCGTGATACGGCAACTCTCGTCTTCAGCCTGGAAAAAGAAGCCGATGTCTCCATTGCCATTTACGATTTCGCCAGCCGTTTAGTTCGCGACCTGATCTCGGCCGAGCCCTTCGCCGGCGGCGCCGACCACCGTGTCGCCTGGGACGGCACCGACCAAGACGGCCAGGCCGTCGCCAATGGCACGTATTTTTATCGCATCCAACTCAGCACCGGCCAAATGGCCTTCGGCAAAGTAGTGGTACTCGATTGAAAAGCCTCTGCACTCTTCTGCTCTGTTCGCTTGTCACGACCGCGCAGGCGGCCGATTTCGCCGCCGCCTTTCTCGAAACGGGCCTGGGTACCCGCGGCCTGGGGATGGGCGCCTTCGTCGCCACGGTCGACGACGCCTCAGCCCCCTACTGGAACCCCGCCGGCCTTGCCCGTTCGCGTGGCAGCACGGTCCAGTCTTCGCTCCAGTCACTTTCACAAGACCGCCTGCAAAATAGCGCATCTTTCGCGCTCAACCCCCGCGGTGACATGGGTTTCGGCATCGCCTGGTCGCACGCTTCCGTAGATGGGATCGAAGGCCGCACCTCCAATGGCCAATTCACCGGCTCCATCGAAGACGGGGCCAATGCCTTTATCGTCGCGGTGGGCCGCACCGTAGGGCCGCGCCTGTCCGTCGGTTTTGCGATGAAGATCTTCAACCAGACGATTGATACCCCTTTCTCGTCGGCGGCCACCGCCAATGGCAGCGGTTTCGACCTCGGTGCCCAGTTCCGCGTTTCCGAGCGCACCTGGCTTGGCGCCGGCGTCCGCAATCTCGGCGCCAAACTCGATTGGAAAGTTCCCCGGGCCAATCAGCAGTCGAGCGCCACTGAAGACCAACTACCGCGCGTCCTACTGCTCGGCGCCTCGCACCAGCCCCTAACCGGGCTGACCTTGGCCGCCGAATTCCGCGCCGACGACGAGCAGAGCGCCACTCTAGGCGCCGAATGGACCCTGAGCCCCCTGCTCACCTTGCGCGGCGGCCTCAACCGCCTGGGTACCGAAGACGGCAGCCTGCTTTCCGCCGGGCTGACCCTGCGCCCGATGCGCATCAAGACCCTGCAATTCCACTACGCCTACCTCGCCGACCCCCTCGAAGCCGGGGGTCGCACGACCATCGGCCTGGCGCTGGCGTTCTAAGGAGCCCTATGCGTCTCTTGTTCGCCGTGCTTTTGGCCTTACCCGTCACCCTGTCCGCCACTGGGCTGCCCTCGTTGCGCCTTAGCGGCGGCGCGCGCGCCGCCGCGCTGGCCGAAGCCGTCACCGCCCTCCCCGATGCGCAGGCCCTCAACCCGGCCGCCCTGCAATCGCGCGGACAAAGCGCCGCCTTCAGCCACGCCACCTGGATACAGGGCACCCGCCAAGATTACCTGCACCTGGCCTGGGCCCGCGGACAAAGCGTCTGGGGACTCTCCGGCCAGCTCTGGCAGACCGACGACCTCGAACGCCGTACCGGCCCTTCCACCGCCCCTCTGGGCCATTTCGGCGTCTATGAGGGCGCCGCCGGCCTTAGTTACGCCCGCCGTATGGATCGCTTGCGCGTCGGACTGCGCTTGAACGTCATCCGCCAATCGATCTCCACCGACAACGCCAGCGGCGCAAGCGCCGATTTCGGCCTGATCTACGCCATCGATCCGCGCCTGCACTTCGGGGCGAGCCTGCGCAACCTCGGCAGCATGGGCAAACTCAACCGCCAAGCGACCGATCTGCCGCTCGAAGCCCGCCTCGGCGCCGCCTACACCGGCCTCACCGACCTTCTAATCACAGTCGAAGCGCAACAAGCCCGCGACGGAGACCTCACGTTCCATCTAGGCGGCGAATACCACGCCGGCGAGCGCTTGCGCTTGCGCACGGGCTATCAGCATACGGAAAACCGCAATCTCTCGGCCGGCCTCGGCCTAGTGACCGGGCGCTGGATCATCGACTACGCCTATGTGCCCTTTAGCTCGGGCCTCGGCGACGCACACCGGATCACCCTGCTGCTCGAAAGCCCTTCCTTGTGAACTTCTGGCGCAAAACCGTCCCCCTGCTGCCGCCACCGGCCACCGAATTGGCGCCGCTCGGACAGTCGATCTGGACTCCAACCGCCCCCGCCAAAAGCAGCATCTCTCGCCCTTGGGTCCACCTACTGCTCTTTGCCCTGACCATGTTTTCGATGACCGCCGCCGGAGCCATGCAACAAGGCGTCGACCCCCTGAGCAGCATACAAGCATTGGTCCACCTCGTCGAAGGCCTGCCCTTCGCCGCGACTCTGCTCTTTATCCTCACCGTACACGAGTTCGGCCATTATTTTGCCGCGCGTCACTGGGGCGTCAAAGCTTCATTGCCTTACTTCCTGCCCCTGCCCTATATCTCCTTCTTGGGTACCCTGGGCGCCGTCATAAAAATCCACTCCCCCATCCCGCACAAAAGGGCTTTGCTCGATATCGGCGCCGCCGGGCCGCTGGCCGGTTTCGTCATCGCGCTCATCGCCTGCTTCGCGGGGCTGGCCCATTCATCCATCGTCTCGACCGATGCCTTCCACGTCTACCCCATCGAATTGGGGTCGCCACTGCTCTTCAGTGGGATCGCGGCCTTAGTCCTGCCCGAAATAGGCCCCAACCAATTGGTGCTCCTGAACCCGGTGGCCTTCGCCGGCTGGGTCGGCCTTTTTATCACCGCCTTCAACCTCTTCCCCATCGGCCAACTCGACGGCGGGCATATTGTCTACGCGCTCTTCGGGTCCTGGCACCGCCATATCGCCCGCACCGCCTACGCGATCTTGCTAGGCATGGGGGTCTATGGTATTTTATCACTGATATGGGAACTACCTCAAGGCTGGCCGGGCTGGTTGGCATTGGCCTTTTTTCTCGCGATTTTCGGCAAAAATCATCCAGCCCCCTACGACAACTTTACCTCACTGGACCCCCGGCGACGCCTGGTCGGCTATCTCTGCCTGCTAATCTTCGTCGTCTGTTTCGCCCCCGTCCCCTTCGCCACCTCTTGAAAACTTTAGCGCTGCGACCACTGCCCTATCTGCTCTTAATCGTTTTTGCCGGCTGCGGTCTCGGCGACAGCGAGTTAGTCGACTGCCGTTGCGCGCCCGATACCAGCGCCCTGCTCTTCCCGCATTGCGACACTGTCGACAACCAGACAGCGCGCTCCGACGCCACGAGCCCACTGTCGACACAAGTCCCCGACTGCCCCAGCGGCCAACAGCTCTTCCTGCTCGAACGCATCCGGCCCGAGTCGGTACTGGCCAATCTCCGTTCGATCTTCCAGGCCCAGCCCGAAACCCGCAGCCCCGAACAGTATATGGACCAGTTCGCCCCCGATTTCACCTTCATCCCCGACGCCGAAGACATCGATCTGCACCCCGAGATCTACGACGCCGGCCGCGATACGCTCTGGGGCGCGGAACAGGAGCGTAGCTTCGCCCGCGCGATCCTCGACCCGGAGCGCATCCAGAGCGCGCGTTTCGCCCGTTGGTTTTCGGCCTCCAGGGACGAGCGCATCCCCTCCGAAGACCAGTTGAACGAAACGTTTATTTTTCCTTACGAGGTCGAGTTTGTAGAGTTGGTGGCTGCCGCGGAGGGCGACACGACGGGCACGACGCTCAACATAATCGGCGTCAAGGGGTTTATGGAGGTAGATCTGGTGACACCGACAGTGGAGAATCCGGTGTGGACGGTGAAAGCTTGGCGGGATCAGCGCGATCGGGCTTCGGCGAAGTTCTCTTGGGGAGAGTTGCGGGCGATTTTTGCGCGGTAGCGGTTCTCCCGCAGTTCTTAATGAGAAAACTTGGAGGCGGTAGAAGAAGATTCATGGGCCCGGATGAACGCTGCGCTCAGCGAGTTAGGCCGCACGACAAGACCATCGCCATAACAGCAAGCTCCTCATCCACTCCCAAGCCCAAAACCAAGGTTGCCTGCAACCACTTTCCCTCTCAAAACTGAGTGTTGACCAGCGAGAGGGTCGCCGCGCAGCGCACACCCCACTCCAAACTTTTGATAATAATCCGCCCACTTAGTACTTTTATATAGCTATGGCCAACTCGCCTGATTTATGTGATATATAAAACTTAGATACAAAGACTTAAACAAAGCCGTTTCCGCAACAAAATACGGAGAAACAATGACGTCATTCACGCGCTACGCCACCTGCGCCCTACTCTTAGGCCTCTGCGCCTGCGCCAACCCCTTCGCTCCCGAAAAACACACGCCCGACGGCGGCACCGAACTGCCGCCCGCGCTCGAAGCCACTACACCCGAGATCCTGCTCGACAACCTCGCCCGCGCCATGCGCGACCGCGACAAAGACCTCTACGAAACCCTGCTCGACCAGAATTACTGGTTCACCGAAACCGACTGCCTCGGCGATCTGGTCTTGGCCAATGGCTTCGAAGAAGAGTTGGAGATCATGGGCGGCAGCCGCGACGGTTCGCAGGCGGGCATTTTCGACATCTTCCGCACCTTCGAATACGACTTCGAGCTAATCCGCCGCTCGCAGGAACTCGGCCCCGAATTTCCCAAACGAGACGAAAACGACCCCGACGGCCATCCCGACGAGGACTGGGACGTTTTCCGCGGCCGGGTCGAAATGCTGCTGCTCGACGAAAACGGCGACGGGTTTCGCGTCGACCAAATCATGACCTACAAACTGCGCCTCGATGAAGAGGCCCTGTGGAAGATCACCCGTTGGATCGACGATCCGCTCAGCGGCGACTGTGGCGGCGCCGGCAAACGCCCGGTTGGCGTGCATAGTTGGACCGCACTGAAACAACAGACCGCACCCTAAGCATATGGGGAAACGCCTGGCGAAGCGCCAGCGCCAGCCACGTTGGCACTTCGCCCTCTCGGGCGTATTGCTCGCCGGAGCCATCGTGTTCGCGCTCTATATCCCTTGGCGCGAGCAAGCCGATGAAACACCAGCAACCTTGCCGATCTCCGCACCCGCGCCCTTCCAGGCTATCGACGCCGGCCAGCTTGCCGACAGCCTCTACGCCGGCATAGACGGCGCCTTGCTCGAAATGGGTCTCTGGCCGGAACTCTTCAGCAAAAGTCGCCAAACCGACCTCGACCGCATCAAGGTGAGCGTACCTGCCGATCTGCCGCTCACTGAAGCCAATCTCGGCATCACGCGCTTCGTGCAAGGTCTCGGCGGCCAGGTCATCGGTGCCAGTCAACGCCGAGGGCAAGTCGAAATGCGCTGCGGCTTTGCGGGCACGGCCACCACTACCCTGACGCTAACCCCCATCACCGAGCGACGTCGCGCCGGCAAGATCGCCATCGTCCTCGACGATTTCGGTGGCGGCGGCCACGCCATCGCCGCGCGCTTCTGCGCCCTGCAACAGCCCATGACGCTGGCCATCCTGCCCAACGAAGGCCAGGTCAGCGACCTCAGCGACCGAGCCCACGCCAATGGCCATCAAATACTGGTGCACCTGCCGATGGAGCCCGAGGGCGGACAGGACCCCGGCGAAGGCGCGATATCCGTGGACCAGGATAACAAAGAAATCCGCCGCCGGATCCGCCAAGCCCTTAAAAAGGTCCCCCATGCCCGCGGCATCAGCAATCACATGGGCTCTAAAGCCACCGCCGACGAGCGCGTCATGCAGCAGGTGCTAAACGAACTCAAAGCCCGCAACCTGCTCTTTCTCGACAGCCGTACCACCGCCAACTCAGTCGCCTACGATATGGCCATCGACATGGACCTCCACGCCTACACCCGAGACCTCTTCCTCGACCAAGTCGACGACATTGAAGCGATTGAAGCCCGTTTGTGGGATCTCGCCGGAATAGCCGCACGGGCGGGCCAAGCCGTCGGCATCGGCCACGACCGCAAAGCGACATTGTTGGCCCTCACCAGCATCCTGCCCCGTCTCGAAACGCGCGGGTTTCGCTTCGTACCCATTTCCCGACTGCTGCCATGAACGATTTCCATTACGAACTAATCGCCGAGGACACCGAGACTGGTGCCCGAGCCGGCGTGCTGCACACCCCGCACGGCAAGATCGAAACGCCGATCTTTATGCCGGTCGGCACCCAAGCCACGGTCAAGACCCTCGACCAACACGATCTCATCGAGGCACAGGCACAGATCATCCTCGGCAACGCCTACCACCTCTATCTGCGCCCCGGGCACGAGCTGATCGACCGGATGGGGGGACTGCACCAGTTTATGAACTGGTCGCGCCCTATCCTCACCGACAGCGGCGGCTTCCAGGTTTTCAGCCTCGGCGACCTTAACAAAATCAGCGAGGAAGGCGTGCGCTTCCAGTCACACTTGGACGGCTCGTCCCACCTCTTCACGCCCGAAAGCGTTATGGAGATCGAGCACGGGCTCGGCGCCGATATCATTATGGCCTTCGACGAGTGCACGCCCTACCCCTGCGAACGCGACTATGCAGAAAAGTCCATGCGCATGACCCTGCGCTGGGCCGAACGCTGTATCAAGCGCCACCAGGAACTATCGGCGCAACGCACGCACCGACCGCCGCAAGCCCTCTTCGGTATCGTCCAGGGCAGCGTCTACCCGGATTTGCGCCGGACCTGCGCTCAGGAGCTGATCCAGATGGATCTGCCCGGATACGCCATCGGCGGTTTGGCCGTCGGTGAACCGCGCGACTCGATGTTCGACGTGATACGCGAAACCACCCCTCTGCTACCCAACGACAAACCCCGCTATCTCATGGGCGTAGGATTGCCGAATGACCTGGTCGAAGCGGTCGGGGCCGGTGCCGACATGTTCGACTGCGTGGTGCCCACCCGCAACGCGCGCAATGGTACCGTCTTTACCCGCAACGGACGATTGCGGCTCAGAAACGCCGCCCATGCCGAAGATCCACAACCGCTCGAATCGGATTGCGCTTGTAAAACGTGTACCCATTATAGCCGAGCCTATCTGCGCCATCTCTTCAAGACCAACGAAGTACTCGGCATGCACTTGGCCACTTTTCACAATGTTTTTTTCTTCCAACAATTGATGCGCGATATGCGCGATGCGATCATAAGTGGTCATTTTGCCGCATGGCAGGCAGATTTTTTCGCCCTATACCAAGATAGCTAAGGGGTTGCAATGGACCCCAATCCTAGTTACTTATTAATAAATAAAAGAGTTGCAGCTCATATTAACTAAGTAGCCAACCTTTGGTGCAGAATTTGCTTTCATTCAGGACAGCCTCCTTCCCGTCCTTTCGCAATAGGTTTCCCCACCTATGGTAATGGAGCATACATCCATGAAGTGCCATATCGGCGTCTACCGCGACGCCAACCAGCCACCCGACCAGTGGGACGGCTTGATTTATCTTCAGGACAGACGTTCAGCGCGCGAGTTTCTCGACACGCTGACGCCTTTCCTGCGCGAATTCCACGCCAACGAGGGCATGGACGATACCGAATCGTTAGCCGTCTGGCTCAGCTGGCACCTGATCGACTCGGCCGCCGCCCGCAGCGAAAAGTTCTTTGAGATCGCTTTGAGCAAGGATATTCGCAGCGATATCGATTTCTTCTTCAAGATTTCTGCCGGTCTGGTCGAAGTCTTCCGCATCGACGAAGTGCTCGAATGGCATCCGGTCGTCCGCACCGAGATTCCCAGCACGGCGATAGGCGTCAATGCCTTGCTGAGTACCGACATTTCCGATCCGGACTGAAGAAGCCACTAGCTGAAATGAAGAAAACCCTCGCCCGATTAGAAGTCGGGCGAGGGTTTTCTTCATTTGGGGGCAATTGGGCTTATGCCACCTTATCGCAGGGTTCACAGACCATCGCAAAACGCCGGCTGCTGCCCACGTCGAGCTCGGTCTCAAAGTCTTTCTTGATCGGCACGCTCGCCTCGCCGCAGAAATCGCACTTGCCGCGGTCGGCGAAATCGGAGATCACCGCGACTTCGAATTCAATCTCCTTGCGCCTTTTGCGCCCCTTGGCGAACTGCCGCGCGAAGTTCAGCACCTGGCGGTCGGTGTCGCGCTGCAAAGTTCGCTCGATAATCTCGTCAAGCGCCGGATCATCCGGTTTGCCGCCGTCTTCGAGCGTGTGCCAAGCGGCACGGCGCACCTTGAGATCGTCGTCTTCGAGCATCCGGTAAAGCGCCTCCCAAACTTCGTCGATGCGCTTGCGCACATGACAAGGGCACAGAAAAGACGCGGCCTGCAAGCGATCCGTCGGATCTTCGCTCTGCGACATCTGCAAAAGCTGCTGGATCTCTTCGCGGCCTACGCGCTCCTCACCCTCCTTAAACGCGGACCGCTGGTGTTTGTTAAGACCTTTGGGACGCGACGAGCTATTGCTATTTTTTTTAGTCATGTGCAGTATCTCCTGCTAAGACGTGGTTCAGCTACACGTTAGCAAAGAGCGTATCACAATGTCAAGTTCGACGGCGACAAGGCTTCGGTCTTTGTTATTAGCTGCAATTTCTTAGGAGAATCGACCTGCACTGGTTACCCCTGGCCTTCGCCATGGAATTCGGCTTTGGCCAGCTTTTTAAATGGTCCGAGCGCCGCAACCTCTACGCCCCCGTAGTCGTTAGCGCCAATTACCTGGTCGTGGCCGGCCTGCTTGCTCTCTATGCCCTGAGCCGGGGTGAATTGGCCGTCGACGACCGCACCCTGCAACTCGGCCTAGTCACCGGCACGGTCTTCATTTGCTCAATGCTGGCAATGACCCGGGCACTGACTCTGGTCAAGGCCTCGGCGGTGCTCACAGCCTTTCGCCTCGCCTTAGTCGTGCCCACCGCCGTGTCGGCCCTCGTCTGGAACGAGCCTCTCACCGAACTACAGGCGGCCGGCGCCCTGTTGGCACTTGTCGCCTTGGTCCTGATGACGCGGGACGCGGGTGCCTTATTGCACCTGGGCAATATGCGCAATCTCGCCCTGGTCTTATTGGTCTTTTGTCTGCAGGGCACCAGCCTGACTTGCTTGCGCTGGGTGCAATACGCCGGTATCGGCGGCGATCAGCCCAAATTCCTGATGGTCACTGGCCTTGTCGCTGGCGGCTGGGGCGCGCTCTACTTGCTCGTCAACCGGCGGCGGCCGCAAAAGAGCGAGTTGGCCACTGGAGCGGGCATAGGCCTTTATAATCTAGCGGCCTTAATGGTGATTCTGACCGCGCTCAGCCAGGTGCCTGGTACGGTCTTCTTCCCGATGATGGGCTGCACCGTCGTGGTCCTGGACAATCTCGCCGCGCGCTTTCTGTGGAAAGAGCGTCTCTCCCCTGCCACTTTGGCGGGTATCGCCCTGGCGCTGGCGGCTATTTGTATCACGCTATAAGTGGGATACGTTCCGGGAAATCGTAGTAGCGGAAAGGCGTCGTAGCGCTTTTCGAGCCCCGTCAGTGAGAATGCGGTGTTCATAATCTGCTAGCAGAAAAAATTCGCTAGCCTTGAAAAAGTTTGTCGCCACCACCCTACATATCGACATTGTGGGTATTATCCTTATATTTCCACAGATACTTACCGTAGATTAGCAAGGAAAGGACTTCACCCGTGTTCGATCTCGTCTCCTCCGCCTATGCCATGGGCGCCACGGCCACCGATGGGGGCCAGCCCAATGCCATCGCCTCGCTACTGCCCTTCGCACTAATGTTCGTTGTGCTCTACCTGCTGATCCTGCGCCCGCAGATGAAAAAGCAGAAGGACCAACAACGGCTGATCGATGAGTTGGAGAAAAAAGACGCCATCGTCACCAGCGGCGGTATCCACGGCGTCATCGAAAACATCAAGGACGACATCCTGGTGGTCAAAATCGCCGAGAACGTCAAGATCGAGGTCTCGCGCGCGGCCGTTTCCAAGGTTAAAAACAAAGAAAACGCCGACGACAAAAAATAGTGCGAATCATCTTTATGGGGACCCCGCACTTCGCAGTCCCCACGCTCAAGGCCCTGGCGGCAAGCCGCCACGAATTGCTCGCGGTCGTCACCAACCCCGACCGCCGCAAAGGGCGGGGCCGACAAATGGCGAGCCCGCCAGTCAAGGAACAGGCGCTCGAATTCGAAATAGAGGTCCTGCAGCCCGCTTCCACTAAGGACCCGGCATTGGCCAAGGCCCTTACCGCGCTCGCTCCCGATCTCTTTGTCGTCGTCGCCTTCTCCATCCTGCCCAAGCGCCTACTTGAGATCCCCCGCCTCGGCTCGGTCAACCTCCACCCCTCGCTCTTGCCCGCCTATCGCGGCGCGGCGCCGATCATCTGGGCGGTGGTCAATGGTGAAAAAGAGACCGGTATTAGCACCTTCCAACTCAACCCGCGCATCGACGCCGGTGATATCCTGCTGCAACGCCCCTTCACCATCGGCGAAGACGAGACCGCCGGCGAGTTGGAGGCGCGTTTGTGTATCGAAGGCGCGTCGATGGTCGTCGAAACCCTCGACGGCCTCGAAGACGACCGGATTACCGGCCACGCGCAAGACGCGCAAGGCATCACCCGCGCGCCGAAGCTCGTCAAAGAAGACGCGCTGATTCATTGGGATCGACCGGCCGAAGAGATTCGCAACCTAGTCCGCGGCATGAATCCTGTGCCCGGCGCCTTCACCCACTGGCAGGGCCAACCCTTTAAAATACATCGGGCACAACACGCGGAGGGCTCCGGCCCCCCCGGCACGGTGCTACGCGCCGACGGCCGCGAAGGCCCGGTCATCGCCTGCGGTACCGGCGCCTTGCTCTTGCACAATGTGCAAGCGGCGGGTAAAGCCGCCATGGAAGGAACGGCCTTTGTGCGGGGTTATCCGATCAAGGTCGGCGCACTACTGGGCGCTTAGCCTGCTGTTGGTCTTGTCGTTGGGCCGGCCCGCCCTAGCGGCAGCCCCCGACTCGACCGGCGTCGACACCACCAAAACGCCGCGTGGCGCGCTATTGCGTTCTACACTACCCGGCTGGGGCCAACACTATAACGACCAGCCCATCAAGATGCTGTTCTTTAGCGCGGCGAGCGCGACGGCCCTGACCGCGGTCGTCGTCGAACATCGCCGCATCGACACCGCACCGACCCCCGAGATCCACCAGGACCGCACAGCACGCCGCAATACTCGCCTGCTCTATTTCGCGCTCTGCGTCTCCTTCGCCGCCATCGACGCCTATGTCGACGCCCACCTCGCCGATTTCGGCCCCGACGTGCAATTGCAGATGCGGCCCGGCGGCGCTTTGCTTAGATTCAGCGCGACTTTAGCCTGGAGATAAACCGATGTTGAGCAATGAAGAAATCGTCCACTTCAACGAGGACGGCTACCTCGTTTTCGAGCGCCTGATCGAAGGCGACAGGCTTGCATATTATCTCGACGTCTGCGACGAACTTGTCGCCCGAGGCAACGCGTTAACCGCACCCGTGCCGCATTTTTCGCTCGAACTCGGCCCCGACAACGCACCGATCTCCGGCCTGTTGCACAAAGTGCAGGGCGTCTGCCAGATCGAAGCGCGCATCCTCGCGCTGGCCTGCGAGCAAGCCATCGTCGATCGCGTCGCCGCCCTGCTCGGTGCCGAACTCGACTGCTTCGGCACCAAGTTCTTCCCCAAGCTCGCCGGCGGCACCTCGACGCACTGGCACCAGGACAATTATTATTTCGGCACGACCTCCGACCAGGTGATCTCCTGCGGCATTTACCTACAGGACGCCGATCTCGACAATGGCTGCTTGCAAATCGTGCCCGGCAGCCACCTTTCGGGCGAAATCGCCGAGCACCAAAGTAGCCCTTCGATGCACGGCAGCTGGACGCAAATCGAAGAAGCAAAAGCCGTCGCCCTGCCAATGCCCGCCGGCACCGTCGCCCTTTTCTCGGCCAACCTGCTGCACGGCACCGTCGACAACCAGAGCGAGCGCACACGCTACAGCATGGCTTGGCACTATATTCCCGGCGAGTTGAATCTGGAGAACTTTCCGCGCGGCGACTACGAAGACCGGCACCTTGTACGCGAAGGTTGAGCCAAGAAGCTTATCATGGCCAAACGCGTGTCCTAGTAGGCGAAGACCAAGGTATCATCCCCCTCAACCTGCAATCTGTGCTTGAAGCAAATGGCTATGAGATCACTTTTGTAGCGATGTCCGGTGACGACGCACTCTCCTACGTCGAAGAGGTCTTGCCCGACGTAGGTCCTGCTCGACATCAAACTCGCCGGTACGTTGGATGGGCTCCAGACCGGGCGCGAATCCGCAAACGCCACGATCAGATCACCTTGGTCTATATCACCTCCTACGCACAGCAGAATATTCGCGAGCTCGCTGCGGAGACGAATCCTTCGGGGTATCTGATCAAGCCGATTACTAAGGACGCTTTGCTCGAAGCTGTTGCTGAGGCGATTGAGGACTGATGATTACTAGCGTCGGCTGCGGGCTTACTCGTTTTGGACATTTTATTTGAAAAAAGCGGACCTCGCCCAAGGTCTATATAAAACACACAGGGTATACTTTAATTAACGGGAATTAGCTTTGTTCGAGCTGTTCGACGCGGTAGGTCAGTAACTTGAGTCGTTCGGAGGGGAAAATCGTCAGACAGCGTTTGTGATAGGGTACGCGCATGTGACGGTCGCGCTCCAGATATACAAGCTCGCGTTCGAGCTCGACGGAGAGCCGGTCGAAGAAAAACAGGAAGAGCGGATGCGCGTTGAGCAGATCGCCTAGGCGTGCGCCTCTGCCGCGCGCCATCATTCTGACCCGAAAGCCGAGTTGGCGCATCTTCTGCAGCGTCGCGAAGCGCGCAAAGAGCACGAAGGCGGCATAGGCCAAGCAGAGCAAAAAACAAACGATAGTGGTGTAGAAGTAGTAATCCATCAATTTATCCCAGGGCGCGTCTGAAAAATCGCGCGGCGCCTTTATCCACTTAGGGTGCAAAGCATCCACACCCTAAATATTCCATATTCGCTTCGTCTTTTCAAGCCCCTATTTAATCAACGTCATTTTGCGCGTCTGGCTGAAACCGGCCGTAGCCAAGCGATAAAAATACACTCCACTCGCCACCGTCCGGTCCGCCTGGTCCCTTCCGTTCCAAGCCAAACGATAAAATCCCGCCCCCTGCTGGCCGGTAACCAACGTGCGCACACGCTGCCCCAATATATCGTAGATCGCCAATTCGACAATGGCTGCCTCGGGCAAGGCGTATTCGATGCTCGTCGAGGGGTTGAACGGGTTGGGAAAGTTGGCGAAGAGCGCGTGCTGATGCGGTAACAACCGCGCCGAACCCAACTGCGCCACCGCCCACACCGCTTCGCCGGACGAAGCAACATAGGCTTCGGACAGATCGAATACCGCCTCACGGCCCGTGCCCAACAGGCGGAAATCCAACTCGGCCAACAAGCCGCGCCCCGAAACCGCCGCGCCCTGGGTCAAACCATTGCCCACCACCAACTGGCCGGGACGCTGGTAGAGCACCGAAAACAACGGTGCATGCCCGCCCTGGCTTTCGAGGAAGGCCCCAGCGCCGGGGCGCGCGCCCTCGAATACCACCTGGGACGGATCGTATTGCAGGGCCGCGCCATACGCTTTGAGCGCTTCGGCATGATCGATCCATAGGCGCACCGTAACGCGCCGCTGCTCGGCTCTCGTCCCACCCAGCGCCTCCAACGCGAAGCGGACCTGGGCGTCGATCTCGCCCGATGCGGCCCAACGCTTGCCGGCCGCGCTCTTGCCGAAATTGTCAGCGAAGGAAAAGAAATCGCCGAAACTGACCGTGCCATCGCCATCGAGATCAAAGGCCGCGGCCGCACCATCGGCCGTGCTACCGAAGAAATCGACGAAGAGAAAAAAATCGTCGAAGAGCACACTGCCGTCGCCATTAAAATCTCCGGCGAGCGCATCATTGACGACGACGAATTCCTCGGCGGCGGAAAACGCACCGACCAGGCTACCCTCAACCGCGCGGACCCGCCAGTAATAGGTCGCCCCTTGGCTCAACTTGCGATCGATGGTCCAAGCCGTCTGTCCAGTGCCGGCATCACCCGCACCTTCGGCCAAACCCGAGACAGAAGCGGTGGCATTAGAAAAGTCCGCTTGCGTCGAAACCTGAATCGTATAGGTCAATGGCGCAGCGGTATTAAAGGGACGGGCATTGGCAAAGACCAAGGTCGGTGTGAACACCTCTCCCGAACGGCTCAACTCAATAGGTGTCGTCGGTGCGGCCGAAGAAGTCGGCGTGGCCGTAACCGAGGCGGAAGCCGGGCTCTCATTCGGCGGGTTTTGCCGGTCGATCGCCGTGACCTGGTATTCGTAGATGGCATCGTTGCTAACATTCAGATCGGCGAAATTATTGTCGCGGATACCCGAGCCGATCAGCGCAAAATCGGCAGTGTCGACGCGGCGATAGACATTGAAGCCGTTGAGGTCGAGTTCGAGCGCCGCGTCCCAAGCGAGCAGTGCCTGGCGGTTGCCGATCGTCGCATTGAGGGCAAAAGGCGCCGAGGGCGCGGTGGTATCGGCTTCGGCCAAGGTTGTAAAACTGAGCGTGTCGCTCTCGGTCGGCGGGTTATTGGCTCGGTCTACCGAACCGACGATATAATGGTAGGTCGTCGCCGGCTGCAGAT